>Ga0102953_1002323_pt1 | contig 11394 bp, 10 predicted proteins | sample SalPon2A_C_D2_MG_FD_78509 | JGI IMG/M metagenome (GOLD analysis project Ga0102953, IMG submission 78509) | Soil microbial communities from South San Francisco under conditions of wetland restoration - Salt Pond MetaG R2A_C_D2_MG | ecosystem: Environmental > Terrestrial > Soil > Wetlands | place... | reverse complement strand
CGCCGGTCGCCAGCAGGACGCGCCGTCCGCGGAGCTGCGCCGGGCCCTGCGGCGTCGCCAGCGCGAGCCGGCCGTCGGGCGCGATCGCCGTGACCGTCGTGCCGAGCCGCAGCTCGATGCCGGCCCGCGCCGCGTCGCGCACCGTGCGGCGGGCGAAAGCCGGGCCGGTCATCAGCCGGCCGAACTCGCGCAGGCCGAAGCCGGTGTGGCCGCAATGGCGCGGAATGCCGCCGGCCTCGGTCTCGCGGTCGAGCACCACCACGTCCGCGACCCCCAAGGCCTTCAAGCGGAGCGCCGCGGCCAGCCCGGTCGGGCCGGCGCCGACCACGACGACGTCGCGGGTCTCGACGGCGGGCCGGGTCATGCGGCGTCTCCGCGGGCGCGCGCCAGCGGCGGATCGAAGCGCCCGGCGGTCAGCTCCGCGACGCGCCCGGCGCAGTAGAACCCCTGGCAGCGGCCCAGCATGCAGCGGGTGCGGCGCCGCAGGCCGCCGAGGTCGCCGGCCGGCAGGGGACCGGCCAGCGCCGCCGCGATCTCGCCGCGCGTCACCCATTCGCAATGGCAGACGATTTCCCCGCAGTCGGCCGATTGGTAGGGGCGCGGGCGCTCCTCGCAAAGGTTGGGCACCTGCACCCAGGCCGGGTCCGGGCGCTCGTCGGCGGACCCGAACGCATCGCCGTAGAGGTCGGCGACGTGCTCGGCGATGCCGAGGGCCGCGGTCAGCCCGGTCGAGCGGATGCCGCCGACGGTGATCCAGCGCTCGGCCGGCAGCGCCTCGATGACGTAGTCCTTGTGCTGCGTCGCCGGGCGCAGCCCGGCGAAGGTGGCGGTGACCCGTTCTCCGGCGAGCGCCGGCACGATGCCTTCGCTGCGCGCGATCAGCTCGGCCAGCACCGCGCCGTCGACCTCGGCCCGCTCGCGGTCCGCCTGGTCCTCCGCCGTGGGGCCGAGCAGCAGGTTGCCGAAGGCGGTGCGGGCCAGCAGCACGCCCTTGGTGCGCGCGTCGGGCACCGCCAGGATCGTGCTGCGCAGCAGCCGTGCCGCCGGCTTGTCGAACACCACGAACTGGCCCTTGCGCGGCGCCACCGTGAAGGGGCTGTCGCGGCAGATCGCCTCAACCAGGTCGCCCTGCAGGCCGGCGCAGTTGATCACCACCGTGGCCGCGAGCGGTCCCCGGCTCGTGTCCAGGTGCCACAGTCCGTCGACCCGCCGGCCGTCGGTCACCGCGCAGTCGCGGCGGATCTCGGCGCCGTTGGCCAGCGCCTGCAGCGCATAGGCGAGCGGGGCCGACCAAGGGTCGATGACGTGCTCGCCGGGCACCAGGACGGCGCCGGTCGCCGTGCGCGCCAGGGCCGGCTCGCGCGCGAAGAGCTCGTCGAGCGGCATCGGCCGCACGTCGCCGACGCCGTTGGTCTGTGCCTTGGCGACGATCTCCGGCAGGCGGGCGGCCTGCACCGCGCTCCAGGCGACGACCAGGGCCGAGGTCTCCAGCAGCGGCAGGTTGAGGCGTTCGCGGACCGCAAGGTAGGCGCGGTAGCCGCGCTGCATGCAGGCGAGCTCCAGGCTGCCCGGCGGGGCATCGAAGCCGGTGTGCAGGATCGCGCTGTTGCCCTTGCTGGCGCCGCCCAGGATGTCGGGGCCGCGCTCGAGCAGCACCGATCGGAGGCCGGCCAGCGCCAGGCGGCGCAGCGCGGCGCAGCCGACCACGCCGCCGCCGATGACCGCGACCGAATAGATCTGGCTGCCGGGCGATGCCATTGCCGTCCTTGCCAATTCCGTCAAGCTGCTTCAATCTAAAGCGGTATTGCCCGTTCGGTCAATTATCAGCGAGGAATTTTGACTGTTTTGTGGTCCGAGGACGATTCGAACGGCCGGCAGATCCCGGAACAGCGCCGGCGCGAGATCCTGGCCGCCGTCGAGCGGCGCCAGCGGGTCACGGTCGACGAGCTGGCCGCCAGCCTGCGGGTGTCCAAGGAGACGATCCGCCGCGACCTGACGCTGCTCAGCGAGCGCGGCCTGCTGCGCAAGGTGCACGGCGGGGCGATGAACGTGCAGACCGCCGCGGAGAGCGCCTTCGGCAAGCGAGTCCGCCTGCAGCGCGCCGAGAAGCAGGCGATCGCCGCGCGCGCCGCGGCGCTGTTCGAACCGGGCGACAGCCTGTTCGTCGACGCCGGCTCGACCACCGCGGCGTTCGCCAGCGAGCTGGCGCGGCGCAGCGGGTTGACCGTCATCACCAACTCGGTCGAGGTCGCGGCCCGCGTCTGGGGCGGCGGCAGCGACAACGAGGTCTACCTGCTGGGTGGGCGCTACGACGGCGAGGTCTCCGAGACCCTGGGGCCGCTGCTGCTCGAGCTGGTCGGGCGGTTCCGCGCCGACCATGCCGTGCTGACCGTCGGCGCGGTCGATCCGGCGCAGGGCTTCATGGACTACAACGTCGACGAAGCGACGGTCGCGCAGGCCATGATCCGCCAGGCGCGCAGCGTCACCGTGCTGGCCGACCACACCAAGCTGGGCCGCGCCGCGCTGGTCAAGGTGTGCGACGCCGAGGCCGTCGCGCGCCTGGTGACCGACAGCCCGCCGGAGGCGGAGCTGCAGAGCCTCCTCGACCGCGCCGGCGTCGAAACGGTCGTCGCCTGAGTCCCTGAAGGCCGGAACCGCACTCTCGGGCGCGCCGGACCGCCGAATCTGCCGCCTTAGGGCGACGCGATTCGGCGCCCGCCATGGACTCCGCGGCGGCTTTCCTCAATCATGACGGGCGAAGCGACACGAACTGCACCCGCGTTTCGGGGAAAGGAGGCCCGAGCTGTTGGATGACCTTGCGAGAGACGGCGTCTTCGCGGGCTATGCGCCCGGCGACTTCTTCTGCGAGTTGTTCGGCAGCCCCGCCCGGCCGGCGGACTACGCGGCCACGATCCGCACGCGCCTCAACGCGCTGACCATCGAGGACCTGCAGCAGCGCGCCGCGGCCGCCGAGCGCGAGCTCTTCAATCTCGGGATCACCTTCACGCTCTACTCCGGCGCGACCTCGATCGACCGCATCCTGCCGTTCGACGTGATCCCGCGCGTGCTCTCGCCCGCCGACTGGGCGACGATCGAGAGCGGCGTGGTTCAGCGCATCACCGCGCTCAACCTGTTCCTGCACGACATCTACCACGACCGGAAGATCCTCAAGGATGGGATCGTCCCCGCCGAGCTGGTGCTGCAGAACCCCAACTACCGGTCGCAGATGGAAGGGGTCGACGTGCCCTTCGGCACCTATATCCACATCTGCGGCACCGACATCGTGCGCAACGAGGCGGGCGATTTCCGGGTCCTCGAGGACAACGGCCGCACGCCCTCGGGCGTTTCCTACGTCCTCGAGAACCGGCGCATGATGCTGCGCGCCTTTCCCGACCTGACCGCCGGCCTCGACCTGAAGTCGGTCGGCGATTACGGCCCCCGCCTGGAGGAGGCGCTGCAGCAGGTGGCGCCGGGCGGCGACGGCGACGCGCAGGTCGTGCTGCTGTCGCCCGGGGTCTACAACTCGGCCTATTTCGAGCACGTCTTCCTGGCGCGCGAGATGGGCGTGCCGCTGGTCGAGGGGCGCGACCTCTGTGTCGACGAGGACGACTGCGTCTACATGAAGACGACCGCCGGGCCGTCGCGCGTCGACGTGATCTACCGCCGGCTCAACGACGACTTCCTCGACCCCGAGGCCTTCAAGCCGGAGAGCATGCTGGGCGTGCCGGGCCTCCTCCGCGCCTGTCGCGCCGGCAAGCTGGCGCTGGCCAACGCGATCGGGACCGGCGCCGCGGACGACAAGGCGGTCTACGCCTACGTGCCGCGAATTATCAAGTACTACCTGGACCAGGAGCCCATCCTGCAGAACGTCGAGACGCACATCTGCCGCGAGCCCGAGGGCCTGGCCTATACGCTCGATCACCTCGAGGAGCTGGTCGTCAAGCCGGTGAACGAGGCCGGCGGCTACGGTGTCGTCGTCGGGCCGCACGCCAGCAAGGCCGAGTTGGCGGCGCTGCGCGAGACGGTCGCGGCGGACCCGGCGACCTACATCAGCCAGCCGGTGGTCAAGCTCTCGGTCTGCCCGACCCTGGTCGGCGACCGGGTCGAGCCGCGCCACGTCGACCTGCGGCCCTTCGCCGTCACGGGGCGCAGCACCTGGGTGCTGCCGGGCGGCCTGACGCGCGTCGCGTTGCCCAGGGGCTCGCTCATCGTCAACTCGTCGCAGGGCGGCGGCTCGAAGGACACCTGGGTGCTGGGATAGCGGTCCCGCAATAGGCGCCGGGCGGGGCCGCCGGGGATCGCCGCCGAGCTGGTCTCCCAGGGGTATCGGTGAGACACCGGCCTTCTACGCGCCCCCGACAGCCACCGGATCGAGCTCTGCACCATCGGCCCGCCGGGGCGGATCATGAAGGAGATCCGTCGACGCACCAGGGTCGTGGGGGCAGTCCCCGATGGCCAGAGTTGCCTCGACCTGGCCGTGGCCAGGACGAGGCACATCGGCGGTACCCGGTGGTCCACACGACAATACATGACCGTGACTCCACTCTACGCGGAGCGGGAATCAACCAGCGGAGTCGTCGTGCGATGGAATGTGCGAAAGAGTCCAGACACGACCTCCGTCTCCCGTTCGGTGACGGGCTTCGACTTGAAATGGAAGAATTTCCGGAGGCCAGATCGTTAGACGGTCCGACTTGGCTAACGCTACGAATCTCGGGGCAATCCGAGGCGGGGCTCACGGGCGGTTGCCGTGGACGTAATGTTCGCGGTGCGGGTGTGGCCCGATTCTAGCGCATGTCTACGACAACGCGACCTAGATAGGCGCCGGACGCGATGCCTTCCACCGCCTCCGGCAAGTCGGTCAAGCGAACGACCGTGTAAAGATCGGCAAAATTCTTCGGCTTTCGCGTCGTCGCCATCGCAGCCCAGACAGCTTTGCGCCGATCCATCGATGTGCTTTCCGCGTTGATGCCGATCAGCCTGACGCCACGCAGGATGAAGGGAAGGACGGTGGTCGCGAATGCCGTGTCTTGGACCATGCCTGTTGCGATGACCACGCCATTGTCGGCAGTCGCTTTGATGAGCGTCGAGAGCAGATTGCCCCCTGCGACATCGATCGCCGCATTCCAGATTGGCACCAATATGTTCCGCCCGGTGTTGTCCTCGACTTCCCGACGATCTCGCACTTCGGATGCTCCGAGGTTCATAAGAAAGTCCCGCGCCTCGTCGACCTTTCCCGTCAATGCGGTAACGTGGAAGCCGAGATCGGCAAGCATCCCGACGGCAATCCCGCCGAGCCCGCCGGTCGCGCCGCTCACCACGGCTTTGCTTTCCTCGGGCCGGACGCCGGCGCCCAAGATCGCCTCGACGGATAATGCCGCAGTGTATCCTGCAGTGCCGTAGGCCATCGCCTCTTCCAGCGGCATCGTATTGGGCAGGGGCATCACCCAGTCGGCCTGAACCCGGACGAATTGCCCAAACCCGCCGGGGATGGTCATGCCCATGGCATGGCTGAAGACGATGACGGCATCTCCCTCATCGAATCGGGAATCGCCGCTGGCCTCGACAATGCCCGCGGCATCGATGCCAGGCGTATGTGGAAAGCGCCGCGTGATGGCCGGATGGCCCTGACAGGACAGGCAATCCTTGTAGTTGATACTGGAATAATGGACCCGGATCAGAACGTCGCCGACTGGAAGGTCGTCGGTCGTGCGGGTCTCGATGGCCGACTTGAACGTCCGCTTCCCGTCCCTGCGGACCACCAGCGCCTGGTATGCCTTACCCATGAAACTCCCCCGATGGCGTTGGACCGTCGCCGGCCGTCATGCCCGCTCCGGGACGGCGAGCAGGTGCGGCGACGCGTAGCGGAATTCACCCCGGCAAAGAACGGCGCCGTCACTGGTTCCCGTTACCGCTCCCTTGGCGATACCCCGCCGAAAGTCGATCAATTCGGCGTCATAGCGGATGGTGTGGCCGGGCTCGGCGGCGGACAGGCATTTAACATCTATGTTCGTTACGAACGACCTATTCACTCCGTGGTCGACGGCCGTGTAGATCAGCAAAACGAGCGTCTGCAGCATTCCTTCGATTTGCAAGGTGGCGGGCATCACCCGGGACCTTGGCAGGTGGCAAGTGAAGAACCAGTCTTCCGACTTTAGATTCTTTTCCGCACGGGCCCGGCGTCCGGCCTCGACTTCCTCGAAGCTGTCAATCATCAAGAAGGGATCCGTTATGTCCAGCCACGATGCGATTTCATCGCGGGATAGGGTCCGCAACATGGAAGACCTCCCGGGGTTCGGTGGCTGAAAATGGCCCATTTTGTCGTCCATTGTCGTTAAAGCATTGTTAACGCTAACGCGGATAGCTTCTGATTCGGATCTTGATCAGTGGGGGACGCCATGCCAGATGCCGCGGCGAACAGGGCAATGTACGATCAGGTTTTCATCGAGAACTTTTCCGTCACGCCGGATGCCCTTAACGAGAAGTTCGTCTATCAATGCATTCCCGAATGGGACTCGGTCGGCCACATGGCGATGATCGCAGCGCTCGAGGAGACCTTCGACATCACAATGGAGACCGACGACCTTATAGAATTCAGCTCCTACACTGTTGGCATGGAAAAGATGAGGAAGTACGGGGTTGAATTGTGAGGCATGACCTCATCAATCCTCGATCACCTCATGACATAGCCCTTATTTGCGAAGACGGGCGGACCCTCCGATATTCCGCCCTTTTGGCCGAACTCGATCGCATCGGGCACTGGTTCGAGTCGCGCCAACTGGTCTTCATCTTTGGCCGAAACGATCTGGCATCTCTTTTGGTTTACCTGGCCGCTCTGGGCCGCGACGCAGTCCCCCTTATGCTGAACGGCGACGCCAAGGCCGAACACATGCCCGGCCTGATCGAGGCGTTCTCGCCGCAGTTCGTCTTCACCGGGTCGTTCGACGCCGATTGCCGCGCCTGGGAGCCCGTCGCGGAGGAGGGAGAATGCCGGCTTTATCGCAACCCGGCGTCCACGAACCCGACGCTGCACCCGGAACTGGCGTTCCTGTCCGCCACGTCGGGATCGACGGGTTCGCCGAAACTTGTGCGCTTGTCGATGGCGAACCTGCGTGCCAATGCCGCAGCGATCGCCGACTATCTTGAAATTACCCCGGACGATCGCGCCGTAACATCGCTGCCGATCAGCTACTCGTACGGCCTTTCGGTGGTGAACAGCCATCTGTTTGCCGGAGCGTCCCTGGTGCTGACCGACCGGTCGTTGATGGACACCGCTTTCTGGGAGCTAGCCAGGAGCCATGCGGTAACGAGCTTCGCAGGAGTGCCCTATCACTACGAGATGCTGCTGCGCCTGGGCCTCGATCAGCTGAACGTTCCGGCAATCAGGAAAATGACCCAGGCCGGCGGGCGGCTCGACCCGGACAAGATGCATAAAGTCGTTGAGGCCTGTGCGGCCCAGGGCATCCGGTTTTGGACCATGTACGGACAGACTGAAGCGTCGCCTCGCATCTCCTATGTGCCGCCCGAGGAGACGTTGAACAAGCTCGGCAGCATAGGCCGCGCCATCCCCGGCGGGCGCATGTGGGTCTGCAACGAGGCAGGCGAAGACATCACCGCGTGCCACACGGTCGGCGAACTTGTTTACGAAGGGCCGAACGTGTGTCTCGGCTACGCCGAAAATGGGTGCCACCTCGCCCGCGACGACGAAAACCGCGGCATCCTACACACTGGCGATCTGGCACGGTGCGACGAAGACGGATATTTTTTCATCGAAGGCCGATTGAGCCGGTTTCTTAAGATATACGGCACCCGCATTTCATTGGATCGCATCGAAAAAGCGGTGGCCGAGCGCGGTTTCGACTGTGTTGCACACGGGCAGGACGACCGTTTGATCGTGTCCGCAGTTGAGGCCGAGGACCTGGAGCCGGTAGCGCTGCGACGCGAGGTCGCGGCGTTTGCGGGCGTGAACGCCGCGGCAGTGACGGTTTCTGTGTTTCCCGAGATTCCCCGACTGCCCAGCGGCAAGGTGGACTATCCATGCCTGACTCGACATATCGACCGGATGTAACGGCGTGGCCGAACTTCGGTTGGGAGCGAGCGGCAAAGGACGCGGCCTTGCTCGCGGAGATGAGGCGTCTGACCAACTGGCACCGATCGGCCTGTCCGCCCTATCGCGCGATAATCGAAAAGCTTGGCTTCGCTGACGCCGGCATCGAGCGGCTTGAGGATGTGCCGTTTCTCCCGGTTCGCCTGTTCAAGCATTTGACCCTGCGAAGTGTTCCGGAAGACGCAATCGTGAAGACGATGACCTCGTCGGGGACGAGCGGGCAAAATCCGTCAAGAATCTATCTGGATAAGGTGACCGCCGGGCTGCAGGTGAAGGTCCTGGCGCGCATCGTAACAGAATTCATAGGCCCGAAGCGCCTCCCGATGTTGGTCGTCGACTGCAAGGCGACGGCTTCCGACCGCTACCGGTTCTCCGCGCGGGCCGCGGGAATCCTGGGATTCTCTATGTTCGGCAGCGACATCGAGTACGCGCTGGACGACGACATGTCTCCTAACATGTCGCGCATCCAGGCGTTCCTGGAAAAACACGCCGGAACGGACATTCTTGTGTTCGGTTTCACCTTGATCGTCTGGCGGAACCTGGTCCTGGCGTTGGAAGAAGCAGGCGAGACGGTCGGTCTGCAAACCGGCATTCTCGTTCACGGCGGTGGCTGGAAGCAACTGTTGGCACAAGCTGTCATGCCAGAAGAATACAGGGCCCGCATCGCCCGCGCGACCGGTATCACGCGGATCCATAATTACTACGGCATGGTCGAACAGACCGGGTCGATCTTGATGGAGTGCGAGGCCGGACGGCTGCATGCGCCGGCGTGGTCGGACGTTCTGATCCGCGCCCCCGTCGATTTCAGTCCGCTCCCGGCAGGGCAGCCCGGCCTGATTCAGTTGCTTTCAGTCATTCCGCACAGCTATCCGGGGCACGCGCTGTTGAGCGAGGACATTGGCGAGATGATCGGCGTCGACGACTGCCCGTGCGGGCGCATGGGTAAGACGGTCAAGATCCATGGGCGCCTTGAGCAAGCCGAAATCAGAGGATGCAGTGACACTCTTACCGATTGATATCGAGAAGGCGATGCAGGTTCTCGCTGGTGATCCGAGCCGGTTGAATAACCGGCCCGTCGTCGCGTGGGATAGCGAACGCGTGGCTTTCCTGTCCGCCGTCTCGAAAGCCATTCTGGCAGATCCCGACGCCCGCAAGCTGCCCGACGCCGTGACCTTCGCCTATTGGGCCAGAAAGGGCAACCTCGCAGCGATCGAGACTCGAACGCGCGTTGCCGGTCGCGTGTCGATGGGTCTGGGCTTGGTCTTTCACGTCTCTCCGTCGAACGCGCCTGTCAATTTCGCGTTCTCGATGGCATTCGGTCTGCTGGCAGGAAACAGTTGCGTTATCCGCCTGCCGAGCGCGGAGACGGCGACCGCCACAATTATCGTCCGAGCCGTGCGGCACGTTCTTGCACAACCCGAGCATGAAGGCATACGCGGGGCGCTGCTGTTGGTGCGTTATGCCCGAGATGATGAGGTAAATCGCTTCTGGACCGGAATCGCGGACGGCCGGGTCGTCTGGGGAGGGGATGAGACCGTTCGCCAATTTCGCCGGTATCCCGCGCCGCCGCGCGCACGGGAGGTCTCCTTTGCCGACCGATATTCGCTCTGTACTCTTCGGCCTATAGCGGTTCTCGAACTCGACGACGCGGGACTCAAGGCACTCTGCAGCGGGCTCTACAACGACATCTACCTCATGGACCAGGCAGCTTGCTCGTCTCCCCAACTCGTGGCCTGGGTGGGCGATGCGGAGACCGTCGGGCGCGCGCAGGACCGGCTGTGGCCGGCCTTGGTCTCCCAGGTTAAGGAGCGTTATGACGCCCCCCCGATCCGCCTGATGGATAAATTCGTGAGGGCGTGCGAAAGCGCCGCGACCAATGCGGCCGTTCATCACATTCAGCGACACGGAAATCTCTTGTATCGCGTGGCCCTCGAGACCCTTGGGCCAAACCCGGAAAGATGCCGTGGGATCGCCGGGACGGTGCACGAGGTCGTGCTGACGTCGCTCGACGACCTGGCCCCATTCATTAACGAAATTTACCAGACGTTAACCTACTTTGGATACGGAAGAGAGGAATTAACCACGTTCGTCCAACGCCACGGCTTACGGGGGATCGATCGAATAGTGCCGGTTGGCCGCGCACTCGACATGGACGTGATCTGGGATGGCTACGAGATCGTAACCGGCCTATCGAGAACCGTCGACATTCGCTGACGGCAGCCAATCGCGACGGGGGGCGACAGTGGAAAAATTCAGCCTTAACTGCACCGAACTCCTGGCGTACCAACCGAACCGCTATCCCTTCCTGATGATCGATCACGTCGAGGAAGTCGTGCCGGGAAAGTATGCCAAAGGCTACAAGAACCTCACTATGAACGAGTGGTATTTTCCGGTGCATTTTCCGAATGGCCCAAACATGCCTGGCGCGCTGCAACTGGAAGCGCTGGCGCAAATGCTGACCGTTGCGATAACAACTCTGCCGGGCCTCCAGGGCAAGGTCACCCACGCGCTGCAGCACCTCGTACGTTTCCGTCGGGAGGTCGTTCCAGGGGAAAGGTTCGACATCCATGCCGAGGTGCTTTCGTGGCGGCGCGGCATCTGTAAGGGCAAGGGCGTCGCCACTGTTAACGGCGAACCAGCCTGCGAAGCGGACATGATGATCACCATTCCAGAAATCCTGGAAGGGTACCTGCCGCAGCCAAAGGATGGAGGCTGATGGAGCCGGCCGACATCGTCGTCGTTGGCTCGGGCGCCAGCGGGGCGGCGGCAGCGTGGAGCCTGAGCCGAGATCCATCCCTGCGGGTTGTCTGTCTCGAGCAGGGAGGGATTACGGACGCGGCCCGATACCCGTCGACTCGCGTCGACTGGGAGCTCAGCTGCCGGGGCGAGGCAAGTTCCAATCCGAACGAAAGACGCAACCCTGCCGATTATCCGATCGACGCCTCTAACTCACCAATTTCCCTCGCCAACTACAACGGGTTCGGCGGCAGCACGATTCTCTACTCGGCGCATTTCCCGCGCTTCCATCCTTCAGATTTCCGCACAAGAAGCCTGGATGGCGTCGCCGAGGACTGGCCCTTGAGCTACGGCGACCTGGATCCCTATTTCACGCTAAACGAGCGAATGATGGGGGTCGCCGGGCTGGTGGGCGATCCAGCCAATCCTGGCTACGAATCCTTACTGCCGCCGGTACCGCTGGGGCCGATGGGCCGCAGGATGGCCGAAGCGTTCAACACGCTGGGTTGGCACTGGTGGGCCTCCTACGGCGCGATCAACACGCACCGCCATGG
>Ga0102953_1002321_pt1 | contig 11408 bp, 20 predicted proteins | sample SalPon2A_C_D2_MG_FD_78509 | JGI IMG/M metagenome (GOLD analysis project Ga0102953, IMG submission 78509) | Soil microbial communities from South San Francisco under conditions of wetland restoration - Salt Pond MetaG R2A_C_D2_MG | ecosystem: Environmental > Terrestrial > Soil > Wetlands | place... | reverse complement strand
TTTATGTTCGAATCCCCTCACAATTAACCCCCGAAAAAAACCCTCTTGCCCGGATCGGACAAGAGGGTTTCAATTGTTTCTCCCGCTTGGTTTCATAACCTGTCTTATGGTCTACCGCCTCGTTCTCTGCACCTTTACAGTGAACGGGCGTCTTTTATTAAAAACAAATTAGTACAAAAAAATATTTTAAGATGGGTAACCTCTCTCAGAATCAGTTCTTTGTAGCCGCCTCCCCCTCGTCATTGGACACTAGCTGCACAACTGAGATAGAAGCGCCATCCCCTTTTCGAAAGCCCTTCTTGACGATTCTAAGATATCCACCCTCACGACTCGAAAACCGATCTTTCAGTTGATCGAAAAGCCTGTGGGTGACTTCCTTATCCTGCATATAGCTAAGGGCTTGACGTCGCGCATGCAGATCCCCTCTTTTTGCAAGGGTTATCATTTTTTCAGCTATCGGCCTAATCACTTTGGCTTTGGCGTCAGTGGTTTCGATCTGTTCGTGTTTGAAAAGTGACGTAACCATATTTCTCAGCATCGCCCTGCGATGACTTGTATTCCGCCCTAAATGATTTCCAGCCTTCCTGTGCCTCATCGATTATTCCCCTATTCCTGATCCTTTTTATCACCATTTTCTTCTTCAGCCACTTCGCTCGCTTGATCAGTAGAAACCGCTTCATCCGTCTCTAAGACCGGAACGGTGCTTTCTTGAGTTTCGCTGGAAGTTTCTTTTTCCTCCATCAAATCCGATTCTTCAGTATCTTCATCCGAGTCCTCGGTAGGTGGAAAAAAATCGAGCTTCATTCCAAGGGAAAGCCCCATGCCCGCTAGAATGGCTTTTATTTCGTTCAACGATTTCCGCCCAAAATTCTTCGTCTTGAGCATTTCCCCGTCTGTCTTTTGAACCAGTTCCCCGATCAGATTGATTTTGGCATTTTGCAGGCAATTGGCAGACCGTACAGACAATTCAAGATCAGATACAGGACGGTAAAGATTCTCGTTGACATCTTCGTCCTCACGGACCTCCTCTTCCTCTACAGGCTCTACTTCTTCTTCGAAATTAATAAACGGGTTCATCTGCTCCTTGAGAATCTTCGCGGCAAATGCAACCGAATCTTCAGGGAAAACACTGCCGTCTGTCCAGACCTCCAAGGTGAGCTTATCATAATCCGTAACTTGTCCAACTCTGGAATTGGTCACCACATAATTGACTTTCTTAACACATGAAAACGCTGCATCAATGGCAATAACACCAATCGGTGCGTTCTCATCCTTGAGCCTTTCAGCGGGAACATACCCTTTCCCCATCCTGACCACCATTTCCATGTCCAGTTTGCCTTCTTTGTTCAAGGTGGCGATGTGCTGACCGGGTTCAAGAATCTCAACAAAGCCGTCGGCCTCCAAATCCCCTGCGGTGACTTTTCCTTCTCCTTCTCGATGGATACGAACAACCGCCTCTTCAACATCAAGGGTCTTAAGTTTAATCTCTTTCAGATTAAGTATAATATCAGTAACATCCTCCAATACACCCGGCATACTGGAGAATTCGTGAACGACGTTATCAAATTTCACAGATACAATCGCCGCTCCCTGCAGGGATGATAGCAGAATTCGCCTTAACGCATTGCCGATCGTAATCCCAAAACCCCTTTCAAGCGGCTCACAGACAAATTTCCCATAGGTATTGGTGTTGGTTTCCTGATCGATTTCAATCCGTTTAGGCTTTATCAATTCCCGCCAATTTCTGCTTTTTAGATCTGCCAAAAAAAGCCTCCCCCATTGATTAATTCAAGATTTGAAATGCTACCTTGGCAGCGTTCAAGCCTGAAAACCCTACTTTGAGTACAATTCCACAATAAGCTGTTCCTGAATCGGCATAGTGAGATCTTCTCGGTTCGGAAGCCCTTTCATTGTTCCTTTGAAAGCTTCTTTTTCGACTTCCATCCAGCCCGGAACACCACGCCTGACAACAGTCTCCATCGCCTCTATAATTTGGGTAACTTCACGGCTTTTTTCCTTTGTTTCAACAACATCACCCTCTTTTACCTGGTACGAAGGAATATTGACCTTTTTCTGATTCACCAGAAAATGGTTATGTCTGATCAACTGTCGAGCCTGCGTTCTTGACGCTGCAAACCCCATCTTGTACACGACATTATCCAATCTACTCTCGAGTAAAAGGAGCAGGTTTGTACCGGTAATTCCCTTTTGTTTTTCTGCTCTGTAATAATAGCCTTTGAACTGCTTCTCCAAAATGCCATAAATTCTTTTCACCTTTTGCTTTTCTCTGAGCTGCTGGCTATAATCAGAAAGCTTACCCCCTCTTCTCTGACCGTGTTGTCCGGGCGCGTAAGCCCGCCTTTCAAATGCGCATTTATCGCCGAAGCAACGGTCTCCCTTGAGAAAAAGCTTCAAGTTTTCACGTCGGCACAACCTGCATGAAGAATCCGTATATCTGGCCAAGCTAGCCCCTCCTACCTTGCAAACTAATGTCGCATGCTCGTTTAGCCAAACATGCGGTTATTAATATATAAAAATCAAAAAATATCACGTTATACCCTTCGTCTTTTAGGAGGGCGGCAACCGTTATGGGGAATGGGCGTGACATCACGGATCATGGTAACCGTAAACCCTTCTACCTGCAGCGACCGAAGAGCGGCTTCACGACCTACCCCGGGCCCTTTCACACGAACTTCCGCCACCCGCATTCCCTGATCCATGGCCTTTCTGAGTGCATCCCGACCCGCAATTTGCGCTGCAAAAGGGGTACTCTTTCTTGAGCCTTTTATGCCGCCTCTTCCTGCACTTGACTGGGCAACGACATTGCCGCTTGTATCCGTAATGGTAATAATGGTATTATTAAAAGTGGACTGGATATGCACAATCCCCGTCGGGACATTTTTCTTCTCCCGCTTGGACCGACCCTTCTTTTTTTCGGCTCTTGCCATTCTATTTCCTCAATTCTCTATTACTTCCGTTTCCCCACCACTGCCCTTCTGGGGCCCTTTCTCGTCCTGGCATTAGTGCTCGTTCTCTGCCCCCGGACCGGTAATCCGCGCCTGTGCCGTAAACCTCTATATAGGCCTAAATCCATAAGCCTTTTGATGTTCATGGACACTTCTCGCCTGAGATCACCCTCGACGGTATGCTTTTCGTCGATTATTTTTCGAATACTGGTGATCTGTTCAGAGGTCAACTCATCCGACTTGGTATCCCAATCGATACCTGCTTCGGAAAGCATTTTCTGGGAAGAAGTTCTCCCAATGCCATAAATATATGTCAGAGCGATCTCTATCCTCTTTCCTTTTGGTAAATCGACGCCTGCGATCCTTGCCAATCTTTAGCTCCTCTTCAACACCTTTATCTCTATCAATAGTCCCCAGTGATAGCCTTTTGCTATTGAACTGCTACCATGGGGAAACTATCCCTGCCGCTGCTTATGACGAGGGTTTTCACATATCACCCGAGTGATACCATGCCTACGAATAATTTTACACTTCTTACACATCTTCTTAACCGATGGTCTTACCTTCATAACATCACCCGTTCCTTGAAATTCAATATCCACAAAAATTTGGTATTACAATCATGTTCCATACAGGATGCTTCCCCGGTTCAAATCGTCGGGGGATAACGCTATGGTTACTACGTCCCCAGGCAAAATCCTGATAAAATTTCGCTTAATCTCTCCGGCAATACGGCACATTAACCTGTGACCATTCTTCAATTCGACTCTGAATTCTGCGTTCGGCAGAGTCTCAATCACAACACCTTCAACTTCAATGGATTCATCTTCATCCATGTTCGCAGCCCTGTGGGTTGAACAGCCATTTTAAATGTCAAAGAAAATATTGACAAAGCGCGGAAAACGCTTTTCAAGCCTGGACGCGGGCAACGTTATCTGGTTTTGCCAAAACCTTTCTTCATGAACCCTTCATAATGTCGCGTCAGCATATGCGACTCAATCTGATTGGTGGTATCCATCGCAACACCCACAACAATCAAAAGTGCGGTACCGCCAAAATAGAAGGGGACATGCAAATTGTAAATCAGGATATTGGGCAATACACAAATGGCCGAAACATATATGGCCCCAGAAAAAGTAAGCCGTGTCAAAACGCGGTCAATATACTCAGCGGTATTTTTGCCCGGCCGAATACCGGGGATGAAGCCACCGGAGCGTTTCATGTTATCAGCAACATCCACAGGATTAAAATGAACCGCCGTATAAAAATAACAGAAAAAGAAGATAAACGTCACATAAATTAATGTGTAAACAATATGCCCGGGCGCAAGCGCGTTGACGAATGACTGGAGCCATGGATACTCCTCAACACTCAAGAAATTAGCGATCGTAGCTGGAAACATGATGATGGACGATGCAAAGATCGGCGGAATAACACCCGCCGTATTAACCTTCAAAGGAAGATGTGTCGTCTGCCCGCCATACATTTTACGACCCACAACCCGCTTCGCATACTGCACGGGGATTCTCCGTTGCCCGCGCTCAACAAAAACGATAATTCCTACAACGACAATCATCAGAGCTACAATCAGCGCCATAAAAAAAACCGTTACTTCACCCGTTCCCATGAGCCTGAAACTGTTCATAACGGCAACCGGGAACCTGGCAACGATGCCTGCGTAAATGATGAGAGAAATACCGTTGCCAATGCCCCTTTCGGTAATCTGTTCTCCCAGCCACATGAGAAAGCAGGTTCCGGCAGTGAGCGTAATAACTGTTAAAATACGAAATCCCCAACCCCCTACAGGCACGACCATAACCCCCCCGGGGCTGGTCATGTTCTCAAGGCCTACCGCAATACCAAATCCCTGGATGGTACTTAAAATGACCGTACCGTACCGCGTATATTGTGTAATCTTTTTCTGGCCCTGCTCACCTTCTTTCTTCAATTTTTCAAGATAGGGAACTACTACGGTCATCAATTCCAGAATAATAGACGCGCTGATGTACGGCATGATCCCCAATGCCATAACTGACATTCGACTCAAAGCACCGCCTGAAAACATGTCAAACAGCCCAAACAGCGTTCCCTGTCTAGCGCCGAAGAATGCAGCCAGTGCCGCTCCGTCAATCCCAGGCGTTGGAATATGACACCCGAGGCGGTAAACCGCCAGCATCGCCAGAGTGAATAAAATCTTTTTCTTCAATTCCGGAATCTTGGGAATATTCTGTAGGCCACCAATCATTCAGTCATCTCGCATTGAAACATTAGAAAAAGCCCCTTTCATCAATTCTCAATTTGCATTTGCTTCTAAGCCGAAATACGCGTTGATGTTGATCCAATCGGGACCATTTAACAAATGCCTCGCATCATGGTTTTGTAAGGGGAACCATCCGAGCGAGGGAAATCTCCTAAAGGATTTCCACTCTGCCTCCGGCACCCTCAATTTTCTCTCTTGCTGAATGGCTTACCTTATTGATTCGAACCACCAGAGGATGCGAAATTTCACCGCTGCCCAGCAGCTTAACACCATCCAGGATTTTCCAAACCAGACCGGCCTCTCGCAAAGCGTCAGGATCCAAATGAGTGTTCGGTTCAAATTGACTCAAATCACCGACGTTAACCACACTGTATTCTTTCCTGAAAGGATTCTTAAATCCACGCTTCGGCAGGCGCCGGTGTATGGGCATTTGGCCCCCTTCAAAACCAGGACGGACACCGCCGCCGGAGCGGGATTTTTGTCCCTTATGCCCTCGGCAACTGGTTTTCCCATGTCCTGAACCGGGACCTCTACCAACTCTTTTTCGTCCTCGTTTTGACCCTTCAGCGGGTGAAAGCTCATTGATTTTCATTGCCTTTTCCCATCTTTCATTCACCAATCTCTACCAGGAATGAAACTTTATTAATCATGCCTCTGATCTCTGGCGTATTTTTCAACTCAACAGTTTTTCTCAACCTGGTCAAGCCGAGCCCTCTCAAAGTATCTCGTATTTTTTTCTTTCTACCAATGCCACTTCTGACAAGGGTAACTTTTATCATATCTTCCATGATTTCAGGCTCTCTTACAAAAGCATTGAAAGCAAATTCAATAGCTAAACTATTTCCATTATATGAATTTATCGAACCGACAAATCCTAAGCCTCACCGGCGTTTTCCAGCAACTTACCCCTTCGGGCCATGATTTCAGCAGGATCACGCAGTGACCTTAATCCTTTTATAGTGGCTTTTACGATGTTATGCGCGTTATGGGACCCCAGGCATTTCGTCAGAATATTCTGCACCCCTGCAGCCTCTAATACCGCTCGCACACCACCGCCTGCAATAAGCCCGGTACCCGGTCCAGCGGGTTTCAGCAAAACACGTCCTGCACCCCATTTTCCGATAATCTCATAGGGAATAGAGGATTCATGCAAACTGACCGAAGTCATATCTTTCCTGGCCTTTTCAATGCCTTTCCTGATCGCTTCAGGTACCTGATTTGCTTTGCCAAGTCCACAACCGACTGTCCCATTGCCATCACCCACAACGACGATGGCGCTAAAACTGAACCGTCGGCCACCTTTTACAACCTTTGCCACTCGGTTAATGTGGACCACCTTTTCAATTAGCTGAACTTCATCATCTCCCTCAAACAATGGAACTCTCCCTACTTTTCGTCAGAAACCGCATTTATGTCCCGCAAATCCATTTTTTCAAAGTGAATGAGGAACCCCAAAACCCAAATTTCTTTTCTCTCAGTCGCAAAAACCTTGAAAGACAGCCCTATTAAAATTGAAGCCCGCTTTCTCTCGCAGCATTTGAGAGGGACTCTATACGCCCGTGGTATAAAAACCCATTTCGATCAAAAGCGATTTTCTTTATCCCTTTTGCAAGAGCGGCGGTTCCAATAGCCTTTCCAACGATGGCGGCGCCTTTCTTGTTGCCAAAATTCCTGCCAATCTCAGAAGCCAGATCTTTTGACAGCGAAGAGGCTGAAACCAAAGTCTCGCCTTTGGTATCATCAATCAACTGAGCATAAATATGTTTGCCACTTCTAAAAACACATAGTCGGGGCTTCTCGGAACTTCCCCTCACGTTCTTTCTGACACGCATTTTCCGTTTTAATCTTCTCTTACCACTACTCTCGGCACCCATGTCGGAAACCCCTTCATTCTTTCTATTTACTTGGCCGCCCCGGCCTTTCCTGCCTTTCTCCGAATATTTTCATCCAAATACTTAACCCCTTTGCCTTTGTAAGGCTCAGGCTTACGCAAACTTCGGATTTTGGCGGCTGTTCTGCCCAGTAGTTCTTTATCGATCCCTGTCAGAACAATCTTGTTTTTGTCTACGTTTGCATCAATGCCGTCGGGAAGCTCGAAATGAACGGGATTTGAATAACCCAAGTTAAATATTGCGGTTCTGCCATTCAGTTCGGCCCGGTACCCAACACCCACAATTTCCAAGGTTTTTTCGAATCCTTTGGTCACGCCTGTGACCATATTCAAAACAAGTGCTCCAAAAAGCCCGTGAAGCGACCGCGTTTCCCTATGGTTATCAAGCACGGAAAGCAACACGTTATCATCATTGATTTCAACATTAATTTTATCGTGTATGCGATGTTCAAGGACACCCTTTGGACCTTTTACGGTCATCATATCCCCATTTATTTTGACCTCAACATCCTTTGTTATCGGGATGGGTCGCTTACCTATGCGTGACATCAAAAGCCTCCGAATTTTTGCATTTTATGATATCTTTTGAATCTACCAAACAGCGCAGAGAATTTCACCACCCACTTTTTGTTTCCGCGCCTCACGATCCGTCATGATCCCTTTAGAGGTCGAAACAATGTTCACGCCGTATCCGTTCAACACCTCTGGGATTTTGTCATAACCCGCATAAACTCGGCAACTCGGCTTGCTGATGCGCTTGAGCCCTTCAATAACGGGAACTCCATTTTTGTCAAATTTCAGAAATACTCTGATATACCGATGTTGACCATCAGAAATGATTCTGAGATTTTTAATATAACCCTCTGACTTTAGCACATTGGCCAAATTGATTTTTAAAGTGGAACTCGGAATGTTAACTATTTCATGTGCTGCCTGCAGTGCGTTTCGAATACGCGTCAGCATATCAGCTACCGGATCCGTCATACCCATTCTTCACTCTGCCCCCTGATTACTGTAAACCCGTACCGCCTCGTACCGGGTTGAAAAATTCCAACGTTTACCAGCTCGACTTAACCACCCCGGGGAGTTCTCCTCTTGAGGCCATGTTCCTGAAACAGATTCGACAAATCCCGAACGTTCTTAAATAGGCCCTCCGCCGTCCGCATATGGGACAACGGTTGTACTGACGACTCGAAAACTTTGGTTTCCTTTGGGCTTTTACAACAAGCGACTTCCTAGCCAAAATAACCCCCTCATTCAATAAAACGGCATTAGTTTCGGAGAGGCATCCCCAAATGACTCAGCATAAAACGACTCTCTTTATCAGTTTCGGCCGTGGTGACGATGCTAATGTTCAGGCCTTTCATTCTATCAACTTTATCATAGTCGATCTCAGGAAAAACGATAAATTCTTTTATGCCGATGCTGCAATTCCCTCTCCCATCAAAAACTTTCCCTTTAATACCCCTGAAATCGCGAACACGCGCCAATGAAGCATTAAATAGTTTATCCAGAAAATCATACATGCGCTCCCGCCTGAGCGTTACCATACATCCGATAGGCATGCCTTCTCTGAGTTTAAAACCGGCGATGGATTTCTTGGCTTTGGTCACAACAGCCTTTTGACCCGCAATCATACTGAGTTCATTAACTCCTGCATCAAGGACCTTTATGTTTTGGATCGCTTCACCCAGGCCCATGTTCAGAACAACTTTCTTAATTCGAGGCACCGCCATACTGCTCGAATATTTGAATTCATTCAGCAAAGCGGGCACCACTTCAGTAGTGTATTTTTCCTTCAATCGAGACAACGATTCACCCTCCAAGGTTTCAGGCTCTCTTTATTTGAACCTGGAAAACATTTGGTTAGATCACAAAGCGGAAAGCAAGGTTACAAAAAAACGTTCCACCATCATCACAACTTTCCTACTTATCTAGGGACTCTCCGCACTTTTTACAGGCACGCACCCTTGATCCATCCTCCAATACGCTCTTGCCAATGCGTGTCGGCTCTGTACATTTGTCACAGACAAGCATCACATTTGAAATTCTTAGAGGAGCTTCTTTTTCAACGATGCCACCCTGCCCCATCTGTTGATTCGGCTTTGAGTGCCTCTTAATCATGTTGACTTTCTCAACAATCAGCTTTTCTTTCTCCACATCGACCTTCAAAACCGTGCCGATTTTCCCTTTTTCTTTTCCAACAAGCACTATAACCTTGTCATTTTTCTTTATTCTTGGATGTTTTTTCCGCACGCCATTTACTCCTACCCGAGAATCCCAGGGTCCCGCAAAAAAGAAATCAACCGCATTTTAGAGAACTTCCGGAGCCAGAGATATAATTTTCATGAAATTCTTACCCCTTAATTCCCTTGCAACCGGACCAAATATCCTCGTCCCGATAGGTTCGCTTTGCTGGTTGATCAAGACTGCGGAGTTATCGTCAAATTTAATATGAGATCCATCAGACCTTCTGATCTCTTTCGCTGTTCTGACAATGACCGCCTTGGCCACGTCACCCTTTTTCACTTTGGAATTGGGCATGGCTTCCTTAACCGCCACGACGATAATATCTCCCACATAGGCATATCGCCTTTTGGATCCACCCAAAACCTTAATACAGGAGACAATTTTGGCTCCGGAATTGTCAGCTATTCTCAATCTCGTTTCAGTCTGTATCATCTGCTTAGCTCCGATGAATCAATATCCGGCAACGCTAGGCCGCAATATTTCCCTTCTCGATAATATCAGCTACAGCCCATCTCTTTCGCTTACTGATGGGACGGCTTTCAACGATTCTCACTTTATCACCAATACCACAACTGTTTTGGGGATCATGGGCCATGTATTTGGAACGTTTCCGAAGGTATTTTCCATAGGTCGCATGCTTTGTCAACCGCTCGACCAAAACCAGAACGGTTTTATCTGCCCGATTACCCATAACCGTGCCAACCAGTTTTCTTTGCTGTCCACGCTCTGCCATCACTACCTCACCCTATTTGCCCATTTTAAGCTCTGGGGCCTGAAATTTCCATTTCCCTGATCACTGTTTTTACACGCGCCAAATCCCGTTTGCTTTTCTGTACCATGGCCGTGTTTCCAAGCTGTCCAGTCGCCTTCTGAAACCGCAGGTTGAAGATTTCGTGACCCGTCTCTTTTGCGCGCTCTTTCAGTTCCTCTAAGCTCAGCTCTCTAAGTTCCCTGGCCTTCATGATTTAACCTCTCCTGCTGATGAATCTGGTGGCAAAGGGTAATTTGTGACCCGCTAAACGAAATGCCTCTCCTGCCACTTCCTTGGAGACGCCTTCCAATTCATACAGGACCCGGCCTGGCTTGACAACGGCAACCCAACCGTCCGGAGCACCTTTTCCCTTACCCATTCTGGTTTCAAGGGGTTTCTTGCCAACAGGCTTGTCAGGAAAAACCCTTATCCAGACTTTTCCGCCACGCTTTACATGACGCGTTACCGCAATCCTCGCAGATTCAATTTGTTGGGCAGACATCAGGCCACACTCGGTCGCCTGCAATCCGAACTCGCCAAATCCGAGCGTACCACCACGTAACGCTTTTCCTTTGGTTCGACCCTTTTGTTTTTTTCGAAATTTGACTTTTTTGGGGCTAAGCATCGGCTCTTCCTACTTTCTCTTTCTTTTCAGGCAAGATTTCACCCTTAAAAATCGTAACTTTTACACCTATAACACCATAAGTTGTATACGCCTGGGCAAATCCGTAGTCAATATCCGCCCGGATCGTGTGAAGCGGTACCCGCCCTTCCCGATACCATTCACGCCGCGCCATCTCTGCACCACCTAACCTACCGGCGCACGCGATCTTTATTCCCTGAGCGCCGAATCGCAAGGCTGAGGTCACACTCTTTTTCATGGCTCGTCTAAAAGCAACACGCCTTTCAAGCTGCGTGGCGACGTTCTCGGCGACCAGTTGCGCATCAACTTCGGCCTTTCGCACTTCCTGAATATCGAGAATCACATCGCGCTTGATCATTTTTTCAAGATCTCTTTTGGTTTTCTCGATTTCAATACCTTTTTTTCCAATAACAATGCCGGGCCGCGCAGTATGCATTCTGATGCGAACCTTGCTTGCGGCTCTTTCGATCTCAATCTTTGACACACCGGCCTGATAAACGCGTTTTTTCAAGAATTTCCGAATCCTATAATCTTCATAGACAAAGGTACTATACTGGTCTCCAGCAAACCACCTTGAATCCCAATTCTTGATAATTCCCAATCTAAAACTGATTGGATGAACTTTTTGTCCCAATATTCACCTCCAG
>Ga0102953_1002320_pt1 | contig 11414 bp, 12 predicted proteins | sample SalPon2A_C_D2_MG_FD_78509 | JGI IMG/M metagenome (GOLD analysis project Ga0102953, IMG submission 78509) | Soil microbial communities from South San Francisco under conditions of wetland restoration - Salt Pond MetaG R2A_C_D2_MG | ecosystem: Environmental > Terrestrial > Soil > Wetlands | place... | reverse complement strand
CATCGATCTATCGCATATTAATAGTTGTGGGATAAGCACTTAAACTACAAATGGAATAATCCGCTTGGTATCCCTCATGTACTGAGTGTATTCGGGATATTTTTCCCTGAGAAATTCTTCTTCCAGTATCATGCGGACCAAAAGAGCGACAGTTGCGATTATAGCCAGGCCCAGCGATAAAAAAGTCGGCGACTGAATCTGACCTGCCCATGTGAAATAGATGATAGATGCATAAATCGGATGGCGCAGATAGTGATAAGGACCTTTCGTGACTAGTTTCCCTTCCGATGTACTGGCTGACGCGTGGAAGCTTCGTAATCCGAATGTCAATCGTGACCAAATCATGAGTAAAACGGCTGCAATTTGGATGCCGATGAATAGTGGACTAGTCGCAACAAGGTGATGCCTGTAGACCAGTAGAACTAATGAAAATGCAGCTATCAGAAAAGCGATTAGTGAAAGGAAGTTCTTGCTCATCAGCCCCTTGTTTTAATATTGATCCGTATAATTCAGATTTCAGGTAATCTTTCCTGATCATCTGCAGACATAATATAGAATCCTTATGAGATCACATAGTCATGCCGTGATTCTGTTGAATTGTTACCATTCACAGACTTGTGGCGGATGGCTATTCCCGGCAAAAATTAACAATCAGGTTATCCACTTTTTCGGGCTGCTCAGCGCTCATCAGGTGACCGGCATCAATCGTTCTTACCTGGACGTCAGGAATATCATGTACCAGCATCTGGGCTTTTCCCGGGTTACCAACAAGATTGTCGTTTTGGCCAAAGACAAACAACGCCGGTACCGATAAGTTTTCCCTTTCTTCCGCTGAAAATGGCAAGGGTGCTACTTTGACCGGATTATAGCCCGACATTAGCAGATGGAACCAGTCATAGAAATCATCTTCCAATTTAGAATCATCGCCGAATGACCATCGGAAAGTGCTCTTCTGGATAGGTTTTAAAGGGAAGAATTGCGCCAACATGATTCTCAAAACAGACCGGGATGCCCCGCTGTATCCCATGGGACCGAGCAGGACCAGCTTCTTAACACGTTCAGGAGCATAGAGGGCATAATTGGTGGCAATGTAACCGCCTTCCGAGGCACCAACAACATAGCCACTTGACACCCCGAGTTTTTCCGTGATTTCGGTATATAGTTCGGCTTGATCACGACCATCTTTCATGACGTGTTTTAGACTCGTGTACTCACTCTTCCCGGCATCTCCGATCTGGTCGATGGCATACGTTTTGTAATATTTGCTCAGGCCTTCAATATTATACTTCCATGACCAGCTGGAAACAGCGGAAGCGTGGAGCAACAACATCGGCGGTGCGTCATCGGGTCCGCTCACAATTACATGAACTCTGCCATAACGCGTATCCACAAAAACATCCTTATAAGGTACCGGCCAGTCGGCCATCTTTTCATTGTAAATTTCCTCAAATCGCGCTTTCACTTCAGGTGATTTATAGACTGATGCGGGTTGGTCGAGGTACCCCAAAAGGATGAAACACGTTAGTAAAACGATGACGGAAATGGTCCAGCCCCACCAGGGAATGGACCTGCCCATAGAACGCTCTATTAATGTTCTGAAATATGGCAAGAGGATTAAAGCTACGATAAATAACAAAACAGCCTGTTGCCAAAACCCCATCAGGAAAAGAGCTATCGTTCCTAAGCTAATAAGAGTAGCCAGAGAAAAACTTAGTAATAATAACAAGTATTTGATACCCAAACCGATAAGAAGAGCGGAAAACCAACTGACGGTTAAAACCATGTATCTCATTTTATCCCCCCAAAAAAGTTACCCCAAAAGGGTAGTATTGCTAATATATTCGATCCTCAATCAAGTGTTAATTTACACATTCATTAAATATTATTATGGCTTTTTAAACGAATGTCCTGCATGGGTCGCGCTAACCCATAGGTTAGTGGCTGAAATCACGAAACAAATGACCACAAAGCAACCCGTTGTGCAGGTGATGAGGGGGGAACTCAAATTTCCGAGATACAACAAAACGGTAATAGGAAATTTCCAGAGTGCTAACCCAATGACAATAATGATCAAAATCCTCATGACTCCCTGTTATCCTGGTTGTATCTTGTATCCATCGTACATAATACAAACAAGAGATATATGAGAAGGCTTTGCAAAACCGTTCCTTTGCCCAATATCTGCATTTTCGCACTTTGATCTTGAACAGAATCCCGGGTTTTGCAAAGCCTTCTATGATACATAGCGGATTATCAGAAACGGGTATTACATCCGCAGGATGTCCGTTAAACTTGAAAATATGAGTTGTTTTCCATGAATTCCATCATTAACAAGCCGAAAGCCGTATTGAATTGGAGTGGAGGGAAGGATTGTTCCTTTACACTGTATAAAGTATTGCAATCCAATGAATTTGAAGTTTCAACTCTGCTGACAACGGTAAGCGGTAAATACCATCGTATTTCTATGCACGGAGTGCGGGAGGAACTTCTGAACAGGCAGGCAATGAGTCTTGAGATTTCGCTGCACAAAGTGATCATGCCGGAAGAGCCGTCTATGGAAGAGTATAATAATCTCATGCAGGAAACGATGACCGAACTGGCGGAACAGGATATCAGTACTTCGATCTTCGGTGATATCTTTCTGGAAGATTTGCGCCAGTACCGGGAAGAACAGCTAAAGAAAGTTGGATTTAATGCCATTTTCCCCATCTGGAAAATACCGACGACCGAACTGGCGGAAACGTTCATCGATTCCGGATTCAAAGCCGTCATCGTATGTGTAGACGAACGATACCTGGATAAGACTTTCGCCGGTCGTGAGTTCGACCGCGCCTTGTTAGGGGATCTCCCTCCGAATGTGGATCCATGTGGGGAGAATGGCGAGTTTCACACATTTGTATATGATGGCCCCATATTCAGGCAACCGGTGAAGCATAAGAAGGGCGAGGTTGTTTATCGTACTTATAGATCGCCGGGTGAACCAGACGATAGCATCGGTTTCTGGTACTGCGATTTGGTGGAAGGTTGACCATTGGTTGTATGTCACAAGTCACCCCGAAACTTCGGGGCGACATACTGGACATACTGATAGTTCGTTTGGTCCGGGCGAGGACGCCCGGACCAGGTTGGCGCACGACAGGACAGCTTCCGTTCCATTAATTTGGTGCCTGGACAATAGTAACCTCGTACGGTTGAAGAGTCAGGGTTACCTTGCTGATTACCGGTCCGTGGAAACGGACTTGACTCGAGTCTGTATGTATCTTGATCTGTTCTCCATGAACCAGTTCTTTCCATCCTGCATCCGGTACTTGCCGGTTAAATCTTAGCGAAACAGTGGATACATTGTTACTCATGTTATACAAGGCATATTGATTGTCTCCATACAGATACATGGCTATGTGTCCGGGACCATCCAGTTGGACTCCAAGGGTTTTGTCAAATGGCTGGCGAATGGCATCGAGGACCTTGGCCGGTAGTTCGAGCATATCATAGCTGTTGCTCGGTATATTCAGGATGTAGATTGTTCCGTTGAGATAGGGCACCCTCATCAGGACAGAAAAATCATAATCTTCCCGCTTTAGAGTCACATCACGGCTTTCGGGCCAGGTTCCGGCTTCAATACCGGGGAAGGTAAAGGATCGGTCGGCATCAACCGTCGCCTCACGGTATCCCTGGAGCAAGCCAAAAGTGGGTGAGCTCACCTGTCCGTTATACGGCAGAAGGTTCAGCACATGTTTGAATTCGGTGCCCTGTTCAGCCAGTTTTTTCCAAAGACCGAATGTCATAAAGATGTCCTTCCCGTTTTTCAATCTGGAAAGCATTTCATCTGTCAGGTTCTCATCTTTCAGTGAATTGAGACAGAATATCGCATCCTGACTCTCTTTCGGGAAAGTGGCCACCGGATCGATCGGGATGCCGGCCATGCCAAGGTACCCAAAGAGGTTGTACTCGCCCTTCGAACCAAATGGCATGTACATCGGTACTCCCCGGGATTCTCCCTTTAGCAAGCCGGCGACTCTGTCGAACTCAGGGAGTTTGCCGACGAAGTCCGGATATACATTGCCGGATGGATTGGTCGGCCAGAGCTGCCCGGCTGACCAGAGGATGATTTGGGGGGAGCGGGCGAAAATAGCCTGCCAAACCTGTGCATTGTAATCGTTTGATGCGCCTGGCATACCATAATTATCCAGCCAGGAACCGACCCATTTCGATGGATCTGCGCTCGACTCCCATTTCTGCAGGGCATAGCCGGAATAAATGGGAATATGCTGATGCTGCGTTTTTGTGATGCGTGTTTCGATCCCGATGGCCATCTTGTCGAACTGCTTCACTTCATCCTTAACGTCATAGCCGTTCTCAGGAAAGCTCTCAAACCAGTTTGGGAACTTGATGATTACCTGCACATTCGGGTTCACTTCCTTTGCCGGATCGATGATATATTTCTTTGATTGCTTGAGAAGAAGTTTCGTCCGGTATTCAGCCCAGGACATGCTGCCGCGATCTTTCACACTTTGGGGATCGGTAGCGTTAGTGAAGAGCCAGTCGTCCAGGATGATCTTATCAAACACCTGGGCGAGTCCATGCATTCGTTGTTTAAGTTGTGCGAGATCTTCTGGGTTGTTGTAGGCAGATGTCCCGCTGTGAATCGAAGTCGGGACCATCGCCCCATCAGGTTCTATTCCCATTGCACGGAAACGGGCTGCAATTTTTTTCATGAGTGGAACATCGACCTTCCCGTCTTTTCCTACGCCGTCAAGGTATACCCTTGTGGGTTTAACAGGTGAAAAGTAATCCATCGTTTTCCTGAAGTCCGCCGGATCGGCAAGAAGATGCTGAACATCGTATGATGTGAAGAAAACAGCATATTTCAAGTGCTTCCATCCCTGAGTGTTGCTGGTACTGTTTTGAGCTGAAACAGGGCGGGTCGCCAAAAGCATTACAAGTATCAGGATCGGGAAACACCGTTTTGAATATCCGTAAAAGGAGTTATCCATCTTTTCCTCCTGCATGGTTGAATTTAAGTGAAGTAACCAAAAAGCCTCGATACGAAACTCGACAAGTACGAAGAAACATAGCGGTTTGATCAGCTTGCCCCTGAATCATATGGCTGTCAATTTATTCGGGTGTGATTGCAAGTGCAAACTATTGGGGACGTTATGATGGATCAATTCAAAAAATCAGCTTTAAATAAAAAAAAGGCAATATTTGATCCTGACTATTCGTCTCTTAATAGGTTTTTAGATCGTGTATGTTAACGGAAAGTAGGTTAACCAAAGCAAAACAAGTGTCATGAGGCAAATCACGCGGGCAAATTGGGATCTTTTCTGGAACAAACGGAGTAGTGCGGTAAAAACGATCGTCTTCCTCTTACTTTTTATATGGATTGGCACACCAGTGATGGCGCAACGATTTCCGGGGGGAGCGCATATCGGTGGAGGAACAAGTAACGCAAAGATAAAGCAGTTCAAACATGTCGGTGTTACTGAAAAGCTTGGCAATAAGGTGCCTCTCGATATTCAGGTTATCGACTCCCACGGACACACAACGACACTCCGAAAAATTTTCGACGAGAGCAAGACTCCGGTAGTGCTGGATCTGGCCTATTATACCTGTCCGATGCTCTGTCCGATGATTCAGAAAGGCCTGCTAGCAAGTGTAAAGAAACTCGATTGGAATCCGGGTGTTGATTACCGGGTCATAACAGTCAGTTTTGATCCAAGAGATACCCCGCACATCTCCGATAGTCTGCAGACAACTTTTCTGCATGCTCTTAAAGGTAAGGCAGGCAAAAATGCGTGGCGTTTCTATACCGCCAAGGAACCACAGATCAAGCGCCTGACCAAAGCCGTAGGATTCAACTATCGGTGGTACCCGGCTAAAAAACAGTACATCCACACGGCAGTACTCACGTTTTTGAGCCCCAAGGGTAAAGTCAGTGCTTATCTGTATGGCATAACCTTCCCATCCCTGCAATTGAAAAACGCTCTGAGTGAAGCGGCTCATGGTAAAATCGGTACAACTCTCGATAAACTTGTTCTGTACTGCTGTCAGTTCAACCCGGGTACGGGAAAGTATACCGCATCAGTTTTGCATATCATGAATATTGGCGCGGTATTAATAATGACCTTCCTTGGTACCTTTCTTACTGTCTTCTGGGTTCGTGAAAAGAAGAAAAAGAAATCAAAGGATGAGACTGCGTAGGGTGGGATATTCCAACATGGGTTCGAAATAAGGAAATCCTGCAAGCTATCAGTCCTGATGATACACGGTATATCCCAAAGTTTTTCCCAAAAAATCCCGTTTGCCTGAGTTTTTATTTTTCAATTGATATAAACGGCAGGGAATGGATCTTCCTTCCACAGCAGGGGGTTTGACAAACCGAAAAAGAGATTGGCACAAAAGCTGTTTCCAACCCGGGCCGGGGCTTTTAACGTCAGATTCAATGAAACGCAGTGTTATCCGTGATTGCCGTTGTTGCCATGTCCACCGCCGTGTCCGTTCCCGGCACCATTACCATTTCCTCCGTTGCCATGATTTCCCCCCGTACCGGGACCTTTACCTGAAGGCGGACCCTGTGAATGAGGATTGTTGAGTCCGGGTGGAACACCGTTTGAGGGACCTCCCGGGAAATGACCTTCAAAAAGGCCCTGCAGGATTGTCATGGCAGGAACACCATCGTTGATCTGTTTTCCAATACCATGCGCCAGAGCTTCGGCAGGCAGCTGATTCATTTGTTGGGCACGCTCCATTGCCATTGGCAATTGTTGGATTTGATCGGCTGTGAAGTGCCCCTTAATGGCTTGCACAATAAGTGCACGGCTTACATCGGGGTGATTCTTGCTGGTCGTTAGGTCCGGCAATATCCGAATCGCAACAGGTACCTGACTGGCGTTCATTTTGGTTGCCACATTACTTTGGGATAAATCCGAGAGCAAATGTTCCAGTTGCTTCTGTGGAATGCCCTGAAATAAGACTCCGGTGATTGACGTGAGTATTTTATTTTTGTAGGCCTTGCCCTGCCCCGATTCGCCGGATTTTGTCATCATGTTTTGAATAGATGGTTGTTTTATCCATTCATTAATCATTTCAGATGCAGTCAGGGTATTGGATTGCAGCTCATTTTCGACTTTTGTGATAACAGACGGTTGAACTCCTTTTGCCATCCCTTCCAGCGACTTCTGCATCACGAGATCATAGGGCAAACCCTGTGAAGCCAGTTTAGCAGCAGGCTGCAACATGTCTGCGATTTGATTATCAGGAATATTTCTCTTCTGAGCACGCTGAACCAGGTTGTCAATATCCTGTTGTGGTATGCCATTTTTTTGGGCCATTTCAATGGCATTCTTAAGAGATGGGCCGCTATCCTGCGCAATTGCGGGTGAAACAGCGAGCGAAAGAAGCAGGACTGCTAAGGCTGCTGTTCCCAAGGCTATATATTTATATAATGATCTCATTGTTGTAACCCACTTACGATAAAACGGCCGTTAACACCGCCAAAACCGTCACTGATTTCAGGTGTGGATTTTGACAATTTAGCCCATTCTTCTCGGTTGTGATCTATTTTTAAAATCTTGTATTCGTACACTCCCGGTTTTAAATGCAATCGGGTAGCATAGGTGTTCCCGGACTTATGAATGAGTGGAATGCCAGGCTTCGACCAGTCATTGAAATCGCCAACAATGAAGAGATGACCCTTTCCTCTGTAGCTCGCCACAAAGTAGAAAGTCCGGTTTTCCTGTCTCCATTTTGGATATACACGATTCCTTGAGCCGGGCAATTTTGGATAAAAGGAAATGCGTAGCCCGAGTGATCCCTGTACGTCATTTTCCGGGCCGCTCAAATTTGACGAAGTCCGGTGCAGACTGGTCAATCTACCTGTGATTGATATGTTGTCTGTAAGGGGGAGCTCACCCGTAATTCCAGTTTGTAACAGCTGGCTCTGGATATGACCGGCAGGGACAGCAGGTAGAGAGCCGCCGAGCGGGTTTTGGAGGAGCAAAGAATTTTCAAATTGCCCCCAGTTGCTAAAAAAACCTATCCATGAATCATTGGGCCAGTATTTTGTTATCGCGACACTGGCATAAAAGTCTTTCCGGGGTTGTAAGGGATGAAGCAGATCCCCGTTGACAGAAGCACTCAGGCGCCAGCGTGAGGCGAGCCAGTAATCCACTCCGGTACCATAGGTTGTAAAGTGTTCATGTGTGTCAGGGGTAACCGATGAGTTAAGATAACTTCGATAACTCTGGCCGGCCTGAAATTGTAGTTGAAGGAAAGGGTTCAGGTTCCAATCCACGAAAGCCTGTAGCCAGGTCATATCCTGTGTATAGTCGGAAGTAACAGACTTGGTGCCAGCAGAAAAACCGGCCTGCCATGCATAGGAAAAATTGTGTTGGTATTGCAGAATTCCATACGCCCCGTGCCAGGCCGTTCGATGATTTAAAAAGGGCTGATAAAGTATTCCACCGAATCCGGATATAGTACTCTGTTTTAGCAAAATATTAACCTGGCCGGAAGGTGCGATCAGAGTGTACGGGCCGGTACTGGTTGTGTCCCACGTTCCGACATACGGGGTTAGCTGTGTGTTGGTAGTATACCCGGCATGAGTATCTATACTGAAAGCACTTTGCAGTGTTTGAGCACTACTTTGATATGTAAAACACGCCATGATAAATGCTATCAGGATTAATCTCATAAAGGGATGACGGAATTAAGATGCCCGAAGCCATCGTCCTGTTGTTGCGGGGCAAGTGGGTCACTTAACCATTTCTTCCCGTTTTTTAGAAACATGTAGTGAATTTCTTTATGGGGCAGCGGAATAGTAATCGTCCATATTGTCTGATCATTTTCAAGTGTCCGGTGCATTTGTATGGGTTGCCAGTTATTAAAATCCCCGGCAATCGCTATCGATTTTGCATTATTGTCTGCATAAACAAACCGCATCCAGATAACCGAATTTTCTTCCTCGGCGGCATTCGTGATGTAAGCCGAGTTCGCGGGACCAGTATTTGTCTGCTGGCTCGTAGAGATGCCGGACCTTTCAGGCATAAGGAAAAAGAATACGGCAACCAATGCCGCGAATACAACCCCGTAAGCAGGCCGAACAGCTATCGTACGCGGTTCAAAGAGCCTTCTGAAAAACCGGCCAATCTTTTCTGTAACGCTTCCCGTTTGCAAGGCCGGTACCTTGTCATGTTCAGCCTCGATCTTTTGCATTACCGAATTGCTGAAATCCACAGGCACGTCAAATGAATCTTTTAATCCATTTTTTAAAAGATTGTCCAGTTGAACCAACTTCCGGAATGAGTCTTCATCAGCCAGAGACTGCATCAACTCTGCCTCTTCATCAGCAGATAGTTCTCCATCGATAAATTTCCGGATCAGGTCTTCCTTATCACGACCATTCATAGCATCTGATCCATAATAGATTTCAATTCATTTCGGGCTCTGTGGACCCTAACTTTCAGGGATTCCACCGAATCGCCCAGTTCTTCAGACATGGCTTTATACGTCATGTCATTCATATACTTCAACAAAAGAGCATTTCGATAAACATCGGGTAATAAATCGATAGCCGTTTTTAACTTCTCATGTAATTCAGTATTCACAAGTTCACTGAGCTGGGAGGCATCTTCTTCAAAAAGGGAATCTATCGATTTCGAATCAAGAGAACTCAACGTAATATTCTTGCGTCGAACGTTTTTTAAATAGTCTTTACATTGATTCACAGCTATTCGATAGATCCATGAGGAAAACTTGGATTGAAATCCGAATGTTGAAAGATTATTGAACGCTTTGATGAAAACCTCCTGAGCAAGATCCTGTACCGCATATTCTTCCCGAATGTATGAACGCAACAAGTGAAAGATCATGGGGGAATACCGGTCGATCAATTCACGGTATAAGTCCCTTTCTCCCGCTAAAATGCGTTCGATTAATAGATTATCATGATTGGAGGTAGTATTCATGTAGAGGAAAAGGAACGTTCAGTTATCCGCACGAAAAGAAGACATATCTGGTGGTACTACACGACTTGATATATCGACAAATCTCTGCGAAAAGTAAACAGTCCATTTTCTTCAAGATCAAAAAAATCAAAGAACCATAAAAATAGTGACAACCTGTTCCATGAGAATTTAAATAAACGGATCCGGCTATCAAGCCGGATCCGCCTGGTTTACTTTTTGGAGAGTGTGACGGTGCCGAGTTGTTGCGTTTGACCGGCAACAACCGAAACGCCAGTAATCGTTGTATCACGATAGGTTGTGTCAGCAGGGACAAAAGAAACGTTATATGTACCTGCCGGAATACCAATCATCTTGAAATTACCTGTTGTGGTATCTGCAAATGCCGTTGATACGGTATCCGTACCGTTTATGCTGTAGATCGTTGGATTTGTATTGGCAGGAGATACTGCGCCGGATATGACACCACTCATTGCTTCATTTATAGCACGGATAACCGGTTTCAGTATGAATTTACTGTTTTTCGAGTGGGAATTACCCGTTTGAATGATCGATTTCGCAGCGTTGAAATCGAGTAACAGCGTGTAGGTATAATTGGGCTTTATAGTAGCATCAACATTGATTTTCAACCCGGACTGTTGTCCGCTTGGCACCTTCAGTGCATATTCCTGGCCATTTTGTACCACATAATTATTGGAACCAAGAACCAGTCGGATTTGGTGGTATGTTCCGGGAGTAAGTTGTTTTTGGCCAATGACTTTATTTGCTCCATTCGACAAATCCAGCAGATTTACCATCATGGCAGAATCGTTCACTGCAGTCCATACGTATGCATTCGAACTGTCGGTGGTTTGTACTTCGACTTTCTGTATATCAATCATAACCGAATCGAAGCGTGCGGGAGCATCTGTGAGTTTGATTTGTAGTGTTCCCGGCAGTTTAGAGCTGAAGCCGCTGGAAGCAATTTTGTTGCAGCCTGAAATCCAGCCCAGTGCCAGAGTGCTCAACATTATTCCAAAAGCTAAGACTTTTGTTCGCTTACTTGCTGTATGTGGTTTCATAATGAGTCGTTGGTTTGTCTGGGGGGGGAATGATTATTTGCTGTTAGGTAGGACGACTCAGCTAAAGAAGGGTTACAAGATTTTTAAAATTTTCTTCATAGAAAAAGCCACACCAACGATTTCTCTATGAAAACCGGCAGTGTGGCTTTATTAAATAGTTTTATGCAGGAATGCAGACTACTTGGTGTGCAGGGATATCAAGCCAAGTTGTGTGGTATTCCCCGCTGTCACCTGTATATTTGTCAGCGTCGTATCTTTATAGCTGCCTGCACGTGGTTGTACCGATACCTGATATGTGCCCGCCTTGATTGCAAAAAACTCAAAGTTTCCGGATTGATCTGTAAAGGTAGATGATACCGTATCGCCTGAATTGATAGCATAGAGCACCGGT
>Ga0102953_1002319_pt1 | contig 11414 bp, 12 predicted proteins | sample SalPon2A_C_D2_MG_FD_78509 | JGI IMG/M metagenome (GOLD analysis project Ga0102953, IMG submission 78509) | Soil microbial communities from South San Francisco under conditions of wetland restoration - Salt Pond MetaG R2A_C_D2_MG | ecosystem: Environmental > Terrestrial > Soil > Wetlands | place... | reverse complement strand
GATAGTTTGCATTACCGGTTTTAAATCCAGTATGGGGATGTGAATAATTTTGGGAATCACTTGTGCTTCACTTTAATGGTCACGGCGACTCTGGATGATTCTTTTTGCGACAGTTGAACATCGCCTGGTAATTGGAGCTGGCGGGTTATCTTAGTTGTTTGGCTGATATCAGAAAGATCGACTTCAGCCGTGGAGATCGATTTGATTCCTTTGTCATCAGCATCGGATATTTCTATATGAATCTTAGAGGGATTGATAGAGATGCCTTCCAGTATCAATCCTTTTGGGAGGTTTCCGGTTGTATCAACCTTAACAGGAAGCAGGCGGGATAAAAATTTTTTCTTATGAATGGTGATGGCTTGAGGTAGAGTTTCGTAAACATGAAGGTCGGCGGGCAGATTCATATTATCGCGGTTTATAATCAGATCTTTTGAATCAGGATCCACCTTTGAAAGATCGAATGAGATAACAAGCTGCGAGGAATCGAATAAACGAAATGCCTGTTGCGAACCCGAAAGAGTGACACGTGCATTCACCGGTACGGAGTCGGTGAAAGCTACTTTGCTCGATTTCAGGTTTTTAAATTCGATCGGCACCTCGAATGTTCGATACAAATTACCGGTTTGGTAGGCGAAAGCGAACCAGAACGTCACGGCAAGAGCGATGGAGAAGATAGCCGTTCGCAGGCTCCGCTTTTTCCACCAGACTAAATGATTTTTCCCCTCATCGCTATAGTGTTTGAGCCAAAATGCTTCAAGGTGGTTCTTCAGCTCTCCGGGTGATGACAATACGTTAAGGTCACCTTCCGATGCTACACTGATGACACCGCGCTCCTCTGAAACAACAATAACGAATGCATCGCACAACTCCGAAATGCCTAATGCCGCAGCATGTCTCGTTCCACCACTTCCTATCTTATACAGTTTGGTGGATAGCGGGAGATGCGTGCCAAATTTCACGATCTTATCTCCTTCAATCAGAACGGCTCCGTCGTGACCAGGTGATTTTGTGTTGAAGATACTCAGGAGCAGCGGAATAGTGATCTCCCCGTTCAGCGGGATGCCGCCGTGTACATGCCGGTCCCACGATTCACTTCCATGAATGATGATCAATGCACCGGTCTTTGCAGCAGCCATCTTCGAAGCCGCTTCCGTTAACGTGTCAATGGTAAGGGATGATGAGGGCAGGGAAGGCCGGCCGCTGAGAAAACGCCATGTTCCAAGACGATCCATAAACCGCCGGATATCTGACTGAAATACAACAACAATGCCAATCAGGATAACAAAGAAGAGACCCTCGATTAACATTTCCGTCAAATACATGTCGAAAAACCGGGCCAGGAAATAGACCGCAACAAGAATAAAGACACTGAGCATTGCCTTCCACGAAACACTTTGTCTCAGCCAGTTAATAATGACATAGAGGAAAAAGGATATGAAAGCAATATCAAGGACATCGACAAAACGGATATGATGGGCAAAATCGCGCAGAAATGCGACAATGGATTCGGGCATTTGGTGTATTTGCTTTAAAACGGAAAAGTTTCTAAAACCTGGTTGATAATCAATTGCGAAAGGTACAATATGACAGTGTTATAAAATAATCAGCATTTATAATCAATAATTCCCTGCTGGATTTCCAGGTTATGGTGATTGGTTTGCAATAGGTGTGACGGTTGCGGTGTGAACTGGGTAAATGAGGCAAAACCCGGGAGCAAAAATCAAGGATTACTGAACGGTATGGGGCGTTAATAAAAAGTAATAAGGAAAAAATCCCTGGCATGGATTGATTGACTGTTTCAAATATCGTTGTTTCCTTAAAACCTCTTATTTTAATGCAAGATTGTAATACGGATTATCTGTACTCCGTTAACTGCCTGTCCAACCTGTAGAGGACGAATTGAGACAGCCTTGTTACGCAGAACCGAAACGGTAATTTGAGGTTAGATAAGCTCTTAACGCTGATACAGAAAAGGTAATCCCAAAAGGTTCTGAAGAAGTAACGGCACTATCTGCTCTCTTTTTCAGAAGTAATCGAATTCTTAGTATTTTAAGCCCTGATTTTTACCTAGGTATATCGATACCAAAGCTGACAGGCATCAAAGGAATACATGCAGCACATACGCAATTTCTGTATAATCGCTCACATTGACCACGGTAAGTCCACACTGGCGGACCGACTGCTCGAGCGCACCGGTACGATCACCGAACGTGAGATGCAAAATCAGGTCCTTGACGACATGGATCTGGAACGGGAGCGTGGGATAACGATCAAAAGTCACGCTATCCGCATGGCTTATAAAGCTCAGGATAAAAAAACCTATGTCTTTAATCTGATTGACACTCCGGGCCATGTCGATTTTTCCTATGAAGTATCCCGGGCGCTAAAAGCCTGCGAGGGAGCTCTGCTTGTTGTTGATGCCTCGCAAGGCATTGAGGCCCAGACCATCTCCAACCTCTATCAGGCCATCGACCAGGATCTGGAGATTATCCCTGTGCTGAATAAGGTAGATCTGCCGGGAGCCGAAGTTGATGAAGTGTCTCAGCAGATTATCGATCTCATCGGATGCAAACGTGAGGAAATACTGCAGGTATCCGCAAAGACCGGCATAGGTGTCGACGATCTTCTCGAAGCTATCGTAGAACGTATCCCGCCACCGAAAGGCAGCGCAGAGACACCACTTCGCGCGCTCATCTTCGACTCGGTGTTCGACGCCTATCGCGGTTCGGTCGTCTATGTTCGCATCTTCGACGGTACCTTGAAGAAAGGAAATCCCATCCGGTTCATGGCTACCGGCAAGGAATACGAGGCAGAGGAGATCGGCTATCTCCATATGAAGAAATTCCCTACCGAGGAGATAACGGCAGGCGAAGTTGGCTATATCATCGGCAGCGTGAAATCAATCCAGGATACACGTGTCGGGGATACCGTGACAACGGTCAGTCATGGCGCACCGACTGCCATTCCCGGGTTCAAGGTTGTCAAGCCGATGGTCTTCTCGGGAATCTACCCGACCAATACCGATGATTTTGAAAACCTGCGATCTGCTCTCGAGAAACTTCAGTTAAACGATGCCGCCTTACAGTTCCAGCCTGAAACATCGGCAGCGCTTGGGTTTGGTTTCCGTGCCGGGTTTCTCGGGATGTTGCACATGGAAATTGTGCAGGAACGGCTCGACCGGGAGTTTGATATGGATATCATCACTACGGTTCCCAATGTACAGTTCGATGTGTTGTTGACGAACGGGAAAAAAGAGGAGGTAGATAATCCCAGTGAGATGCCCGAGCGTGGAGTTATCGAAGAAATTTACGAGCCATATATCCGGGCACAGATTATAACCCCTGCCGATTACATCGGACCCGTGATGAAGCTCTGCCAGGAACGCCGCGGCGTCTATGTGAATACTCACTATCTCGACACCAAACGCGTGGATATCACGTATGAGCTTCCTCTTGCCGAGATCGTTTTCGATTTTTACGACAAGCTTAAAAGTAATACACGCGGTTATGCTTCCCTCGATTATGAGTTCATCGAACGCCGGGAAGGCGACCTTGTCAAACTGGATATCATGCTGAACGGGGATCCGGTGGATGCCCTGTCCACCATCGTGCATCGTGACAAGGCATATGAGTGGGGGCGCAAGTTGTGCAGTAAGCTTAAGGAACTGATTCCGCGCCAAATGTTTGAAGTGGCTATTCAGGCGGCAATTGGAAATAAAGTCATTGCGCGTGATACGATTCGTGCACTTCGAAAAGACGTCCTTGCTAAATGTTACGGCGGCGATATTACCCGAAAACGTAAACTTCTCGAAAAACAAAAAGAGGGTAAGAAACGTATGAAGCAGGTAGGCAGTGTGGAAATTCCGCAAGAAGCCTTTCTCGCAGTACTATCCATGAGTAATGATTGATCCCGTGATACGAATGATCCGAAAAACCACCCTGTTTTTCCTTTTCCTCGCCTTTGCCGGAGCAGGTATCGTTCATGCCCAGCAATACAACATGTTTAAGGCGCCGACCATACATAAGGTCAAACATGCCGACCGGACTAAATTTCATAAACGATTCAAGGATATAAAATGGACCGGACAGGGATTGTATCAGAAAGCCACGATTGATCATGTGCCGACCATTGAATTACGAGCGCGGCTTCAAACCCTTTTTGGAAATCCAACGCAAACGCTGCCGGATATGGTCGGCAAAAAGAATTTTCGCCCCGGTATGTTTGTGGAGTTTGAGTATTGGTTTGTGGTGAACGACTCCATTCCGATGATGGTATTGGATGTGGACGGACCTTTCGAGAATGGCCTCGTCTACGTGGGGGCGAGCCGTTATATTGACCTGATGCCCGAAGTAAAACGGACACTTTCAAAAGAATTGATGGGTGTGAAGAAATTGGGCGATTTCAAGGATTATTTTTATTCGCCCGAAAGGGAAAAATGGTTCCTGGTCGAATACAAGAATGGGAAGTTTTCTCATAATCAAATATCCCAGCCTAAAGGGCTCCATTTTCCCAAAGAAGATATGAAGTAATAACCAGTATTAACTGCGTAAACCTTGGCAAACAAATCCGGTAACGAACAGAACAAACCCCGCGGGAAAGAGCGGTTGAATCCCAGGCATCATCACCTGAACAAGAAGGCCAAATCGTGGGCCCGGGAATGGTTGGATGCTATTATTTTTGCAGCTATTGCTGCGTTGATCATTCGTGCCTTCTTTTTTGAAGCGTACCGCATCCCGACGCCATCTATGGAGAAGTCGTTGCTGGTCGGTGACTTTCTGCTGGTATCCAAAGTGAATTATGGCCCGCGTACTCCGATGTCAGTCGGTATCCCATTCACGAGTGTTCACATTCCTGATTTAACGATTCCATGGATTCGTCTTCCGGGATTTGAGAATGTTGAACGATATGATGTGGTCGTCTTCAATTATCCAATCGACCATGATGTGATATCGGAAAAGACCAATTACATCAAGCGCTGCATAGGCTTGCCGGGTGATACCTTGTCAATCAAAGACAAAGTGGTCTATATCGATGGTAAGCCGACCAAAACGTTTCCTACCATGGAAGAAACCTATGTGGTCACGGTTAAGGAACGATTGAGGCTGAGTCCGGCGCGTGTCGAACAGGCCGGGGGCAAGATTTTTCAGATGGTGGATCAGGGCAAGTATATCGTCAACATGACGGAAGCGACGGCCGGGAAGATGAGTAAATGGCCCGAGATACAGAGTGTGAAACCGAACATCTATCCGAAAGATTACGATGAATTCCAGAATTCACGGTTTACCTTTTCTCATGGGATTGAGGGCAACAGGGATCAGTTTCCAGCCGTTGTTGTGCCCTATAAAGGAGAGAAAGTGCATCTGACGGATAAGGATTGGCACCTGTACGAGAACATTGTCGAACGCTATGAACACAACAAGGTGTCCAAGCTGGGTAATGATTTTACGATCAACGGGGTTCATACCAACGAGTATACCATCAAGCAGAATTACTATTTCATGATGGGCGACAATCGGGATAACAGCGAAGACAGTCGTTACTGGGGATTTGTCCCACATGATCACATCGTAGGTAAGGCCTTCATTGTGTACTTCTCCTGGGATAAGGACCGGATGTTGCCCCGCTTCGACCGGATCTTCCATTTGATACATTAGCAGATTGAGAGAATTAAACCCCGGTAACTTACACACCACCAATGTCATCCTGAGCCCAAACCCAACTTTTTCATTAACAGAAAAGAACCCATTGGGCGAAGGATCTCGTCTTTATCCGGTTGTGATTGTGGCACGTGACAGGCGCGTTGCCTGTTGCTAACGAGATCCTGATGCCCCGAAAGCTTTCGGGGCATCAGGATGACATTCTGTTGTGTTTAGGTGGGTATCAAGGCTACCGGTCAATGAGTTCCGGCTTCTCAGTCTGCACTCTGATTGCTGATTCTGGCGTCCTTGCCGAAAACCTTGCGACGCTTATTGTCCAAGTGAGGACGCTTGGACAAGCTTTGAATCCTGAACGTTTCCCTATTTCCCAGACCCTCAACCAATTGTCTTGCCGTGCTGCCCCTTTTCTCGGTCGGCGAGCTGCCCGCATCCGGCATCGATGTCATCGCCCCGGCTCCGGCGCACCGTGGCACGTACTCCCTGGTCGGTAAGGGCTCTCATGAATTGATTTAATCGATCCTCTTTGGCGCGCTTCATCGATACCCCATTCACTTGGTTATACATGATGATATTGACCTTGCTGGGAATCCAGCGGGCTATCTTCGCCAGGTTTTTGGCGTCTTCGGGACCATCATTGAAACGATCGAACAACAGGTATTCATAAGTAACCGGCTGGTTGGTGGCGGCGAAGTAATGTTTGAGCGCTTCTTCCAGTGCTTTCAGATTCAGCGATTTGTTGATGGGCATGATCTGGGTACGTTTCTCATCTGTGGGAGCATGCAATGAGACTGCAAGGTTGAACGGCTGCCGTTCATCTCCAAGTTGCCGGATTTGCCTGGCCAGACCAACAGTGGAAACCGTGATACGTCGTGGCGAAAGTCCGAGGCTAAGCGGATCGGTTATAATAGCCGTGGACTCAACCACCTCCTTGTAGTTGTGCAAGGGTTCCCCCATGCCCATGTAGACGATATTCGTGATCTTTTTCCCAAACCGCTGCTCGCTGAACTCATTTATGTAGGTAGCCTGATCCACGATCTCTCCCGCCGCCAGGTTTCGAAAATATCCCATCTTTCCGGTGGCACAGAAAGAGCATCCGAAGATGCACCCGACCTGCGAAGATACACAAACGGTAATGCGGTCTGCCGTGCCGTCATCATTCATTTCCGGGATAAGAACCGACTCGATGTGCTTGCCATCATGCAGTGAAAAAAGAAACTTCACAGTCTGATCGGAAGCCTCCTGCATGTGGGCGACTTTGATGGGATGTATAACAGCTCCCTGTTCAAGCTTCTCCCTTAGGTCCAGGGACAGGTTGGTCATTTCGGTAAACGTATCCGCCCGTTTCTGGTAGAGCCATTGAAAGATCTGATCGGCGCGGAACGATTTCAGACCGAGCGAGTCACAAAACTCACGTAGTTCTTTCCGGGAAAGGGTTTTTAGATTGGTTTTGCTCGTTGTGGTAATGGGTTCGCTCATGGTCCAAAAATACGGAAAAAAGCGTGGTTACACAGGGTGTCGGGAAATAAGAAAGAAAAGAGTTGTTAAGATCATTGGATTAAACTATTGTGAAGTTTCTTACCCGCCACTCTGACTCTGTCATTCTGATTTTCTCCGACTTGTCGGGGAAAGTAGAATCCCGTTAGAACCTGAAACGATCGTTGCACCCGGATAACGAGATCCTACGTTGACCGTCACGGCGGTCAACATCAGAGGATGATATTTAGGTGTAGCGATTTGTTTGAGCTAATCCGATGTAGTCCAACCAACCCAGAAACTGCAGATGTCTGAGGCCCTTCTCTGGGCCAGTCAGTTCGGATAAGATCGTACCAACTTTAAACCTGCACCAAGCCATTCTTTTTCCCGACTGTCTGGTTTTTTAAAGCTGGTTTTAAATGAACGGCCGTTTTTTGCTCTATCAAGCAGGTAGATAACTCCTGCGGCAAGAGGCGAGAAAATAAATTCATGATACCTGATGGGAATAAATAGAAAAAGATATAGGACGCTAAAAAAAACTATAAGAACCATTCCATTATAGCTTTTACTGTGTTTTAACCGGGCAAAATCAGGCATCTAGATGCTTAAAAAGCCAATAGCAATAAAATACTAAGATTAGACAAGGCATGAATAGAGGCCGTAATCCCAAACGCTTTCAAAAAAGAATCTTTGTTATTGACATAAAAACTCCAGGCTAAGATCAAACCTGCAGGTAAAATTAATGATGCTTTAAAAAAGCCATATTCAGGCCAGTGAGCTAAGGCAAATAGCAAGCCATCAACTCCAATAATGAGAGGTGTATACGAAGTAATCTTGCTTAATAAGGTAAGAAATAACCACTGAAAGATAATGGTTTCTATCATTGGAGTTAAAATACATGCACTCAAAAATTTCATGATCAGGCTCGTGTGAGCCGGAAACTGATGAAATGGCGTGCTATTGATATGTCCATGATGATATATGAGGGTACCCATTATAAGGCAACCGGCCATTAAAAACGTCAATACCTTAGAAGTTAAAAATAATTCTATTACAAACCTTACCGGTGAATAGGACTTCGTTTTATTGAGATAAATGCTGATGAATTTCATTTTTAACGTGTTATAGAGAACCTTGCAAAAGCTTAAAAAGGAGCTTGTAATTACCAGCCAGCAAAACAATCTTCTTCTAAATTTTCTTTATTATACTCGTCTTATATAATTTAAAACTTTGTATACAAATCCATTTTATGAGTTAACATTTATAAAGTATTAAATAAGAAACATTGCCCATATTATGAACAACGTTTCTTATTTAAAGCAAACTTTATTATCTGTCAAAGAGCGCGTAAAAGATTATAGGCGCCCCAAATTAATATATCATTTTCAAGTGCCTCTCTAAAAGCGGCACCATATCCTTCTCCCGATTCATAGGCAGATTGTACGCTACCCCCATTCGTTTCGATAAGTTCTGAATTTGATAAAGTTTTCATATAAGTAAATATTAAAGTTAAGTTTAAATATAGATATTTTTTTGAAATTTGCTTTTCTTGAAAGCAAGGCATAAATATATAGAATACCGCCTTGTTAAGAACCCTTCCCCAAAAAGAAGCCTTTTACAAAGCCTACCAAAAATGCTCCAATTCTTGGATCAAACATGATGGGACTTACAAGACCACCATCTATTTTTTGCAGTGATAGCCTATCCATTTCAGATAGACCCAGTTTATGTAAATTTTCCATATTCTTATTTTTTAGTTAAATATTAAGTAGAGCTTTTTACTCGCTCTAAATCAAGTAAATTATTTTCACTGCATAAATACATACAGTGGGCCTGAATGTTTAGCATATCCTCCGGAAGTTTGCTTTAATTCTTCCTCACCAATTTTTTTCTGGAAGCCAAATATCATTTTACCTTTAACTTCGTAAACATAACTTTGCTTATAGTGGTCATAAATAATAGGTATCCGCCCGACCAACTACATCTTTTTCCGAGCGTAGCGTCTATATAGCTTTCCGCTAAAAAACCATGAAGAAATAATAGGGCAATCCAGTTCTTCCTTCAATTCGCCTATCAATTGATACAACCACCTCTCTGAGATATCTAACCCCGTAGCGATTAGAGAAAAGGTGCATTCCTATTCCTAAAACTTAAGATTGAAGTGGGAGCAGGCTTCACCTGCTATAGACGGTTACGTCTGCCGAGAACAGGACATCAGAACGAGGTGAAAAATTTCGTCATGCGTAACTTCTTTTTCCGTGCCTTGCCGAACCACCGGTCGATCCCAGGTCAAGAACGAGGGCAACAACAAGAAAGGCGACCTGCCAGAATCCCCAAACGCCGCTAAAAACATTTACCACAACAGAATACCAGAGCAGCGTGTAAGGCAGGAATATGAAACCAAGCAGGGGAATCAATAATCCGTGAAATACTCCTCCAAACCAGTTGGAGAAAAACCAGAGCAGAAAAATGGCAACTCTCGGAGCAGCCATTCCGAGTATAAAAAATAAACAACCCATGATAAGTGTAGTGCGTTAATGTTGTTAACGTTTAATCAGTTGTAACACATAGAGGAAGATTATCGCTCCAACTACGGAAGTAACCAGCCGGCCTATAAAACTGAAAGTATGCAGACCGACGAAGCTGAAGACAAATCCGCCAACCAGTGCCCCGATGATGCCTACAACCAGGTTACCTATCATGCCAAAACCCTCTCCTTTCATGATTTTTCCGGCAATCCATCCGGCAAGCAGGCCAATTATTAAGAATGCAATGATACTCATGATTCTCTGATTAAGTATAAAATACTGTTGCTTTGATAAGCATACGTTGGCCGTAGAACAAGGTTACGCATGCATAGGATAGGTCATTCCGTAGTCACTCAATGGTCACACAGTAGTCACTATTTTGGGTCAATCGTTGTAGAATAGGCACAACAGAATGACTCCGCCGCGGCGGAGAATGACTATCGAATGACAATGCCGTGTGGATTCGTTTGAGGTTTCGGAACAACTTTTAAGTATTCCTAAGTGCTTTAGGCAGTTGTAAGTGTTCTACTACGCAGGCAAATGTATGTTCGCCCGCAAACCCAGAACAAAATTCAATTGTTCTGATCCGGCGACGTTATCATCGAACGGAAATGCCAGGTATAGGGATGGGGTCCAGTTGGGATGAGGTGATCCTATCTCAAAATAAAATTGATGCGAAGTGTTGCGCTGATAGTGCTGACCATTCCATACGCTGGAAGAAAAAGGTTCCGTTAAAGAGGCAATACCCTTAATGCCGGCACCCACCAGAAATTGGTGATGCCTGTATCTCATATGTGCCCCATAATTCAAATACCAGAGTGTCTTACGGGAACTCGCATTGCTTATCTCAGCAAAACTGCCAAATAAGAATTGAAAAGAGAATCCGGAAGGCAAATGTCTCAGATAGTGAAGATTGGCACGCAAAACCCAAGCCTGATTGTCAGATGCGGCAAATCGGTAGTAAACCGAATTTTCATCTACAAAAGAAAAGGCTCTCTCACTTAATGGGAGCCTGATGCCCAGGTCGATAGAGAATCGCGGATCTTTCATACGATGTTCGATGCCAATATATGGGTCGCCGGCCGCAAGCTGACCCGGATCCTGATCATCTGTCCAGTTATAATAAGATAATGGCAGATCCGCTTTAAGCCGGAGATTTCTGCCAACAGGCACATCCAGACTGATGAAACTTACACTTGTCAGTGCACTCAGGCTCGAACCGGAAAAGGACGGATGATACCACTCAAATCCGATTTGCGAGTCGTTGCTCCAGGATTGCATGAAGCTTTGCGCCGCCAGGTTATTGGGCTGAAATAAGCCGAGTATGACAATCATGCAGGTCGTACTCAAGATGATTTTTTTGCCGGACTCTCTCACAATGCTCTCAAATCTCATTCATAATGTAGAAACTGTACCAAGATAAGTAAGGATTTAAAACAGTCAAGAAAATAGTTTGCCAATCGCTTGGCAGGCATCATAATCTGCAAATGTTGTGGCAAACGTTGACAAGTATGGTAAAAAAACACATCTGTCTAACGCAAACAAGAAAAGCCCGCCGATAGATTTGGGCAGGCCTTTCTTTATAATTAAATCATTATTAATGAATCTATAGCAATTTCGCTTTCAAGGTAATAGTTGCCCCGGCAAGTACCTTGGAAACGGGGCAGTTCTTCTTGGCGTCCTCGGCAATTTCCTGGAATTTGCTGTTATCGATGCCTTCTATCTTCCCTTCTGTATCCAGATCGATAGTTGTAAT
>Ga0102953_1002316_pt1 | contig 11416 bp, 12 predicted proteins | sample SalPon2A_C_D2_MG_FD_78509 | JGI IMG/M metagenome (GOLD analysis project Ga0102953, IMG submission 78509) | Soil microbial communities from South San Francisco under conditions of wetland restoration - Salt Pond MetaG R2A_C_D2_MG | ecosystem: Environmental > Terrestrial > Soil > Wetlands | place... | reverse complement strand
TGCCGGCCTATGATTATTGCCTCAAATGTTCACACACCTTCAATCTTCTGGACGCCCGGAAAGCAATCAGTGTAGCAGAACGCACACGCTATATCGGCAGGATCCGCAATATAGCCCGGAAAGTTGCCACGAAATAACTTGCACAGAGGGAGGCAATGGGACACCCGCTTATGTAGTCTCCAACATCCCTTCCTGCACTGAGATTGCATCCTACGTCCTGGCCTCCCCAGTATTTACAAATTATATTTGACAGCACATCTAACTTTTTGGTAATAGATAGCGTTAATTGCCGCAGGACTTTGGCGTATTATATTTGAAGCCCTAGTGGCATTTTTTTGTGGCTGTTTCGGGAACAGGACTTACGAGAGAGAAGATACTAAATAAAGGAACTTATGGCGGAAGTGCATGGGAATCGAACCCACCCACCAGGCTATTAACCCGGTGCACCGGATTTGAAGTCCGGGAGGGCCACCAGAGCCCTTTCCACTTCCATTGATCTTTTATTTAACCTGGAAGAAATCAGACTATAATTTCTTCCGCTTATCTTCTCAAGTCTTTATTCTGTGACATCAAAAAACTTTATGGCAGCAACCCCGGTTGGACAGAAGTCCCTCGGCGATTTGGACAGGGCCTGTCTCTATCGATCGTTATTCGTCAAGGCTCTATCGTTTATGAATTCGTACAAAGTATAGGATCCTGCAAAATGGAATGTGAACGCTTTAAACAGCTCTTGAAATCGTGGTACATACAAGTCCAAGATGAAGCACTTGCGCCGGCTCGAATGGTCGAATTCATGGAGCAGCATGTTGCTGAATGCCCGACATGTATTATGGATCCGGACGCAAAAAACGACATAACGAAAATTATCACCCTTGTGCTTCCGAAAGACAAGCTTAAGCCGGCAGCCCGCAACAAACAATCTGATGATGACGATGATGAGCCAGATGACGAAACAACATCTGATGATGAAAGTGACGAAGATACGGACGAATTCACCGATGACGACGATGATGACAATGATGACAATGATGACGACATCGACCCAGATGATGACTGAGTAGGAAACGTTCCACGCCTTCCTGTGATCATTGAACTGGGTGCAAACGCATAACATTCTCAAAAAGGCCCGAACCCAAATTGGTTCGGGCCTTTTCTTTTAGTACTCGACACCACCCATTCACAGGTGAAGGGTCGGCAGTAATTTCTGCAGGGGACCACGACCATAACCAAGCTAATATACTGAATTTAATAGTCTTTTTGTTTTACCATTCATTGATAATTGCTAAAATGTGACACAGGAGTTGGATGCTTTGTGTGACACCAAAAGTTGACCTTTAAATTATTTTGACCTCGCCCCCCAAATAGGTGAATAACAGCATAATCTGTCTACCTAAATCGAGAGTTTTATAGTTTCGCAATATTTGCCATTGCTTGACAGCCCTAAAAACAGGTGCTAAAACTAGTATTATTAAGAGCCCTAATAACAGGAGACAATATGAATACTAAATTCTCTGAAGACATTATCCCCATGAGTGTTCTTAAAGTGAACCCAGGCAAAGTCGTGAAGCAAGTTCAAGAAGTGCATAGACCTGTAGTCCTCACGAATAGAGGACGAGGAGTAGCTGTTGTCCAAGCATTACAGGATTATGAGAAAAACATGGACCAACAGGCTTTTATGAAAGGGGTTGTGAAGGGATTGGTCGACCTTGAGGAAGGCCACGAAGTCAGTCTTTCTGACGTAAAAAAACGCCTAAAAATCAAGTAAGATGCCAGAGCGGATTAAAATTACCTTCGCTGAGTCTGCATTAGCAGACTTACAAGATGTTCTCGAAAATTATAGAGAGCAACAGGTTCCTCTCGTTGGTGAAAAGTTAGTTAAAAATGTTATCCAAGACATAGAATTACTATCTGAACAGCCTGATATGGGAGGCATTGTGCCAGAATTTAATTTACATTACCTGCGAGAATTAATTCGGCCTCCTTTCAGAATCGTATATCGCCGAGATCAAAATAAAATTCAAATGGTGAGGGTATGGCGGAGCGAGCGTCTGATGATTTTACCAGAGGTCGGATAGCATCATCTTTCATAAAAAAGTAAAATTTGGGGTGATTCAATATAAATTTTGCACCTCCGTACTCTGAAATATCCGTCTATAAATGTCCTGTAACATGCTACCTAATCTGGACAAACAACCACTCTGCAACTCTACTAAACTCTCGTGGCATCATTAACACTACAAATCTATTGTTGCTTATGTATTATTCTACGGATTTTTATGGGGAATACGAGCACAAAAAAAAATATGCCAAATAAGTTCATGATCAAGCGGAATGGATTACTCAATTGTACACCTCATAGTATGACACCAACTGAGGTATAAAAAACAAAAACCCGCTGGCACATTAATAATACCAACGGGTTTGAATAGGCTGGTGGCGATGCAGGGACTTGAACCCCGGACACCACGGATATGAGCCGTGCGCTCTAACCAGCTGAGCTACATCGCCGTATATTCAAGCGGAAGAAACAAATCTTCTGACTGAAAACAGTCCATATACCATATTTGAAATATAAAAAAAAGGGCTTCTGGACTTTCGAGAAAAAAAATGAAGACCACGACTGCGACTGTCAAGAACAAGAGGATAAGTTAATAAGGGCAACTTCGGAAGCTTTCATCACCTGTTCAACTTGTCTTGACCTTTGTAACAGGGATAAACGGACAGTGTTGCACCGACAAAAAAGGCAGCCGTCACTCCCGCAACGGCTGCCTTTTCCTTAATCCTTTACTGCAGAAATAACTTTCCTATCAGTCTACTTTCTGGTTATAACGATCCTTATAATATTTTTTCATGGCATCAATTTTTGCTGGATCAAAGCCCTCAACGAACCAGACATGCCGGGGGTCATTCTTTATATATTTATTAACAATTGTTTCGTAAAGTGCAGGCTGACCCGCCTTTTCACAAGCATCTTTTGCCTCCGGCAGCATCTCTGAATAAAAATGTTTTGCCACGTCATAAATGCCATGCCACCAGGCGTAATCAGGTCCGGACATTGCCGCTCCGTGGCGGGCTCTGCGGCCTTCGTGATGCCATAACTCCCAATAAATCCAATCGATTTTATCGTCAAAATTCCCTTTTGAAATGACCCCTTTATCCATGAGCAGGGTCCGAATCTCTTTGGCTGGAATCGCAAATTTTGTGTTATACAGGTCCACAAGCTGGTCCAGTTGATCATAGAATCCTGAAACAAAAGCAGGCCCGTGGCATGAAGAGCAAACATCGGTCATATCACCCAGCTTTCTCTGCCAATTTTCAGTTCTTTTAGAAACCGGCGCCCGCAGGTTCCAGGACAATCTGGCGCCAACATCATGAGTAACCGGGAGATTAGGAGTTGCACCCATATGACAGGTCGTACAGGTTGGCGCATCAAAATAATCCTCTCCGGGAACCCATTTTGGCTTGCTCATATTCATTTTATCGCCATAGGCGCGGTAAAGAATGCCATGTTTGGACTCTTCATAGACCTCTTTTTGCGGGTGGTCCGGGCCAAGATGACATTTTCCGCAAACCTCCGGTTTCCGTGCCTGTTCTTTGCTGAATCGGTGACGGGTATGACAGGCTGAGCATGTTCCTTTAGACCCATCGGGATTTACCCGGCCGATCCCGGTGTTGGGCCAGGTAGAAGGATCCAGTATTCCGTCTTTGTTTGCTTTTACTATTGAGCCGTGACATTGACGACAACCTACTGCTACAGCCGGCTCCCCGCCAATGGTCTGGCCCAGAAGACCGTCCTGGGTATTTAAGATATCGCCTGCCTGAGCGTGATGGCTGGCTTCCTGCTGGGCCGTTTCTTCTGGATGACACTGGCCGCAATCGCGCGGCGAAACAATGGAGGCAACCCAAAAACCATTATGATCCATGGCATCCGACTCACCTTGCTTGGCCCCATGACATTCATAACAGCCGACCCCGGCATTCCAGTGGTTGCTGGACTCCCATTGTGAAACTATCCCTGGCATCATTTCAGTATGGCACCCAAGACACTTCTGCGTCTCAGCAGAAATATCCGCCTGGGCATTGAACGCTAATCCGCCACTCAACAGAACAATACTGGCAATTATTCCCCATCGTTTTTTCATGATTTCTCCCCCTTTTATCTTTTATTTGCACTATCCTGAGAATAGATCCATACAACCAAAGTTTCTTTGACTGTTCCCGGCATAATATAAAATCATAGCACAAGGTCTCCCTGCCGGGTCAAGCCTTTTTGTTTTTCAAAGCGACATAAAAATATAAAAAAAATAATGCGCTTGACCTAAGTCAAGGTGCCAATAGCTTTTCTCCTATAGAATTGCAGACACTTAAGGCAATAATTTTACTCATTCATACATAAAACAAGGAGAACACCATGAACTGTAACCAATGTGAACAAGCAGCAAAAGGAACGGGGTGCACCACAATCGGTGTCTGCGGGAAGACAAATTCAACAGCAGCTTTGCAGGACCTGCTTGTCTACGCCGCTCAAGGGCTTGGCATTTATGCCACAGAAGGAAGAAAAGTCGGCGTTGTTGACGCAGAGGTCAATAAATTTACCTGCGAGGCTGTCTTTTCAACGTTGACCAATGTAGACTTCGACAATTCCCGCCTTACCGCGCTTATCTCCACTGCCATCGAACTGCGCGACGGGCTGAAAGCTAAAGTTGCCGCCGCCGGGGGTGACGTCTCCACAAGCGACGACGCTGCGACATTTACCCTTCCTGCCAGCGAAGCAGAGATGGTTAGCAAAGGGGAAGCCGTCAATTTACCGTCCTGCAAAACAGAAAACGAGGACATTGTATCTCTCAAGGAAATTCTTCTTTACGGTCTGAAAGGTCTTGCCGCCTACACCGACCATGCCAGAATTCTCGGTCAGGAAGACGATCACGTTTACGCATTTATCCATGAAGGTCTCGCCTCAATTTCACGGACCGACATCGACCTTAACGGCTGGGTTGGACTGGTCTTAAAATGCGGCGAAGTCAACTTAAGGGCCATGGAACTCCTTGATACCGGAAATACCGGCACATACGGCCATCCCGTACCAACCGAAATTCCACTCGGGGCCAAAAAGGGCAAAGCAATTCTGGTTTCCGGTCATGACCTGAAAGATCTTCAGGTCATCCTGGAACAAACTGAAGGAAAAGGCATCAATGTATATACCCATGGTGAAATGCTGCCATGCCACGCCTATCCGGAGCTTAAAAAACACGCCCATTTCTACGGCCATTACGGCACTGCCTGGCAGAATCAGGCCAAAGAATTTGCCGAATTTCCGGGTGCCATCGTTATGACCACCAACTGTATCCAGAAGCCCAAAGAGAGTTATGCGGACAGCATTTTCACAACCGGCCTGGTTGGCTGGCCTGGCGTAACACATATTGCAGATAAAGATTTTTCTCCGGCAATTAACCAGGCTCTGGCCATGGATGGTTTTACTGCAGACACTGATAAGGGCACTGTTATGGCCGGTTTTGCCCGCAACACCGTTTTATCGGTGGCCGACAAAGTCATTGGTGCTGTTAAGAATAAAGATATTCGCCATTTCTTTCTTGTGGGTGGATGTGACGGCGCAAAACCAGGCCGGAACTACTACTCGGACTTCGTTGAACAGGTCCCAAATGACTGTATGGTCCTGACACTGGCCTGCGGGAAATTCCGCTTCTTTGACAAAAAACTCGGTGATATTGGCGGAATCCCCAGACTTCTCGATGTTGGCCAGTGCAATGATGCCTATTCAGCAATTCAAATTGCCTCTGCCCTGGCCGGTGCGTTTGACTGTGGCGTGAACGATCTGCCTCTCTCTTTTGTCCTTTCATGGTACGAACAGAAAGCGGTGGTCATCCTGCTGACCCTTTTCCATCTGGGCATCAAAAACATCCGCCTTGGACCGAGTCTGCCGGCTTTTGTGACACCAAATGTCCTGGATGTCCTGGTGAAAAACTTCAATATCATGCCGATCACCACACCGGAAAAGGACTTAGCTGCCATGTTAGGCGCTGAGTAAATAACATCCCTGTTAGCCTGGATATTGCATGAACAATATTGAACTCGTGAAATATCCAGGTTAGTGCACAGATGTTGCGTTACTTACCAAAGAACTGTTACAGTTGAGCGTCGCCCATAAAACCTATCACCCTTCAAGAGGAAACCAAGATGCGCCCCTCTTGAAGGGTATTATGGAACTGCCCGCCCCTGCTGGAGCAGACAAGAAAGGAGGCAATCATGCAATGCCCCGGTCAAGACAGCCGCTATTGGGACAATGAAGCAATTTTTGAAGCAAATTGCTCTAAATGCGGCGCCGTAATTGAGTTCTTCAAAGATGATAACAAACGCAAATGCAAGCAATGCGGCAATGAGATGCTCAACCCTAAAATTGACTTTGGCTGTGCTTCCTACTGCCCCTACGCGGAACAGTGCCTGGGCAGCCTGCCTCCCGAAATGATTGCCCAGAAACAGGAGCTGCTTATCGATCGTGTTGCCATTGAAGCTAAAAAGATGCTTGATCAGGACTTCGCCAAAATCGGCCTGATGACCAAGGCGGCACGATCTGCCGAAAAAATGATCAAAACTGAAGAATCGGCAAACAGGGCTGTTGTCATGATTGCTTCCTATTTTCTGCCTTTTGTGACTGAAGCGTCCGCAAATACCAGTCAAGAAAGTGCGACTGAACAGATTACGGCCAAGCTGACAGAATTGAACGCCAATCCGGGGATCATTGCCGAAGTCTGCACAATTCTCGCTGACCCCCGTCAGGTGGCCACAGACAGCAGCATTAACCAGTGCATTGTTCATGACAGCCTGATACTTGCCGAAATGGCCGGCAGGCCAGCGGCCCCAAATAATAATGGCCCAGAGTTACTGACTCAAAACGCCCGGGAACAGGCGAAACAACTCTCCCAAAGCTCATAAACCATATCGAGGTAACACAGTGAAAATATTAAGAAAAATAATTGAAATCGATGAAGGCCTCTGCAACGGCTGCGGACAGTGTATTGTTGATTGTGCCGAAAGTGCGCTTGAGATTGTTAACGGCAAAGCGACCATTGTGGCAGACAAATATTGTGATGGCTTGGGGGCGTGTATAAAGGGCTGTCCGACTGGCGCTTTAACTATTGTCGAGCGAGAGGCGGAAGATTTTGATGAGGAGGCAGTTGAGGAACTTGTCCGCCATAAAAAAGCACAGGAACCTCCCCAATCAACCCCATGCGGATGCCCATCTGCCCAGATCCAAAACTTTAAATCAAGTGGTCAGACCCCATGCCAGCAGGCAAATCAACCCACGGGTCAGAACAGTTCGGTCTCTGCCCTCAGCCACTGGCCGGTCCAGATCCGTCTTGTCCCACCCACGGCTCCCTTCCTGCACAATGCCGATCTGCTGATTGCGGCAGACTGCACGCCAATCGCCTATGCCGGCTTTCATCAGGATCTGCTGCAGGGACGGGTGGTCCTGATGGGCTGCCCTAAGTTTGATGACGGTGAGTCTTATGTGCAGAAATTCACCGAAATATTTTCCCAGGTACCCGTTAAATCTGCAACTGTGGCCATTATGGAAGTCCCCTGTTGCCAGACAATGAAACATATTGTCCAAAAGGCATTAATCAATTCCGGTAAAGCTATAGACATTGATGTCATAACCATCAGTACACAGGGCGCTATTCTTAACCGGGAACCATTATGAAAAAGCCGTGTTGCTTACACACGACACTCTTTTTCAAAGCATAAAATGGCCTGTTTGAAAGATAATTCCTGCAGGCCACTTTATGCATTTTCATCATATCCTATTAAACAACTGCTTTTAAACGAATCCTCTCCTGTGTTTTTTCTGACATCTAGCACCCTTCCATAGTACGTTGCCAATACGAGTAGAAATTGGCCATGTGCGCTGTCTCTCTTCACAGACATAATCCGACTGTAATGGGTCTCGCTGAATCAGCCGCTGGTGGATTATGCCAATAACTACTTGAAATAAAGGGATAAATCAAATTGGCACGACTGTTGCTGACATACTTGGGCAACAACGTAAATCCAACACCTCTCTTCACAAAAAAGGGAACCTATTATGACTAAATTTGCACTTATCATCGCCCTCATGATCATTCCTATGCTTGCAATGATCAGTGAAGCCGTAACCCCGACTGGAACCACTCCCCATTTTCAGACAGCAAACCCTGCTTTAACGCTTTCCCAAACAACTTCAAAGGGGAACGACATTATTTTAACAAGCAGAAATAAGGGTAATGCCCCATTAAGCGTTTCCTTTGAGAGCCCAATACTCCCTAGCCCTAGCCGGGAGAACAATATTGTTTATAACTGGAATTTCGGCGACGGCAATGCATCCCAAGACAAAAACACAACACATGCTTTTACAATCCCCGGTAAATACACGACAACCCTTACAATTACGGATCAGCACCATTTGGTCACAGAGTACGCAACTATAATTACCGTAACAGACGCCTCGGTCTCGCTCTAAACCTGATATCAAAAATCCCGAGACTACATCCAAAAGGAACTGATAAGTCCGGACTAACCGGAATCAAACTAGAGCGTTGGAAAAACACCTGGGTCTTATCATTATTATGAATAGATCGTAAATGCCTGGCCCCGCCGGAAACTGCTACAATAAAACTCCGCACATCAACAATATACTTTTCACTCTGGTCCTCACGTCTTTCTCCGCGCATCCTGCGCCCCCACCTGATAATCTCCCGAGATTTATACTTCACTCGATTTTTTGCTGAGGATACTTTATAGTCATTTAGGCATGTGCAAAGTTCTAAGCTCCAAAAAGAGAGGAGAAATAAATGACGACACAACATAACTCTAAAGAGGTGCTATCCCTTGAGGAGGCCCTGCGCATGGAAATATTTATCAACCAGGCCCTCATGACGATTCTCGTCGAGAAAGGCATCACAACCCACGAAGAAATCATGGAGAAAATCGCCACACTGCGCACCAGCAGCAAGATTGAAATCGCCAAATCCACAACTATGCCTAATTAGGCGTTTTCGACCGTCTCGGACCTGACTAGTACAAAAAAACTCATGTCTTATCCTATAATCAGCAACACGGCAGGATTATCCAGGTTCGCATCAGAACTTGAGAATGAACGCGTAATTGCCGTGGATCTGGAAGCAGACTCCATGCATAATTACCGCGAAAAAGTTTGCCTGCTACAGTTTTCAACACCCAGCCGGACGGTGCTGGTCGACCCCCTGTCTGTTGATGACCTCTCTTGCCTGCAAACGGTACTAGCCGATCCAGCAATACGGAAAATATTCCATGCAGCCGATTATGATATTCGTTGCCTGTATCGGGATTTCAGTCTTGAGGTCTGCGGACTCTTTGACACGATGATTTGCTGTCAGTTCCTGGGTGAAGAAAAAGTTGGCCTGGCCGCAATCCTGAACAAATACTTCGGTGTAACTCTTGACAAACGCTATCAGCGGGCAGATTGGTCAAAGAGACCTCTCGCCGGTAAGATGGTTGCCTACGCCGCCGCCGACACTCGTTATCTGCACGAGCTCGCCTCTCTCCTCGAGGAACAACTCAAGGAGAAAAACCGGCTGTCATGGGTGGCTGAGGAGTTTGAACGCCTTGAAAAAGTCCGTCACACCGATTCGAATGGCCCTCTTTTTTTTAAAGCCAAGGGGGCCTGGAACCTCCACGGCCACCAGCTTGCCGCCCTGGAAGGCCTTCTGCAATGGCGCGATGCCGAAGCTTGTCGTCTGGATCGCCCACTTTTTAAGATCATTGACACTCAAACCTTAGTGGCTCTTGCCCAGCATAATCCGACCAATCTGGCGGATTTGCATAAAATTGCTCTTCCCGCCCGGCTTCTTGTGAAAAATGGTCGCCAGTGGCTGGAAATCATCAAACAGGCTCGCTCTCTGCCTCAGGAGAAACTCCCCGTCTTTCCCCCGCCAACAAAAGTTGTCGATAATCAACCTACCAGGCAAAGGCTGCGTCTTTTAAAAAAATGGCGAACCGGCAAGGCGCTGGAACTTGGTCTAGACCCAGGCATTATGATAAACAGCACCCTTCTGGAAGAGATAGCTCGCCATCCACCAGCCCAAGTGACGGATCTGCTTAATTTTGAAACACTTAAAAACTGGCAACGGGGTGCACTGGGGCCTGAAATTATCGCTATCCTGAACAGTTAAGAGGTGCATAGAAAAACAACAGGCTCCAGAACTTTACAGCTCAACAGAGTCTTCCTCCCGCTGCGTACCTGAACAGTCACTCGTTTTCGTACATTTTTCTGACCCTAATCTCCGTATGGTGCTGGTCTTTTAAAAGATCAACCAGCAAATTGGGGTCGGTTCCACGATAATGATAGGGGTATAGCACAGCCGGTTTGAACCCGCGGACAGCGTCAGCCACCATTTCCGGGCTCATGGTATAAGGCAGGTTCATTGGTAAAAAAGCGATATCAATGTTTTTGAGGGCCTTAACCTCTGGAGTATTCTCAGTATCACCTGCGATATAGAGATTAAGGTTGGCAAAAGTAATTATATAACCATTGTCGCGGCCTTTTGGATGGAACGGTTCGCCGCTCTCGCGCTTATGGACGATATTGTAAGCAGGCACAGCCCAGATCGGCAGCCCGAGGGCATTTGCAAAATCACCATTTGCCATCACCTTGCCCTCTGTGCCTTTATCACTGACGGCCTTGTTGACTATAATCCGGGTATCAGACTTTGTCAGCTGCTCAATGGCATTGGCATCGTAGTGGTCCTGATGCTCATGGGTGATGAGAATAAGATCGGCTTTAGGCAGTTTGCTGTAATCCGCCATTTTAGTGGCCGGATCCACGTGAATAACCTTTCCCTGATATTCCAGCATGAGGCTGGCATGTCCCAGGAAGGTAATTGTCAAATCCCCCCCATCGGTGGGTATACTATCCTTGAGGTAATCTGCAGATGCCGTCTGAACCAAAAATAATAGGCCAAGAGAAAGAACAATCAACATGTTTTTCATAGCATCTCCTCGTTAATTTTTTCAATTATTCTAACAGAGACAGGGCTCCAGCGGCAATATTCCCCAGCGTTGTTTCATTAAAGTGGCAATCAACATAGAGAGTTACAGGACGAGCATCATGTACGATGGTCTCAAGGGCCTCTTTGACTTCCTTGCAGCCCAGAATACCTAAGGCATAGGCAGCTCCAGCCCTGACGAGATGATCGTCAGATGTCAGATAGGGCGGCAGATAGGTGTGTACTTGGTTCTTGATGAGCAGCTGAGGGTTAACCTGGGCCAGGCGGCCCACCGCCCACATTAGGCCCCGCTGAAGCTCGGGCAGCTCAAGGTAAAATCCATCTTCCCTCATATAAGCAACAAGCATGTGGCCATATTCCTGAGCGATCTGGGGATG
>Ga0102953_1002315_pt1 | contig 11427 bp, 9 predicted proteins | sample SalPon2A_C_D2_MG_FD_78509 | JGI IMG/M metagenome (GOLD analysis project Ga0102953, IMG submission 78509) | Soil microbial communities from South San Francisco under conditions of wetland restoration - Salt Pond MetaG R2A_C_D2_MG | ecosystem: Environmental > Terrestrial > Soil > Wetlands | place... | reverse complement strand
TGAACCGTCGCGCCGCGACTGAGCCGGGTCAGCCGTGATCGCACACGGCGCCTCCGTGCCCGGGGCCCATGCCCCCTGAGCTGACCGGCGCCGGGTTCGACGGCGAGCGCCGGGTCCTCCCGCGCGAACTCTCCGACTTCTTGATCCAGTTCTCGATCGCCCTCCATCGGTACGCCATGTACCCGGAGGGCCATCCGTCGCTCGCGCCCACCACGGAGCACGCCCTCGAGCGTCTGACCCATCTGCTGCGCAGTCGTGACACCCTCTCCCTCGGCGTCGCCCGCAATCAGCTCGTGATCGAAGGGGTCGCGACGGATCCCAAGAACGCCGTGCTCCACGAGCTCGCGGGGCGGCTGCACCGGCACCATCTCGGTGCCGTGACGTTCCTGCGGGGCGTCACGATCTCCGAGCTGCACACCGTGCTGGAGTTGATCGCGGCGGAGGCCGACCGGACGGGCCAGCCGATCGGCCTCGATATCGCCCGACACGCCGGGTCCTGGCCGCACGTGCGGCTCTATCCGCTGACCTACGACCGCCTGCAGCTCGTCGACCAAGACGGAGCACCGCCGCCGGACGACGAAGCCGAGTCGCGCACGGCGCGCACCCGCGCCGCCCAGCTCTGGATCGGGCTGGCACGAGCGGCGCTCGCCGCGGATCACGATAGCGACACGATCGGCCTCGGCGGGTCCGGCGCCCAATCGAACGACGACGACGGTGACGAGCGTCTCTCCGATCCGACGGAGATCGCCCGCGCCATCGATCAGCACCGTCGTGACGCCGCCTACGACCAGGTCATCGTGGGCTACATGCTGCAGATCGCCGATGAGCTCAAAGGCGGCGGCACCGCCGAATCCGCCGCGCTCAAGCGACGGGTCTCTCAACTCGTCTCGACGCTCGAATCGGGCACGCTCGGACGCCTCCTCGAGATGGGGGGCGACCGCGCGCAGCAGCGGCGCTTCCTCCTCAGCGCCACCGAAGGGATGGCCGTGGACGCGGTGCTGGAACTCGTGCGGGCCGCGAGCACGGTGCAGGACGAGACGATCTCGGACTCGATGCTCCGCATGCTTCGGAAGCTCGCCACGCACGCGGACACCGCGCACGGACAACGCCGCGTGCTCGCCGACGCATCGATTCGGGAACAGGTCGCCGAAATGATCCGGGGGTGGTCGTTGCGCGATCCGAACCCCGATGAGTATCGCCGCGCGCTCAAGGCGATGGCCGTCGCCAACCCGATCTTCGCGGTGGCGCCCGAACGGCAGTACCTGCCGGAGCCTCGGCGCGTCATTCAGATGGCGATCGAGATGGACGCGGTCGGCGAGCCGGTGTTCCGTGCCGCCGACCAGCTCATCGACGCGGGCGAGCTGCCCTGGCTCGTGGAGACGCTCAACGAGGCAGCCGCGGTCCCCACGACGGAAGCCATCTGGGCCCACGTCGCGACCCCGGCGCGCCTCACCGAGATCCTCGGAGCCACACCGCTCGACGTCGATCTGCTCGGACTCGTCGCCGACCGCCTCGGGCTCGCCGCCACGGATCCCCTCATCGACGCCCTCACCGGCTCGGAATCCTCGCAGACCCGCCGCGTGATCCTCCAGCGGCTCGCCGCGCTCGGACCCGCGGTCGGTCCCAACCTCGTGCGCCGGCTCGACGATCCACGCTGGTTCGTGGTGCGGAACATGCTCGCGCTCCTCGCCGAGCTCCCCGCGCTTCCCGACGGATTCTCCGCCGCGCCCCATGCCGAGCACGCGGACGCGCGCGTGCGGCGCGAGGCGCTGCGCATCCTCCTTCGCGATGCCGAGACACGCGAACGCGGCATCTGCATGGGCCTCGCCGACTCGGACGAACGCGCGGTGCGCCTCGCGCTCACCGCGGCCCAGCAGGGATGCCCCGCATCGGCCATCCCGCTCGTCGTGGCCTGCGCCACCCAGGGCACGACGAGCGATCAGCGGGTCACCGCCTTACGCCTGCTCGGATCGGTGGAGCACCATCTCGCGCTCGACACGCTGCTCGCCATGACGGCGCCGCGCAAGACGTTTTTCGGCGAACGTCCCCCCGCGAAGACACGGGAGTATCTCACCGCGTTGCTCGGCCTCCATACGTGGAGCGAGGATCCCCGTGCCCGACAGGCACTGGCGTATGCCGCGCGGTCACGCGATCCCGAGGTGGTGGCGGCCGCCGTCGGGGGACGTGCGCTCGGAGAGAACGCATGAGCGCGCCGGTCGATTTCCTGAACGCCTTCGCGCAGGCGCTCTCGGGTCTCGCGCTCTACCCGGAGGGCCACGCGTCGCGCGATCGCGCGGTAGACAATGTCTACACCAAGCTGCGCGATCTCCTCAACACCGACACCACGCCGCAGTTTTCCTTCCTCGGCGACGAGGTGATCTACGGCGACCGGCCGCTCCGTGAGTTGCGCAGTTGGGATTGGAGCCGCCGCCTCGCAGAGGCCGGCGTTCAGCGCCTGCAGTTCGACGGTAACGTGACGCGGGACGAGCTCGAGGAATTTCTCGATCAGATTCTGGCGCGGCTCACCCTCCGGGCCATCGGCTCGGCCGAGGCACGGCAGATGCGCCCCTCAGGCATCCGCTTTGGCGCCGTGGGTATACGCGGCGAGGGCGAGGTGGCCCCGGAACCCGCGCCAACCGCCACCATCGCCCTCACGCTCCGTGAGGAGGCGGACGCCGTCCGCTGGCTCCACGGCGAGATGGGGCAGGGCGCAGCCCTCCCGATCGCCGAGGCGGAAGCGGTCGTGCGTGCACTCTCGGTCGCCATGCACGGTGATCAGCAGCTGCTGTTACCGCTTCTCCGGATTCGCGAGTTCGACGAATACACGACGACGCACTCGATCAACGTCTCCGTCCTCACGATGGGACTCGCCGAATGGCTCGGCCTGGGCGCGCGCGACGTGCGGGCGTTCGGGGTGGCGGGCCTCCTGCACGATCTCGGCAAGGTCAAGATTCCCACGGAGATCCTCAACAAACCGGGCAAACTCACGGCGGACGAACGGAACGTGATGAACTCGCACCCGACCGAGGGTGCGCGGATCATCATTACGTCCGAGCCCGATCTCGACCTCGCCGCCGTGGTGGCGTACGAGCATCACATCATGATCGATGGGGGCGGCTACCCGCGGTTCACCTACCCGCGTGGCTGCCATCAGGCGAGCCGGCTGGTGCACGTGTGCGATGTGTACGACGCCCTGCGCACGAACCGTCCCTATCGGGACGCGTGGCCGGCGGAGAAGGTCCTGTCGTACATGGAGGAGCGCTCGGGGGTGGAGTTCGATCCGGAGATCGGCCCGGCCTTCGTGCGCATGATGCGTGAGTGGGAACCCAAGGTCACCTCGCTCGGGCCCGACGACCCGCTCCCCACCGACTAGGCCGCCGGCCGCCCTCCGAGCAGCTCGCCCACGGCGACGGGGCGGTGCTGTTCGGCCACGAACAACTCTCCGTCGAATCCGCGCCGGGCGAGCGCAGCCGCCACCGCCGCACGCGCCATCTCCGGCCGGTTGCAGCGCTCGCTCAGGTGCGCGAGCACCACCACGCGCAACCCGGGGTGGTGGAGCTCGGCGATCAGCTCGGCCGCCGCACGATTCGAGAGGTGGCCCGTCGATCCCGCGATCCGTTGCCGCACCACCGGCGGATACGGCCCCGTGCGGAGCAGGACCTCGTCGTGGTTCGCCTCGACCACCAGCGCCGTACAATCGCGGAGCAGATACCGCACGGCGGCCGTGGGCCGGCCGAGGTCGCAGGCGACCCCCACCTTGAGCCCATGCGGACCCGAGACGGTCACGGCCACCGGCTCGGCCGCATCATGACTGGTGGGGGACCCCATGATCTCGAAGGGACCGATCGCGAGCGGCTCGTGCGGCACGAGCGTCCACGCGGAGACCCCGTGGGCGCCGGGATCGAGACACCCGAGCGTGCCGGCGGTCGCCACCACGGGGACACCCCGCGCGCCGGCCAGCGGCACCGCGCCGCGCGCGTGATCGCCGTGCTCGTGGGTGACGACGATCCCGTGCAACCGCGTGAGCGCGACGCCGGCGTCATGTGCACGACGTACGAGCGTCCGCGGGCCGAAGCCCGCATCGATCAGGAGCGTGCCGCCATCGGTGGCGAGCGCGATCGCATTGCCACGACTCCCCGACCCGAGCACGGCGAGCTTCATGCGCCGGTGGCGTGCTGATAGATGCGCTCCAGGGTGGCGCGCAGCTCGGGGGTGAGCTCGACGTTGCGCCGCGGCAGGACGCGCTCGGCGATCGTGAGGAATCCGTCGAGCTCCATCGTCGCGCCGTCCATGCCCCACGCGAAGGGCCGTACGAGCTTCGGCGGCCGCACGGGGCCGAACACGTTGGCGCCGATGCCCACGACGGTGCCGGTGCCGAGCATCGTCCCGATCGCGGTCTTGGCGTGATCGCCGAGCAGCGTGCCCAGGTACTGCCGCCCGGTTTCGACGCGTCCCGACGGCAGATCGAGCCGGACGTTGCCGTAGGTGTTCTTGAGGTTGGACGTGATCGTCCCGGCGCCGAGGTTTGCCCAGCGGCCGATCACCGAGTGTCCGACGAACCCGTCGTGCGTTTTGTTCGCGTAGCCGAGGAACACGGCGTGCGAGAGCTCACCGCGCACCTTGCAGCGCGGACCGATGGCGGACCACCCGATGGACCCGCCGAGCACGGCGCTGCCGGGGCCCACGTAGAGCGGCCCCTCGAGGCGGGTTCCACTCCGCACGTAGGTGTGCTGCTCGATCACGACCGCCCCCTCCCGCACGTCGAACACGACGCCCGGCTCGACCGTCGCGCCGAGTAGGACGACGTCGTGAGGATCGCCGATCACGAGGCAGCCGTCCGGTATCCGATCGCCGGCCTCGCGCGTGAAATCGGCCACGTCGGCGACGAGGAAATGTTCGAGCGCCGTGAGCAGATCGAACGCACCGAGCAGACGGAGGCCGTCAACCTCGATGTCCTCACCCGCGAAGTCCGGTCCCTCCCAACGCGCGCCGGCGGGTACCCACCAGCCCACGACCTCGTCTTCGTGCATGAGGCGCGCCGGACCGTTGCCGAGCTCGGGAGGGATGCCCGTGGGCGCGAACGCGGAGCGTCCGATCAGCGCGGGCCCGTCCACGGGGTCCAGCGCGCCGACGGGCGGGACGTCGGCCTCGGCATAGTCGTGCAGGTGCGGCGGCGCGAAGATGGCCCGGGTCTCGCCATCCACGATCGCTTCCCAGCGCTCGCGCACCAGCCAGACGCCGACGCGGAGCTCCGCGATGGGGCGCCCGTCCTGATAGGGATACCACGCGGGATCGACGTCCGGATCGAGCAGATAGAGATCGGTCATCGCTTCAAGGTACGGAGGGATTCAGGAAGGACCGCGAGCAGATCTTTCAACTGCGGCGCGCGGTCGCGCGTGGTGACCAGCGTGATGCCGTTCGCCCGGACGACCACCAGATCGTGTACGCCGTCGAGCACGAGCGCACCGTCGTCGGCCCAGGCGACACAATCGGACGCCTCGTGCGCCACCACCTCGCCCGCCGAGACGTTGCCGGCGGCGTCGTGCGTGCGCACGCGCGCGAGCGCCGCCCAGGTTCCCACATCGTCCCAGGGAAAGGCACCGGGCACCACCGCGACGCGCTGGCTCCGCTCGAAGTGCGACACGTCGATCGCCACGGGGGTGACGGCCGCAAAGAAGCCCGGCACATCTCCACGCTCGAGCAGGGCCAGGTGCGGCGCGATCTCCGGCGCGAGCGCCGCGGTCTCCGTGAACAGGCGCGCCGCCGTCCACGCGAAGAGGCCGCTGTTCCAGAGCGCACCCGAGGCGACGAGCCGCTCCGCCGTCTCGGCATCGGGCTTCTCGGTGAAGCGCTTGACCGCGCGGACATCGCCGTCGAGCGGCTCCCCCGGCTCGATGTATCCGTACCCCGTATCGGGGCGCGTCGGCACTACGCCGACGGTGACGAGCACGTCGTGCCGCTCGGCCACGTCGAGCGCGCGCGCGGCGGTGTCGCGGAACCGGGCGTCGTCACCCACCCACCAATCGGCGTGAAGCGAGAGCACCGCGGCATCGGGATCCCGCCGGCGGATCTCCTGCGTCGCCCAGACGAGGGCCGGCGCGGTGGAGGCGGCGCGCGGTTCGGTGAGCACGTGATCGGCCGGCAGGGCGGGAAGGAGACGGCGCGTCTCGTCCGCGAGGGCCGCGCCGGTGACGATGAACACGCGCTCCGGCGGCACGAGCCCCTCGAGGCGGCGCACCGCCTGCACGAGCAGGGGCGCGTCACCGGTGAGCGCCAGCATTTGTTTGGGGTGGGCGGGGGTCGAGAGCGGCCAGAACCGCGTCCCCGAACCGCCGGCGAGCACGGCGGCCCAGCGGCTCACGCCGTCACCGCGCGCGTGGTGTGATCAGAGCAGCCCCGCGATCGCCGAGCCGTGGCGCTGGAGCTCGAAGAGCAGTGCCCCGACGTTGGTATCCGGTTTGACGAGGATGGCGAGCAGCGTATCGGCGGTAACGGCGGAGACGAGGGCGATGCCGCCCTGGAACTCGACGACGCCCATACCGAACTCTCCGCGGCCGGCCGCCGCTCCGAACCGGGTGCACGCCGCGACGATCGACGGCACGAGCGCCGCGAGCCCCTCCGCGTCGAGGCCATCCGTCACCTTCGCGTCGATCGGCAGGCCGTCACGACCGAGCACGAGCACGGCGTCCACGCCCGGTCGCGTCCCGAGGGCACTCACGACGTCGCGAATGGTCGGCATGGCGGCCAAGCTACCGGCGCCGGATGGTGAAGTCAAGCGATTTCAGGCGGTTGACCGGCCTCCCCGGGTCGGCTAATCTTCCTCCACGCCAATGCGCCCTATCCCCTTGAAACGTCTGGTCTTCGGCACCGGTGTCGCCGCCCTCGCGGCCTTTTCCGCGTCGTGCAACAATTCCCTCGGGCTACCGCCCGCGCTCTTCCCGAACACGGTCGATACCACGACGATCTACGCGTTGCGCGGGACCGCGGTGACGCTCCCGAGCGCGTTCGATATCGTGGCCGGCGGCCCGGCCCGCACCGATCGCGCGGAGCCGTTCGACTTCGCGTTCAATATCGACTCCACCGGGACGCCCTATTTCTATCCGGCCGGCGCGCTCGGCCTCTCGCCGTCCCCGGGGATCCTCATCTCGTCGTCGCCCTTCGACTCGATTCTCTCGGCGCCGAACACGACCTACCAGGCCGACAGCGCCGTGCAGATCTCCGTCGGGACGGTGTTCGTCGGCCGTTCCCGCCCCAGCTCGGCGAGCTGCTCGTTCCTCGGTGCGCTGCCGCGGTACGCGAAGTTCCAGGTGCTCGCGATCGACCCGCAGGCACGCTCGGTCACCTTCGAGGTCCTGATCGATCCCAACTGCGGCTACCGCGACCTCGTCACCGGCATCCCCAAGCAGTGATCGTATGATCGACGTTCGTGCCGTCCGCGAGGCGCCCGACGCCGTGCGGGCGTCGCTCGCGCGCCGCGGCGAAGCGGTCGCCGCCTCGGTCGACGACGTCGTCCGGCTCGACGCGCGCCGGCGGGAGCTGCTCACGGCCGTCGAAGCGCTCAAGGCGCGGCGCAACCAGGAATCGGCCGAGGTCGCCCGGCGGAAACGGGCGGGCGAAGATGCCGGGGATCTGCTCGACGGCCTGAAGCAGGTGAGCGCGGAGATCAAGCAGCTCGATGACGACGTCCGCGGCGTCGAGGGCGAGCTCGCGGCCGTCCTGCTCCGCATGCCCAATCTGCCGCTCCCCGAGATCCCGACCGGCGACGCCACGGCGAACGCGGTCGTGCGGGCGTGGGGGACGGTGCCCGAGCTCGCGTTCGCCCCCAAGCCGCACTGGGAGATCGGTGAAGCGCTCGGATTTCTCGATTTGCAGGCCGGCGCCAAGATCGCGGGGAGCGGGTTTCCGCTGTTCCGCGGCATCGGTGCGCGCCTCGTCCGGGCGCTGGTCGCGTTCATGATCGACCTCCACACCCGCGAGCACGGGTACACGGAGATCGCGCCACCGTACCTCGTGAATGCCGACAGTGCGCGCGGCACGGGGCAGCTCCCGGACCTTGAGAGCAACATGTACGTGACCGCGGACGGGTTCTATCTCATCCCGACCGCCGAGGTCCCGGTCACGAACGTGCACCGGGACGACATCCTCGCCGCCGACCAGCTGCCGATCGGATACGTGGCCTACACGCCGTGTTTCCGTCGGGAGGCCGGCGCGCACGGGAAGGACACGCGCGGCCTGATCCGGGTGCACCAGTTCGACAAGGTCGAGCTCGTGCGGTTTACCCGCCCGGAGGACTCGCCGGCGGAGCACGAACGCCTGCTCGGACATGCCGAAGCGGTGCTCCGCGCGCTCGAGCTCCCGTACAGGGTGGTGATGCTCGCCTCGGGCGACATCGGGTTCGCGAGCGCCAAGACGTACGATCTCGAGGTGTGGGCCGCGGGGGTCGGGACGTGGCTCGAGGTGTCGAGCGCGAGCACCTTCACCGACTTTCAGGCACGCCGCGCAAACATTCGGTACCGTCCCCGGCCCGATGCGAAGCCAGAGTACGTGCACACGCTCAACGCGTCGGGCGTGGCGTTGCCGCGGGCCATCATCGCCCTGGTGGAGAACAACCAGCAAGCGGACGGCAGCGTGCGGATCCCGGACGCGCTGGTTCCCTATCTCGGAACCGACCGACTCGTCCCCGGTGCCGGGTAGCGCGTATCGCCGTATCACCCGGGCGGGGCCGGAAATCGTGCTCGCCCTCGTCCTCCTCCTCAGCGGTGTCTCGCTCTGGCAGGCATGGCGGATTGCGGATCACCTCCGGCGCGATGCCCGCGACACCTCGCGCATCTACGGGCAAGTGATCGCCGGGCTGCAGGATCCCACACCGGGAGCGGAAACGCAGGCGTTGCTGCATCTGGTGGCGGAGATCCGCGCCACCGGCCTGCCCGTGGTCGTGACCGACTCCAACGGCACCGTGCTTGCCGCGCAGAATCTGCCGTTTCCGGCCACGGCGTCCGACCCGCGCGTCGCGACGTTCGCCCAGGAGCTCGACCGCACCAATCCGCCCATTCGGGTCGCCGCACGCTGGGAGGTGCATTTCGGTCAGCTTCCCGTGAACGACCGGCTGAACGACTTGGCCATTCTGCAAATCGTGTTGCTGGGCACGGTGCTCGCCGTCGCATTCTGGGCGTACCGTATCGCGGTGCATCGCGATCGCGACCGGGTCTGGGTGGCGATGGCGCGCGAATCGGCGCATCAGCTCGGCACGCCGCTCATGAGCGCGCACGCGTGGATCGACCGTCTGGCGGACGGCGAAGCGCCCGCCACCGCCGCTAAGCATCTGCGTGCCGACATGGACCGGCTGCAGCGGGTGGCGCAACGCTTCGAGCGCATCGGACGTCCGGCGCGCCGCGAGCGCGTGGCGCTCGGCGCGCTGGTGGAGCGTGTCGCGCAGTACTTCCGGCCGCGCCTGCCGCGCCATGCCCATCAGGTGAGCATCGTCGTAGACGCCCCCGAGTCGGGGCCGATCGTGGAAGGAGACGCTGTCTTGCTCGAGTGGGCCATCGAGGCACTCATCGGGAACGCGATCGACGCACTGAGCGGTCGGGACGGCACCATCACGGTGGCCGTCACCGCGGACGGGACGGGCGCCACCGTCCGCGTGCGCGACGACGGTCCGGGGGTCGACCCGGCCATCCGCGCACGCGTCTTCGAACCGGGCGTGACCACCAAACGGGGCGGCTGGGGCATCGGGCTGGCCCTCTCGCAGCGCATCGTCGAGGATGTGCACGGCGGGCGGCTCACCCTCGGTGCGCCGCCCGTTGGCGCGGAGCTGATCATGCATCTCCCCCTCGGGGCCACGTGACCACCCTCGCGCTGAACGCCTCGCAGCGCCTCGCCGTGGAGCACCGCGGCGGGCCGCTGCTGATTCTCGCGGGCGCGGGCTCGGGCAAGACCCGCGTGCTCACCGGCCGGCTCGCCCATCTGGTCGACGTCGAGCAGGTGCGCCCCGACCGGATTTTCGCCGTGACGTTCACCAACCGGGCGGCGGCCGAAATGCGCGCCCGCGTCACGCAGCTGCTCGGGCGGGAGCCCGCGGGGCTCTGGATCGGCACCTTTCACTCGCTCGCCGCGCGCCTGCTCCGGCGCGAAGCGCACCGCCTCGGCTTCACGCCGCAGTTCACCATCTACGACGAAGCCGACCGCCTCGCGCTGATCAAGCGACTGCTCGAGAACCGCGGGTATGCGCCCAAGATGTTTCCACCCCGGCTCGTGCAATCGCTCATCTCGGGGGCCAAGAACCGTCTCGTGCCGCCCGACGAGTTCGCCGCCGCCGCGGATGACCGGCTCAGTCGCGTCGCGGGGGAGATCTACGTCGACCTCGAGCGCGCGCTCGCGCAGGCGAACGCGATGGATTTCGATGACCTCCTCCTGCACCCGCTGACCCTCTTCCGCCAGCATCCCGACCGCCTGCGGCATTACCAGGAGCGGTTCCAGAACGTGCTGGTGGACGAGTTTCAGGACACGAACCGCGCGCAGTACCTGCTGGTGCGTGGTCTCGCCGCCGAGCACCGCCGGATCAGCGTGGTCGGCGACGACGATCAATCCATCTACGGCTGGCGCGGTGCCGACGTCCGCAACATGCTGGATTTCCAGCGCGATTTCCCCGACACCACCATGGTGCGCCTCGAGGAGAACTACCGTTCCACGCAGATGATCCTCGATGCCGCCAACGCCGTGATCGCCGAAAACAGCGAGCGCCTGGGCAAGACGCTCTTCACGTCGCGCCGGGGCGGGGAGCCGGTGAGCGTGGTGGCGATGGCCGACGAACGGGACGAGGCGGAGTGGGTAGCGCGCGAGCTGAAGGCCCGCATGGCCACCGATCATTACGCCGCCGCCGACCTCGCGGTGTTATACCGGACCAATGCGCAGTCCCGCGCGTTCGAAGAGGCGTTCCGGCGTGTCGCGCTCCCGCATCAGGTGATCGGGACGGTGAGCTTCTACGATCGGCGCGAGGTGAAGGACCTGGTAGCGTACCTGCGGCTCGTGGTGAATCCCGCGGACGACGAGGCCTTCCTCCGCGCCGTGCAGACGCCGAAACGCGGGATCGGCGTGACCACGCTCGCGCTGCTCCAGGATACCGCACGCCAGTGGGGCAAACCGCTCCTCGAGACGGCAACGATCGCGGACAGAATTCCCGGTCTCCGCCCGATCGCCAAGGCCTCACTCCAAGAATTCGCGGCGCTCCTCGCGCGGCTCCGCGAGGGATTGGCCGAAACCACGCCGGCCTCCCTGCTCGAGCGGATCGAGAACGTGCGCGAGCTGCTCGCGGGCGCGGCCGAGTGGTCGGAGGAGTCCGATCCCGACGATCCCTCCAGCGCGGTCGAGCGCTTCCTGGCCACCGCGGCGCTCACGACGTCCGCCGAGAACGTGGGCGGCGATCCC
>Ga0102953_1002314_pt1 | contig 11430 bp, 13 predicted proteins | sample SalPon2A_C_D2_MG_FD_78509 | JGI IMG/M metagenome (GOLD analysis project Ga0102953, IMG submission 78509) | Soil microbial communities from South San Francisco under conditions of wetland restoration - Salt Pond MetaG R2A_C_D2_MG | ecosystem: Environmental > Terrestrial > Soil > Wetlands | place... | reverse complement strand
GCTACGGGAGGTACCGCCCTGGCCGCGGCGGCCCTGATCGAAAAACTGGGCGGCATCGTAGCGGAAATGGCCTTTATCGTCAATTTGCCGGATGTCGGCGGCGAAGGCAAATTAAAGGCAAAAGGATATGCGATGTACTCCCAGACAGAATTCGAGGGTGACTGACAAATGCTGAGAACTAGCACCGCGTTATTGATCATCCTCCTTTTCCCTTCGCTTGCCTTGGCCCATACGGTCGGCGGCGAGGGAGGATTTCTGGCGGGATTGACCCATCCGGTTCTAGGTTTCGACCATTTTCTGGCCATGCTCAGCGTGGGAATTCTCAGTGCGCAGATGGGGGGACGGTCGATCTGGACCGTGCCGACCACCTTCGTGACGGTAATGGCGGTCGGCGCCTTAATCGGTGTCGAAAAAGTCAGCCTGCCCGGAGTCGAATTCGGAATAGCCCTGTCGGTCCTGATCCTGGGCTTCGCATTGGCTTTGGAGAAAAAACTGCCGGCGGTTTGGGCTATGACCGGAGTAGGCTTCTTCGCCCTGTTCCATGGTCATGCCCACGGCACAGAGATGCCTAATATCGGTAGACCGGCCATTTATGCGGCCGGATTCCTGCTGGGAACCGCCGCTATACATGTCGCCGGCGTACTAATCGGCTTCTTTTCAGAAAAAACGGCAAAAGGCGCGGCGATTTTGCGCTACGTAGGCGCAGGGATAGCCGGGATCGGAGTCCATATCCTCTACATTCTGACTAAATATTGAAATATTGAAGCCTCCCCGCGGCAAGCCGCGGGGAATCTCCGTATGTAAGGAAATTGCTCATCAAATTCGCTCGTTAACCCCGCAGCGAGCTACGGGAAATGCACTCGCTGGGCATGTTCAAAGAGATAATTTCTGAGGCAAAAAAGGCGTCCCAGGCTTTACTTTTGAACCAAAATAGCGAAGATTATACTTCAAAATCTCACTGGAATTGTTCCGGCTTGTCCTTGCCGACAAACTCCCCTTTATACCAATAACCGTCTTTATCTATTTCACCGCCTTTCTTGGAAATACCTTTGCCATGGGGCAGCCCTTCATGCCACTGGCCCTCGTATGCGGCCCCGGTGGGCTGAATCTCCAGGCCATATCCATCCGGCCTGCCATTTTTCCATTCACCTATATATTTTCTACCGTCGGGTAGAGAATATACCCCCTTACCGTGCGGCAGACCGTTACTATACTCTCCCTCATAGCTTGTGCCCATCGGCAGAGTCATCAGCCCTCTGCCATGCTCCTTGCCCATCCGCCAATCGCCGACATAACGCATCCCGGTTTGATACTCAAACGTTCCCTTGCCGTTTTCACAATTACCGGCAAGACACTTACCGGCCTTGGCCATGACGGGATGAGTATGCACCAACAAAAACAAGGAGGAGCACATCATAGCTACAAAAGCAATTTTATATCTCATTTCACCGCTACCGTCGTCTGAGAATTACTGTTATCGGATATTCCAGGGCCGGTCCTTTCCGGCATATTCTCCATCCACCCAATAGCCTTCCTTATCTTCACCGCCCCCTAAAGTGCTTATGCCATAGCCATTCGGTAGTCCTTTACGCCAATGCCCTTTATAGCTGGTGCCGTCGGGATTTACTTCAACCCCTTGTCCATCGGCCAGTCCGTCCTTCCACTCACCATTATATTCACGCCCGTCCTTGATCTGAAAAACACCGTAGCCGTCCGGACTGCCATTTTTATATTCGCCTTCATACTTGCTGCCGTCTGGCAGATTCATCAGACCATGTCCATGCTCCTTCCCGTTACGCCAGTCACCTGTATATTCGGCGCCGGAAACGTACACGAAGGTCCCTTCACCGTTTACACAATCCCCCTTGGTACATTCGCCATCTTTAGCCAGCAAACGGCCTGGAATAACAAACAGAACCATCATAGTCAGCAAGGCGAGACAAAACAAAGGCCCGTATTTATTTCCGATGTAAAACATTGTTTTTTATTTCAGATGAATAGCAGCATTTTTGATAATGAAGCTTCCCGGCAGACAGTTTAGATATTTATGTTCAGCCGCATAAATCATCTCCTGTTGCTGTTGCACTCGCAGGTCTGGGTTATGACATTATCCAGATTGCGAAAAAAAATCAGCGCTTCTCGGCAATCGGGATCATTCTTCAGCAGCTCTTCATATACAGCAAACAACTTGGTAATCACATGCAGGGTCTCATCTTCCGACAATTCCCCGATATCACCCCAGAGATCGTTTATCGATCGCATCAAATATGTCCTTGTATCGGCACAGCACTCAACAGATGTGCGTTATTCAGCGTTATCCATATGATACTGCCTGAAATTATCCATATAACTCTTCGCCACCATTTCCGGATCGAGAGAAAGAAATCTGGCATAATTCATCACAAACCCTCTGGTATAAACCGCCACGGGCAACTCGCTGAAGTTATCCTCTTCGATGTTTTCCAGATGTTTGCGTTGGACTCTGGTCTCAATCGCCACATCATCCAGAGACACCTCCAGTTTTAGACGAATCTCTCTCAAAATTTTACCGTTAAACTCGCCTATATCAGCAACAAAATGATCTACAAGGTTTGTGACGACCTGCCGCTCTTTGCCGAACATTTCGCAAAGAACTCGATAGGAGTTTTCGATTTTTTGCATTATATCCACTGTCTGATCACCAGACATCTCTTCCGGCATCGCCATGATGGCCAGCGAATCCTTTCTATAAACCTCCTTAAGCAGCTGGAGAGCTTTATTGACCTCCGTCTCGCTTGCATCGATAGCCAATTCGAGCAGCTCGAAATGTTGTTTATAATCTTCCCGATTCATCAGTGGATTATCCTTACCTGCTGGCCGGACAGCAGGTTATCGGCCAGTTTCTCGATCCCTCTGGCACATCGAGAGTTCGCAAAGCTGGTCATATAAGGCAGCCTACGATTGATGCTCTGTGAAACGCTCCCGTCATATTCCACGTAGCCGCTGTATAGGGCGTTAATGCCGAAAAATTTCCGGCAGACGCTCTTTACCGAATTGCCGACCATGATATCACGGTGGTTCCGAGCCTGGTTAAGCACAATGTTCACCCTGAATTCAGCCAACTCCCGATCGATCATCTCCTGCAGCTCCGGGGATAACCCTCGCAGAAAGCCTACCAGCTGTTTAAAGTTTTTAATGCCTAATTCGCGCCTATCCTTCCAGGTTGAAATGATCAGCTCGCGATAACCGTGATTGCTTAGGGCCGAACCCAACCTTCTGAAAAAAAGGTTACGGAGAAAATCGTACATATTTTCAATGGAGAGAATCTCCGGTGTTACGACGATAATCATCTGATCGGCAAGCAACAAGGTATCTATAGTGTTGAAATGAGTACCGGCACCCAGGTCGATCAGTATATAATCGGCCTCCAGTTGGCGGATGTGGCTAAACAATTTTCTCTTCTGGACATGCTTGATACTCTCCGCTCCGGTAGTGCCGATCATCCCACTGATCAGGCCTAGGTTCTCGATACGACTCTCGACAATAAGGTCCGACAGGGGTACTTTTCGCTCAAAAAAATCGGTCAGAGAAGTCTCAGGGCGTGATACGCACAGGAAGTTATGGAGATTGGCGCCGCCCAAATCGCCGTCGATCATCACGACCCTGCCTTTCCTGGCCAGACTCATTCCGAGACTGCTGATAATAAAGCTTTTGCCGACACCGCCTTTGCCGCCGCCTACCGCAAGAATCTTGCCGTTTTGTTGCTGGTCTCTATCCATTAAAATATGCCCATCTGAGTCGCAACTTTCAAAAGAGAAGGTTTAAATGCTTTCAGACAATTTTTCAAGAAGATAGCTGGAATTACGGAAAGTATTTATGAGAACCGGAGATAATTGTCCCGCATTACTGCACCAAAATTACTTTTCAGGCGTCATCAAAAATAGAGACGATATTCGAGTAGGGTCTGGCGGGGCTGATTGCCGAATTCCGATCCGGCGGAAAGAGGGGTGTGTTTTTCGCCGAACGGCAGCGAGATAATCGCCGACAGTTCCGATTCATCGGAAAGCGAATAAAGCAGATTACCGGAGAGTAGCTGGGAGCCATCGTCGAAGGCGGCCAGCGTTATGAAACTTCCGGTAAGCAACGGGGAAAATTCCCAGCCAAAACCTATTGCCCCATAGTTGCGGTTTTTACTCTGAACTACGGGCAAATCCCCTCCGTTTGCCTGGTCGCCGCCGCTGTTACGAAATAATTCCACCCGCCAGCTGAAATTATTTGCGTAAAGTTTTTCAAGACCCGCCGCAATTTTGTAGTGACTGCTTCCTTCCGCGGTTTCCGGCGCCGAGTAATGCCCTTCGGCCCTCAGACCGATGCCGTTGAAAATCTCGCCCTGGAAAGATGCACCGCTGATCGCGCTATTATCAACCGTCCCAGCCAACAAAGCCCAACCGAATCCGGACATCTCGCCGGAGACCCTGGCCAACATGGCCGTTTCCGACCAATCAGGCTTGCGACTCCAACCGTTGGAACTTGAAATGTCTTGATCGTAGGCCAGCACCCCCAAAAAGGTCAGCTGCGACAGTTCGGCCAAGCGAAGATCGCCTCGCAGAGCGTCTACCCCCGGTTTATAGTTCCGAAAGAAAGTCTGTGGTGCAAAAGGGGCAAAAAAATCATTGGGCGCGAAGTAAAAGGTCGTTGCCAGATTAATCGGCTGCCGTCCCACCGTCAGATCGAGACGCCGGCTTCTGACCTGAAGACGCAAACTGTCGGCCACCAGTTCCGAACGTACCCGGCCGGAATCATGCTGTTCCCAGGTCAACAGGCTGCTACGTTCAACATCAAGGGGGATTAACTCCCTTACCAATGAGTTATAAGGTTTTTTGGAATGGGCGCTCTGGAGAATATTGGAACTCAGATGGAGATTCCGGCGATCCGCGTCAAGCAAGAGTCGCAGATCGGACGACCAGGCCCGGTCATCCCGGACTTCATACAATGTACTATCGGCAGGATAGGTCAATTGCCCGAGCCCGACCCCGAAATAACCGCGCAACTCGACCTCTGTATCATGACCCCGGTATTCGTAAAAGCCCAGCCCCGGCACCGGCCGACAGAACAAAAGCAAAAGCAGCAGAGCGGTGCACAGACGATTCATCAACCAACCTGCTCGTCACCGATCAGTTCCCCGTCCTGTAAACTGATCAGACGGCGGGCCCGGCTGATCACCCGCTGATCATGAGTAGAGAACAGAAAGGTCATATTCTCCTCCCGATTAAGCCGCTCCATCAGGTCCATGAGACCTGCGGCATTCGCCGAATCGACATTGGCGGTCGGCTCATCGGCCAGGATGATCACCGGCTCCGGGGCAATGGCCCGGGCAATCGCCACCCGCTGCTGCTGACCGCCGGAAAGCTCGTCCGGACGGCGATCGGCAAGGTCGGCGATCCCGACCTCTTCCAATACCTTCATGGTACGCTGCCGCCGTTCCTCTTTCTCGACCCCTTGCAGGGCCAGAACAAACTCGGCATTTTCGAAGGCGGTCAGCACCGGCACCAGATTATAGGCCTGGAAGACAAAACCGATCCGGTCCCGCCGCAAACGCGACAACTCGGTTCGGGAAAGTTCGGCCAGGTCCAATCCGTCAAGAACGACCCGCCCCTCGGTCGGTTCGTCAAGGGCGCCGATCAGGTTGAGCAGGGTCGTTTTCCCCGATCCGGAAGGGCCGCTCAAGGCGGCAAACTCCCCCCGGCGTAATTCTATGCTAAGATCGCTGAGCGCCGTAGCCCCGACCTTGCCTTCCTGATATATCTTGGTGAGATGTTCCGTCTTTACTACCACGTCGTCGGTCATTTTTACCCCACGGATTAAACTGCCTATTATTTTCCGGCCATAAATCTGATGGTTACGGACAATAAATACCTAAAGAGTCCGGATACTCTCCACCGGCGGCACCCTCCCGGCTTTGATGGCGGGGAAGATCCCGGCCAGCATGGTAAGGCTGAACACCCCCAGGCCGATAGCAATGGCGCTCTCCTTGAAAAGCCTGAATTTAAGGACCGGATCGACCAACACGCCGCTGGTACTGTAATCAACCCCGATCTGACTGCTGAAATCAATGCCTATCTTGACCATGTAGAGATACCAGGGCGTCGTCAGCAAAACCCCCATCAGCAAGCCCAGAACCGCGATCAGAAAAGATTCGGCCACCACCATGGCCACCACCTGGGACGGAGCCATACCAACCGCCATCATAATCCCGAATTCCCGGGTCCTTTCCATGACGCTCATCATCAAGGTGTTTAAGATCCCAGCCGCGATCAGCAGGCCGACCAGCCCCTGCATCAGATAGTTGCCGGCCCGATCGATAGCGATCAAACCGGCCAGTTCGGCCTGGGTTTCACGCCAGGTCAGAATTTCCTTTCCCTCTGTGCCGATAACACTCTCAAGCCGGGTACGTACCTGTTCCGCTTCGCGTTGATCTTTGATAAACACCGAAACCAGCGAAGCTTCCGTCGAGTCGTAACCGAGAACTTTGCGCAGAGCGTCGATGGGCAAGAGGATCACCGAACTGTCGACCTCATCGACTCCGGTGTCGAAAACACCGCTGACCCGGCAAATGCCGCTGACCAGCTCACCGGTCCGATCGGTCAAGGTATAAATCACTTTCTTGCCGAGCCGCAACCGCAATTTTTCGGCCATCTTGGTGCCGATCAAGGCGCCTCGGGACGAACTATTCTTAAAGAGACTCCCTTCCACAATCGACTTGATAAAGACATTATGTTCACTGTTTTCAACAGCCGGATCGATGCCGATTACCTGGCCGCCGATGCTCTTGGCGCCGCTGGCGAACATTGCCTGCCCCATGATCCGCTCATAGGCGCTTTCCACCTCAGGTAATTGCAGGGCGAGCTGCCTGATTTTATCGGCTCCGGCCAGTCTGCTGGCCAGGGTCGGGGTATCATTAAAGCCCGGCGGCTCGACGGCCAGATGACCGAAGCCGAGGGTGGCGCTGCTGTTGATCATATTGGTATAAGAATAATCGCCCGAGGCGGTGAAGGTCACCGAAAGCAGGACACCGAAAGCCACCGAGAAAGAGGTGATCAAGGTCCGCCGCTTGTTGCGGAGCAGGTTGCGCCGGGCTATGCGGAAAGATTCCGACAGATTCATCGCTCACCTGTGATGAATGGCCTGAATCGGCCTGATTAAAGAGGCCTTGACGGCCGGATAGATTATAGCGATCATCGAAACTAACAACAGGACCAGGACCGGATTGGCCACCGAATCGAACGTCACCCTGCAATACCAAAGAGGGTCGATGGCAATCCCGGCGATAGATGCCGAGGTCGAGGCCAGGGAACGCAGATCGACCGGATGGGTCTCGCAGTAAATCGACAAGGGAACCGCAGTAGCCAAAGCGATTGCCGCGGCGACTCCCACCTGGATAATCGTCTCCACCCCAATCAGGGAAAAAATCCGCCAGGGCGGCACACCCAGGGCCTTGATAATGCCAAACTCGTGAATTCTTTCAAAGACTCCCATCAACATGCTGTTCAGGGTCAGAATGCCGACAGCAGTATAGGTGATAAACAACATCAGCAACAGGGAATATCTTGAAATATCGATAATCCTGGCCACCACCGGCTGCAGCTGCCGCCAGTTCATGACCTCCAGACCTGGAGCAAGTGCGGCCAGCTGCTCGGTCCGTTTCTCAAGGTCGACAACTTCGCCGGAGTAACGGACAGCGATCTCATGCACCCCTTCCGGCAGAACCATTAAATTCCGGAAAGCGCGGGCAATCATGAAAAAACCGGCCCGATCAATACCCTCTCCGACCGATTTAAGGATACCACGGACGATATAGAGTTCATTAGCCATCGATCCATCGGCCGCCTGGCTGACAATCACCACCTCGCTACCGACCTTTACTCCGAGGATTCCGGCCAGTCGCCGACCGATCACCACTCCGGCCGGATCGGTATCGGTAAGCCAGGAACCGGAGAGCAGGTGGCGGTGAATATCAGTCACCCTGCTTTCCCGATCGACATCAACCCCCCTGATCCTTACCCCTGCCGAGGAAGCGCCGGCCGCCGCCAGTCCGAAACCATAGAGCCGTGGGGCGCCGACAAAACCCTTTCCCTCAATCTTTGCCAGAATTGTCTCTTCATTCTCAATGCGTTTATAGAGATCGGGGTCGTCCCGATAGCCCTGGGCATGGATCTGAAACTGACCGGTATCCATAGCGATGGCGTTATTTTCGGTGGTGTGGAGAAGCCCTTCCATCAGAGTGGCATAGAAGATCATAATGAACCCGGCAAAGGCCATGGCCCCGATAATGATTGCACTGCGCTGGCGGGTCCGCCAGATATTGCGACAGGCCCAGACAAAAAGATTCATACGCACCCTGCGGCTAATGGTTAACTTATTGTCTATGATTATACAGGTCGGGCAGCTGAGGATGAAGGGAAAACTGGAATTTCCTCACAATGAACTGACCTACGCCCGTAATTGTCTCTCAAAGCGGGGAGAGTTCCCATTCGAGGAACGGCGGCAAAATTCGGAGACATATGCTAATATGCGTAACCAATGGAGAAGCGATTGCCGGCTCGAAATTCCTTGGTGTAACCGTTATCAACAATCAAACATTCCGGGCAAATGTCAATCTAACCCGGTAGGAATGGATATCAATTAACAATGACCTTTTCATGCAAAAACCACGACTTTGACACCGACATCTGCAAAAAACTGAAATCCCGATGCATCATGGGCCGCCGCGGCTGCGTCCTTGAAGGCAGAGTTGCCATGAGCGAGGAGACTGAACGGTTGATCGCCGAACTTGAAAAGGAACAGGCGGAGAAAAGAAAGGAGAGGAGATAATCTTGCGGTTAGCGATAGTCGGCAACATGGCCCGCAGGCGATAAGTTATTTCATGCCCATACTCATCTCAAGGCAAATTCTTATTAAACTCTTTTCTACGAATCTTGTACCTGAGTTTCGCCAGATCTGTCTGAATTTCCCGGTCATCAGGGCGAAAACGCAAGGCCATCTCAAAATAACTCAAAGCTTCCTGCCATTGCCCCATCTCTTCAAAAACCAGACCCAACCCGTGCATGCTTGGCAAAAACACCTCCGGGTCTATAGAGGCAAACGATAACGCTTTGCGATAGTTGAATATCGCTTGCTCATACCGCCCCTGTAAAAATGCGGTATTCCCCAGACCAAGATACGCCGCATCGTCGGCGGGATCAACGCTTAACGATTGCCGGTAAGCCATTATAGCTTCGGCGTATTCACCTTTCTTGGAAAGAGTATTCCCAAGAGCGGTATGTACCCTGGAGCTGCCCGGCGCCTTTTCGGCAGAGTCCCGCAAAAAGGTTTCTTCATCACCCCATACCGTGCTTCTTTGATAAGTTCCCATCGAAAACAGGACTATAACCAGCCCGGCAATAATAATTTTAAACCGGGAGCTCCTTATTACACGATCAATCAAGCAAACCAAGATTAAAACAAAAAACATGGATGGCAGATAATTACGATGCTCAAAGACCAGTTCAAGAGGAATGACCGAAGACTCGATCAAAAGATTGCCCAGATACCAGAGGATCGAGAAAGAGAGCAGTCGTTCCCGTCTAGCCGACTTTATAGCGAGAACGATAAGAAGAATTATAAAAAAAGCTGAAAGCATAGTATTAATCGGCGTAATCAGAGAATAGGAGAGTGGCACATCATGCTCCACACTCAAGCGCGAAGGAAGCGGCAGAAGTAGCTGGCTCATGTAAAAGATTATTACCCGTAATTCCGTCAGGAGGCGCTGAAACATGGTAAAGTCCCGAAACCTATAACCTGCCATAATACGTCCGACAGCGTTACTTCCAAGAAAATACAGCCCAAGGGTAAGAAAGGATACCACCACGGCAACCAAATACTTCGAACGCTTCTTCAACCAATCCCGACTTAGATCCTGCAAAAAATACCACTCATATAGAAAAACAAATACAGGTAGCGTCGCCGCATTTTCTTTAGAACCAAGAGCAAGTAAGCCAGACAGGCCGGAAGCGATAAGGAGCAGCGCCTTGTTTCCCTTCCTCTCGGCCAGCCTGCCGTAGACATATAACAGCATGGCAAGCAGATAGAACATGGCGGCCATGCTGTTCATGCGTTGGACAACGTAGGCGACCGACTGGCTCTGCAGGGGATGGACAAACCAAATCAGAGCGGCGATTGCTGGTATGGCAAAGGTGGTGCTAACGCCGTTATCTTTATTGATAATTTGCAAAGTAACTTTGAAGAACAGATAGAGAAGGAACCCTGTTACAACGTGCAGGATAATGTTAACGAGATGATATCCGGTCACCTGGTATTGACCGGCAAGATAATTAAGGGCAAAACTTACATTCGCTACCGGCCGATCCTTTAGAAAACCATCAACCGCAGCTGTTTTAATACTGGCCCAGGATAATTCCGTCATTTGCACAGCCGGGCTTTGCACGATATTGTCGAGGTCGTCAAAAATGAATGGACCATGGATGGATGGAGAATAAATTGCAATGCCAAGGAAAGCCATAAAGACAAGAAGCAGGCTATCCCTAACACGAGAAGACACGATGCGTCCTACTCTGTGAATCAAAATGTTTTTTATTCTTTCTTCACACATAGTAGAGAACTTACCCTTTTTTAACCGAATATTGCATGGTGAATTTTGCACAATATTTACCAGAAATTTGCAGAATTTGATTAACAATCAGTCTTCAGACACATTTCACATCTGCTCGGAGAAGTCAAATTCCATTTGCCAAAAAACAGCGGTGATTCGCAGGCTCCAATCTCCCGTGATAACCTTTTTAAATGGATTGTCCTGAAAAGAGAGTGATACAATAAAGTTGCATAAACCCCGCTAATATATAACTGAACATATGAATAAATTTTCTCGCCGGGCAGGATATCTCTTCCTCTACATCACCATAGTCTTTGCCGTGATAATCCTGAACCGGGAGTATCTGGGCGGTTTTGCGCTAAAACATCTGGCGTATTTCTACGCGGGCCAAGCGGATATAGAGCTTGATATCGGTTCGATCAAAGGCGGAATCTTCACCGAAACGATCTTAACGAATGTATCGCTGCAACCGGCGGAAGGCCTGCCGCAAACTTATCATTTTACGGCGCGGTCAATAGAATGCCGCTACGATCTGTGGAACCTGCGGAACGGTATTGGACCTTTTATCGACGACCTCGAATGCACGGCCGAGGAGCCGACCTACATGCAGGACTTCACAGCAGCCGCACCATCCGAAGGAGCCTCTTCTGAAGCAGGGCCGTTTTCCTTGCCCGCTTTTCTACCAGCTCTACAGATCGACAACGGCTCGGTGATCCTGATCGGCTCAGGCTGGGATCTGCGGATCGCGGGAATGGACTCAAAACTGGTTCGCACAGACGATACCTATGAGCTGCTGCTGGAGG
>Ga0102953_1002313_pt1 | contig 11436 bp, 10 predicted proteins | sample SalPon2A_C_D2_MG_FD_78509 | JGI IMG/M metagenome (GOLD analysis project Ga0102953, IMG submission 78509) | Soil microbial communities from South San Francisco under conditions of wetland restoration - Salt Pond MetaG R2A_C_D2_MG | ecosystem: Environmental > Terrestrial > Soil > Wetlands | place... | reverse complement strand
GTGCTCTACGAGGACCGCCGCGCGTTAACCGTACTGGAAATGATGAAGCGCCATCACATCGACATGGAGCACGGCAACCGGGTGCGCGAAACCACGCTGATGCTGTTCGACCAGGTCAGTAGTGCCGGACTGCTGGAGCGCGAACGCCGCTTGCTCGGCTGGGCCGCGCAACTGCATGAAATCGGGCTGATGATCGCCCACAACCAGCATCATCGGCATGGCGGTTACGTGCTGCAATACATGGACTTGCCCGGATTCTCGCGCCAGGAACAGGGAGCACTGTCGATCATGGTGCGCCTGCACCGGCGCAAGTACCACTCCGAACTGATCGAGGAAAACGTCTACGTCCGCTCCGACGCGCTCGGCCTGATGACCCGCCTGTTGAGGCTCGGCGTGGTTTTCAATCGCGGCAGAATCCCGATCCAGCTGCCGCGGATCGAGATCCGTGTCGACTCGGCGCAAGCCATGACCATCGGCATAGGGCAATCCTGGCTCGACGATCACCCGCTCGCCGCGGCCGATCTGGAGCAGGAATCCGGTTTGTTGAGATCGGCGGGCTACGCCCTCAGAATCGCACGGCCTTGAAGTCGCCGGATGCGGTCGGTACGCTGCTGCAGGCGGTCGCCATCATGGCTTCCGGAAAGTTGCTGTTCGCGGTCCAGGACGCGATCATCAAGGAAATGAGCGGCGCTTACCCGGTCCACCAGATCATGACCATCCGCGGCCTGGTCGCCATCCCGTTGCTGTTGCTGCTGATCCGCGTCACCGGCGGACTCGGCATATTGCGCCATCACCGGCCGCTGCTGCACCTGGTGCGCGGCACATTGATGCTGATCGCCTTCACCTGCTTCTACGTCGCGCTCGCCGGCACCGCGCTGACCACGGCAACCGCGCTGTTTTTTACCGCGCCCTTTTTCATCACCCTGCTGTCGATCCCGTCACTCGGCGAGCATGTCGGCGCGCGTCGATTCCTCGGCATCGGCGTCGGCTTCTGCGGCGTGCTGGTGGTGCTGCGGCCGGAGGCCGGTGAATTCGGCTGGTACGACCTGCTGCCGGTGGCGGCCGCATTCTTTTACGCCTGCTGCCAGCTGATGGTACGCGTCGCCAGGATGACCGCGCCGCCTGCGGTGATGTCGCTCTACGCCAGCGTCGCCTTCGTGGTGCTCGGCGGTCTCGGCGGCCTGTTGCTGAACGACCACGGGGTGGCGCCGGACGCCGGCGTCGGCACTCGATTCCTGTTGCGGTCGTGGACCTGGCCCGGAATCGGGGATGCGATCCTGCTGATGCTGACCGGTCTGACCAGCGCGCTGGGTTTCATGTGCACCAGCAACGCCTACCAGCGTCAGCAGGCTTCGCGGATTTCACCCTTCGAGTACGTGATGATCGTCTGGGTTATCCTGCTCAGCTACCTGATCTGGTCCGAGGTTCCCGATGTGCCGACACTGTTCGGCCTGACAATGATCATCGGCTCGGGCATTTACGTCATTCGTCGCGAAGGCAAACTCGACCACCGACAGATTGCCTACAAAGGCCTGACGCGGCGCTGAGGTGCCGCGCCGGCCAGCCTCGCGGCAACTCCTTCGACGATAACGAAATCCGCGTCGGCAGCCGCGTTACGGATCGCCTTTGCGCGCTGGTACTCCGGGCTGCTATAGCAGGCGCGCGCCGTAATTGTCGAATGCGAATTTCGCGGCGATGAGGTATTCGAGGTAGAGTTTGCGGTTGCTGACCGCGACCCGCACGATCCAGTAAGCTTTGGGCATGATGCTAAATCCTCCTGTCTAGATGATGATCGTGGGTTTGAAGTCGCTCCGCGGGGCGAATTCGTCCACCGGCGCGAGAGTCGCCGCTGCCCCGGCCTGCATGCTGCTCGAAACCAGCCCGAAGGCATCCCGCCAGGCAGTCCCGACGGATTCGCTCCAGGCGTCGCCGAGGCCCTGTTCGAGAGTCCACAGCAGCGCCGCGCCGACCGAGTCGTAATGGCTCGCGGTGGCGCCGTAAGCGACGTGCCGGCGTCCCAGCGCCTCGAGCCGCGGTCGCAGGCAGTCGAAATCGTCGATCCCGTCGACGATCGCGGACAGCGCCTGCAGCAAGCTCTTTTTTTGTGCCACCATGTCGACACCGGCGAACAACGGGCGTAATTCGGGATCGATTTCGAACAGCCGCCGGTAAAACAGGGACGCGGCCGTGTCGGCGATGGGGACGACCTGTTGCCAGGTCGATTCGATCAACTGCTTGTCTGGTGAATTCAACTGAATCTCCGTTTAATGATGGGCGATGCAGCAACGGGGCCGATGCACCGGGTACAGTCCGGCGTCACCACGCGCATCCGCCAGCTCGAGCGTAAACTCGACACCCGGCTGTTCGCCCGCGAGGGCAAGCGCATGATACTGACGCCGGCCGGACGCAGGCTGCTCGACTATGCCGAGCGGCTGCTCGATTTATCGGCCAAGGCCGAGGCGGCGATGCGCGATCCCGAACCGGGCAGCGATTTCCGGCTCGGCTCGATGGAGAGCACAGCCGCGACTCGCCTGCCGGCGCCGCTGGCCGAACTCAACCGCCGTTATCCGGCCGTCATACCCCGGCTTCGCACCGGCAACCCGGTGCAGTTGGCTGCGGCCCTGCTGGAAGGCGAGATCGACGCCGCGCTGGTTGCGGGGCCCGTGGCCAGCGAGGCTTTCGAGCAGATCGTCGCCTTCGAGGAGGAAACCGTCATCGTGACCGTGCACAATCATCCGGCTTTCGACGACGGGCAGGCGGTCCCACGGGCGATGATCGTGTTCGAGAAAGGCTGCCCGCACCGACGCCTGCTGGAGGCCTGGTATTCGTTGCACGGCGAGGCCCCGCAACAAATCATCGAGCTCGCCTCCTACCACGCCATGATCGGCTGCGTACTCGCCGGCATGGGCGCGGCGCTGCTGCCCAGAAGCGTGCTCGAGACCTTTCCCGAGAGCGATCGGCTCCGCTGCCATGCCCTGCCCGCGGGGATGAATCGCCTGAAGACCCTCTACATCTGGCGGCGGCAGGCCGGTTCGCCCAACGTCGCCGCGTTTGCCGAGGTGCTGCAGTCAGTCAATAGCGGTGAGCCGGGTTCCGGCCGGGTTGCCTGAGGACTGCCCCGGACGACCGCGGACAGCCCGCGAGCCGTCCGGCGGCTCCGTTGCAAGACAGTAGAATTTCTCCCCCCGGGTGATTATGCTGGAGACAGGCACCGCGAGACGGCATGACCCAAACCAACGCAAACCGGCTGAGACGAATCCGCAAGCTGCTGGGATTACTGGCGGCCGAGTTGCTCGCGCTCGGCAAATCGACCCTGCTGCCCTGGGCCGAGTGCTGCTGGCACAGTACGCTGGACATCGTGCAGCTGACCGTCACCGGCGATAATCTGGAACGGCTCCGGCAGGGCATCTTCGACGCGGCGATGCGGCTCGAGCGCTGGCTCGAGGCTCCGCTGCCGGAAAGCTGGCGCAACCGCAGGCCTGTAAAAATTATTCTGCTGCTCGCGCTGTTACTGCTGCTGGTATATCTGGCCAGCGGCGACAGCGGCGTCGAGGACCTCAAGCGCTCCGGCGAACTGCATGTGATTTCCCGCGAATCGCCGACCACGCTATACCGCATCGACGGCCGGCCCGCGGGCCCGGAGTACGATTACCTGGCTTCCTTCGCCGACTTTCTCGGCGTCGAGCTCAAGCTCGACCTGCGCGACAGCAACCGCGAGGTCCTCGAAGCGATCAACGACAACGAAGGCCACATCGCCGCCGCGGGCATGACTTACTACCCGCCACTGGAAGACCGGGGTTTCGTCTTCGGGCCGGGCTACCAGCACGTCGATATCCAGGTCGTGTGCCGCCGCAACCACGGCAAGCTCCCACGCGGAGTCGGGGAGCTGACGGATGTCGACCTGACCGTGGTCGCCGATTCGACCTACGAGTCCCGCCTGTTCGACCTGCAGCGGGATTATCCCGATCTGAGCTGGGAATCCACCGATAATGCGACTGTCGATACGCTATTGGAACGGGTCTGGCGCCGCGAAATCGATTGCACCGTGGCCAATTCCAGCGAGGTCAATATCAAGCGCCGGTTTTATCCCGAGCTGCAGGTAGCTTTCAACATCGACGAAAACCAGTCCCTGGCCTGGAACCTGTCGCCCGAATGGCCGGCGCTTTCCGCGGCGATCGATCAATGGCTCGAGGTGATTGAAAACGACGGCACCCTGCTGATCCTGCGGGATCGCCACTACAAGGTCGAAGAATTCGATTACGTCGAAATGCGCACCTTTATCCGGCACATGAAATCGCGGCTGCCGGTACTGGAACCGCTGTTCAGGGAAGCGGCCGGAAAATACGATATTCCGTGGACCCTGCTGGCCGCACAGGCCTACCAGGAGTCGCACTGGAACCGGCGGGCCAAAAGCCCGACCGGGGTGCGCGGCATTATGATGCTGACCCTGGCCACGGCCCGCGAAATGGGCGTCGAAAGCCGGCTCGATGCGGCGCAAAGCATCATGGGCGGGGCCAGGTACCTGTCCCGTCTCGAACGCAGAATACCGGACAGCGTGTCCGGCGAAGACCGCTGGTGGCTCTCGCTTGCGGCCTATAACATCGGCATGGGACACTTGCAGGACGCCCGCCGGCTGGCGCAACAGCTCGACCTCGATCCCGACAGCTGGCTGGACTTGAGGGGTGTACTGCCGCTGCTGTCGAAAAAGGAACATTACAAGCACCTCGAGTACGGCCGCGCGCGCGGCGAAGAACCGGTCAGGTACGTTCGCCAGGTGCGCAATTTCCGCAACATTCTGCACGCCCAGATCGCGCGCAGCCGGGGGATACATGCGGGCTAGGCGACGCACAATTTACAGACTTGATTCGTGCCTGGTGCCGGCGTAATCGAAACAGGCGGGAAGACCGTGAAAACTCCACAGGATCCGGCACGACTGCTGGAAGACTATGCAAATGCGCTTTCGCGTCTCGACCGGCAGGCGCTCGACGGCCTGGTCGGCGACCATATGCTGCTCGAAATTCCTTTCCTGAAACCAGGCCGGCTTCTCGGCAGGACCGAGATCGCGGCTGCCCACCGCGAGATCGCCGACAACCTCGAAGCGATCGATTGCCGCATAGACCACAACCTCGCCGGAGACGGCCACGCGATCGCCGGGGGGCGGCTCGAAGTGACGCGGCGCGGCGATATACCGCGCAGCCTCGAATTCGGCATGGTCGTCGAATGCGACGACTCCGGTTTACGGCGCCTGAGCCTGTATTGCGACAGTCGCAACCTGCGGCGCTGGTCCGATAAGACTATCCAGTGAGGACCGCGCAATGACTCCCGGAGAAGCCTTCCAGGCCTATTGCGATGCCTTTGCCGCCGGTGACGGCACGGCGATGGCGGAACTTTTTACCGACGACGGCCTGTTCGAGGCTTCGTCGCTCGATGCGCCGCTGCGCGGCCGCCGCCAGCTCGAGCGGCAGCTGGGGGTGATCGCCAGTGCCTCGACCGGCATCAGCACCGAGATCCGACTGGCGATCGAGGATGGCGAGCGCGGCCATTTCGAAGGCTGCTACCAGGCCGAAATCGTCGGTACGGGAGGCAAGCTCGACGGATCGGCGCAGCGCATCGATTTCAAGTTCGTCGCCATCGTCGAGATGCACGCCGGCAGAATCGCGTGCCTGCGTGAAATCTTCGATACCCGGCCGCTGCATCCGGAAGAGCGCCAGCGTGTCTGGCCGATGAACCGCCGCACACCCTACTGGGACGGCACCGTGGCCGCCAGGTGCAAGGAGTGGAGCGTCTACAACAACATGTATTTTCCGATGATCTACAGCCACATGCCCTACGAGGACTATCGCGCCCTGCTCGACGGCGTCACGCTGTGGGACGTCGGCCTGGAGCGCCAGACGCAGCTACGCGGCCCCGACGCGCACGCGTTTCTCGATTACCTGTGCTGCCGCGACATGTCCGCGATGCGTCCGGGAGACTGCCGCTACGCACTGATTTGTGACGATCTCGGCATGATCATGGGCGACCCGGTGGTGTTATGGCCGCGGGCCGATACCATCTGGATTTCTCACGGCAATACCGACATCACGCTCTGGGCGCGCGGCATCGCGATGGGATCGGACTGGGAAGTCGAGGTCAGTGAGCCGGATGTCGCGCCGCTGCAGATCCAGGGACCGCTAGCCCTCGACCTGCTCGCCAGGATCTGCCCCGCCGATCTCGCGGCGATGAAAAACTACAGCTGTATCGAGACCGAGGTCGCGGGCCAGCCGGCGGTGGTTTCACGCACCGGCTGGAGCGGCGGCTTCGGCTTCGAAGTCTTCCCGTTTTCCAGCGCGCGGGCGATGGAGCTCTGGCAGTCCATCCTCGACGCCGGCGAGGAGTTCGATCTCAAGGTCACCGGGCCGATCGTTTCCCGTGCGGTCGAGCGCGGCGTCACCGATACCGGTTACTACAACAATAGCGACATGAATCCTTTCGAGGACTTGAACGCCAGACTGGTCGATGTCGACAAACCCGCGGTTTTCGTCGGCAAACAGGCGCTCGAGCGAATCCTGCAAGAGGGCGTGAAACGCCGCTCGGTCGGTCTGATCTTCGACGCGCCGGTGCCGCGCCTCGAGTGGTTCTGGGAATCGATCGACCCGCGCGGCAATCTCGGCCAGGTGCGCTGGGCGGTCTACTCGTTCACGCTCGGCAAATATATCGGCATCGCGCTGGTCGACCGCGCGGTCGAGATCGGCGAATTTCTGAAGGTAGAGCACCCGCGTGGAGTCTGCATGGCCGAAGTGACCGTGGTCCCCTTCGTCGGACGCGGCGACTGATTCACGGCCGCGGCCAGCCTCCCGCCCGGCTTTGCGGAGGGCTCGTCAGTGGCCCGGATGCCGGAACCGATAACCCACGCCGGTCACGGTTTCTATCGCGCTCGACAATGGACCCAGCTTTTTGCGCAGGTCGCGAATACGCGCATCGACCACGTTCGAGCCACCGTCGTATTTCCGGCCCCAGACCCGGTCCAGCAAGGTGTCGCGTGAGACTGCCTTACCCTCCTGGTCCGACAGGCAGGCAATCACGCCGAATTCCAGCGGTGTGAGGCCGATGCGCCGGTCTCCGACGACGATTTCCCTGGCTTCGGGATCGAGAAATTCCTCTTCCACCCCGAGCGCCGCCCTGACGTGGGTATCCAGCCATCCCAGCAGTAGCCGGGGACCGAAATCGAGTACTGCGCTGTGGTGCCGGCTCGAGCCGATCGTCGCCTCCAGCGGCGCCAGGAGTTCGAATCCGAGACGCTGCAGTACCGGCCCGTAGACCTCTGCTTCGACTGCACTGGTGTAGACCCGTCTCAGCACCGAGCGCATGCGCACGTAATCGCCCTTGACGTCCAGCCAGCACGCGGCCTGTACCGGAGAAGGTAAATCTCCCTTGTCGGCGCTGAGCCATCGGCGCAGAAACAGCACGCGCTGGTCGACAGGAACCGGGTGTTGTCGAAGGTGACGCCACCAGTTGCGCATCACCGGGTCGAAATCGAAATCCGTCTCCGCCAAGGTGTTCGGATCGAAGACGATGTAGTAACCCTGGGTCCGGCCGTCAGAATCCCGCACCGCCCGGAATGCCCTGGGAGCGCGGCGTAGCAGGCGGTCGGTCAGCGCGGCGGCTTCGGGCGATTCGTGGCGATGGGCGATCTCGCTGATCGCCGGGCCGTCCGCGGGTTCAGCGACTTCGATCGCATAGGCCTGCGAATCGCTCGGAAAAAATGCTTCGCGGATCACGGGTTCCTCGATCATGTAGAGAAAGTCCGCGGTATAACGCCACGCGTCCTCGGGATTGATGGTTTGCAATTCCTTTCGATACTGCCGATAGGCCAGGTAGCGGTAGTTCCGGTAGCGGTTCGGGTCGGCGGCATGCAGGTTGTCGGCAATCGCCTGGCGAACGATCTCGTGGACGATCAGGCCATCGCTGCCGCGGCTGACAAAGGGCAACCGCGCGAGGCGTTCGAACACATCCTGCGGCGCGGCGCCCGGAAGCAATACCGCCAGTATCGACTGCGTTACCCGGCGCACCACCGAGGTCGCCTCCATGGCTTCGCGCATCCTCCTGTCCGGAACGTCTTCGAGATAAAGCTGGGTAAGATGCGGGATGATCTGCCGGCTTTTAATTTCCTCGAGAAGGCAATCCGGCTGCTCGACGAATGCCGCCGCGGCCAGCTTGAGCGCCAACGGGTTTCCCCGGGCGAAGCGGTTGACAGGTTCTACTGCATCGTCGGCAAGACCGAGCGAACGCAGTAAATCGATCGCCGCCGTATCGTCGAGCGGTTCGAGGCGGATATCCCTGAACAGGGTTTCCCATCCGGAGCGGGTTTTCCAGGCCGAAACCGGAGCTTCGCGGCCGGCGAGCACGATGCGAATGTTGTCGGTAAGCGCGGGAATGAACGCCTGGCGCATCCAGCTGTCGACGAGACGGAATACCTCGTAACCGTCGATCACCAGCAGCACGGGATCGCCGAGCCCCCGCAGGCGCTCGCCGGCCTCGGCGAGTGACGCCAGCGGCGCGCCAGTCGCCTGTTGCAGGGCCGCCAGGATGCCGCGCGCCGAGGGTTCGATTTCCCGGCAATCCAGCGAAATGACAGGTACGCCGCGTTCGCGGGCCGAATCGGCGAACATGTTCAACAGACTGGTCTTGCCGATACCGCCGATGCCGTGCACGAAATTTACCAGCGGGCCGTCGTTGGCGAGCGCGTTTTTCAATAGTTCGAGTTCACGCTTCCTGCCGACGAAATGGTCGGCGGCCGAATGTTTCAGTACATCCTGTATCGATCGAGTCATTCGAAAGCCCGCCAGTTATGGCGCCGGCGCGGGCCGCTCGGACCGTTACCGGCAGCCGTATCTTACCTCATTCGAGCCGCCGGGTCAGGCAGCGGAGCTGAATACCGGTCCCCGGGTAATATCGCTGAGCACGGAAATATTGTCGAAAGTCTTGATGCTGATATCCGCAAGCGCCGGATGGCTTGCGACTCCGGCGACGATCGGCCCGTCCAGATAGGCCTGCATCGAGGCCTGGTCGATAAACCAGTAAATCCCGCCGGCCCCGTTTTCGGACTCGTTCATCAACCAGACTTTCCACAACAGGCCGGGGACCGCGGCGATTTCATCGGCCAGGGGCCTGACCGCGGCAACATAGTCGGAGGCCGGGACCGTGAACCTGAAATTAATTTGCAAGAGTTTGCCGGACATGAAACTACTCCTTCAGTTTTGACGACCCTTGCAAGCCTACTCCTTCGGACGGGCGAGGTCATGATGAGCGGATGACGAAATCATGACGGCGGTCGGGATACCGATGCCGGCCGGCCTGCGATCGGCCGCCCCCGGGGACCTCGGCATTTGTTCGTCGCGGCCTGACCAGGCGTCGAAATAGCCTTGCAAATTTTTTTACCGCGGGGCAGCCTTCGGCTGTCCGCGAAAGCGCAGCGCCGGAACCCGTCCACGCCGCTGAACATGCATATGAGCGTAACCGCAAGACTAAAAACATTATCGGCCGCGGCAACCCGCCGGCAATGCCGGCTATGGATTCTCATCGGTATTGGCCTGTGCCTGATGGCCTGTGCAGGCTTGCCCGACTATGCACGGCCGGTAGCTCTCGACAGCGGCGCATTGCAAAAACAGGACGTGATCGGCTACCGGCGGTTGCACCGTGCCGACTTCAAGGGTCTGCAGCCGCCTCCCGGATTCGATCATCGCATGGGCGCGGCAATCTGCGCGTACCTGGAAAATAATATCGAAGCCGAATCGTTCGAATTCCGCTACCTGGGCAAGGATAACTACAGCCACGTCTACGAGGTCACCGTGAACAACCCGCGCATCCATGCGTTCATGGATCGCGACTGCTCCTGGTGGAATCCGGAGCTCGCCGATTCCGCCAGCGAATACGTGCTCGAACACGAGGGAATCCATTTCGCAATCTTCGAGATCGCCGCCAGGAAATGGAGTCGGGAGCTCGAAACCGCCATATTTCGCCTCGTCGGTATCGACGAGGCGGAATTGAAACGCGACATGCAAAAGCAATTCGACAATTTCTGGGAGGGCCGCAAAAGCGAACTGGACCTCCGGAACCTCGAGTTCGACGAACAAACCTCCGCGGTTTTCGATCCCGAACGGCAAAAGCAATGGCTCGCGACGGTGCGTTCGGAATTGGCGGATAGCGATACCGCCGAAAATTTTGAGCCAGCCTCATCCTGCGCCACGGATGCGCGCACCCGGCAAGCCTTGCAGCGCGCACGGCATGCCCTCGGCGACACCGGTTACCGGCCGTCGCTGGTCGATCTCGTCGACGAAGCCGAGGCCGCGGCCCGGCCGCCCGAATGCGACCCGGTCAGGGCCAGGATACTGGCCGACAAGGCTTACGAACTCTCGACGCAGTAATCCGACGCCCCGGTCGCCGCAGCACCGGAACGAATCCCGCAGAGAAGATCAGATCGGGCAGACCAGATGGCCGAGCTGCTCGGTGAGTTTCATGTTTTCCGAGTAATCCACCGGGCAATCGACGATCGCCACCGTGTTGTCGGCGATCGCCTGTTTCAGGGTCGGCAGCAGTTCGGCCGCCGCCTCCACGCGATAGCCCTTGGCGCCGAAGCTTTCGGCGTACTTGACGAAATCCGGATTGCTGAATTCGATCTGCGTATCGCGACCGAAGCGCCGGTCCTGATGCCATTTGATCAAGCCGTACTTGCTGTCGTTCCAGATCAGGATGACGATCGCCGCGCCGATACGCAGCGCGGTCTCGATTTCCTGCGAGTTCATCAGGAACCCGGCGTCGCCGGTCACCGTCAGCGCGGTCTGTTTGGGATAGGCCAGTTTCGCGGCGATCGCGCCCGGCACACCGATGCCCATCGATGCGAAACCGTTGGAGATAATGCAGGTATTGGGGCGCTCGGCCTGGTACATGCGCGCCATCCACATCTTGTGCGCGCCGACGTCCGAGACCACGATATCGTCGGGCTCGAGCGCCTTGCGCAGGTCGAGAATGATGCGCTGCGGGGTCAGCGGGAAGGCATTGTCGCCGGCATGCGCGTTCAGTTCCTCGACGATGGTCGCGCGCAACGACTGTGCCCGGGATTCGGCCTGCGGTGTCGCCTGCCCGGCGATTTCGTAGAGTGCCGAGTTGATGTCGCCGACCACGCCGCAGTCGAGAATATAATGCTCATCGACCTCGGCCGGGCTCATGTCGATGTGAATAATCTTGCTCGACCGGTCGTGGTTCCACAAGTTCGGATGGTATTCGATCATATCGTAGCCGATGCAGATCACCAGGTCGGCGCGGTCGAATCCGCAGGCCACGTAATCCCTCGCCTGCAAGCCCACGGTACCGAGCGACAGCGGATGCGAAAACGGCATGCTGCCCTTGGCCATGAAGGTGGTCGCCACCGGGATATTGAGCTTTTCCGCGAACTCGACC
>Ga0102953_1002310_pt1 | contig 11439 bp, 8 predicted proteins | sample SalPon2A_C_D2_MG_FD_78509 | JGI IMG/M metagenome (GOLD analysis project Ga0102953, IMG submission 78509) | Soil microbial communities from South San Francisco under conditions of wetland restoration - Salt Pond MetaG R2A_C_D2_MG | ecosystem: Environmental > Terrestrial > Soil > Wetlands | place... | reverse complement strand
CTTTTAAACGTGAATTTTCATTGGCACCAAGAAATGTATCCATTACAAACAACTTCTTTCCTGAAAGTTGGTTGGTAACCAGTTCTTTTAATTCGGCCCAGACTTCCTGTGTTGTAGATTTGTTATCGTTTGGAGATTCAGGAGAATTCCACCAAACGGTGTCCTTACTTACGCCATCTTTTACAATAAATTTATCTTTAGGCGAACGGCCGGTAAAAATGCCTGTCATTACATTAACTGCATCAAGTTCTGTAAGTTGACCTTTTTCAAAACCTTCGAGACCGGGCTTCATCTCCTCTTCAAAAAGTTGTTCATAAGATGGGTTGTAAATAATTCCACGTACGTTTTGAATACCGTACTTCGACAAATCCAATTTTTTCATAACTGCCTAATAATTAACTCAATAAAACATATATGTAATGTGCACACCAGCAAACAAAAATAACTTTTTTTTCCTACCAGCATGAGTATCGGTTTTGAAATGCCTGTTTTTTATCATCAATTAAACAATATCTTAACAATCCAAAATTATATATTGTTTGTATAAATATTATTAACCAAAGTAAAAAATAAAAGAGCATAAAGTGTTTTATTGCAATATGCTCTTTTAAGGAATAAAATTCTATTATCTGTTATGACCTGGGATGAAACTGGTGAATTGTACTTTTCAAATAATCACGATCTAAATGGGTGTAAATTTCGGTAGTTAGAATTGATTCGTGACCAAGCATTTCCTGCACTGCTCTTAAATCGGCTCCACCATTTATTAAGTGTGTGGCAAACGAGTGCCTGAAAGTATGCGGACTAATTTTTTTGTCGAGTTTAATTTTATCTGCCAGGTTTTTAATAATGGTAAAAATCATTACCCTGCTTAACTTTCTACCACGCCGGTTTAGAAATAAAATATTTTCGCTGTCTTTACTAATTTTTAAAGTTTGTCTGTAACCTTTCATATACTTATTAATTTCGTCAATGGCACGACCACTTACCGGAACTAAACGTTCTTTGCCGGCTTTTCCTTCTATTTTAATGAAGTCTTGTTCAAAAAACAAGTTGGTTATTTTAAGATTTACCAATTCCGAAACACGAAGACCACAGCTATACAAAGTTTCAAGCATGGCTTTGTTTCGTTGTCCTTCCGGTTTCTCCAAATCAATAGCCTCAACAAGTGTATCAATTTCTTCCATTGATAAAATATCAGGAAGTTTACGACCAATTTTTGGTGATTCCAATAATGCGGTAGGATCGCTAATGATTTTACCTTCAATTAAAAGGTATTTGTAAAACGATTTAATTCCGGAGATGGTCCTGGCCTGAGTACGAGGACTAACTCCCCTTTCGTTTAACCATTCCACAAAACTTTTCAGGTGTTGAAGTTTTACCTTTTCTGGTGCAATTTTTTTAAAATTTTTATCCAAAAAATCTATCAACTTATTTATGTCATTAATATACGCCGCAATTGAATTTTGCGACAAAGATTTCTCTAGTTTGAGATAATTCTCGTAGCCCTTTTTGCTGTCCTCCCATTTCATAACATTACGTTTTTGTTTTTTAAATCAACATATTTAAATAATTTTGGTTGTGATAAACCACCCATCACAAGTTATTTACATGGTTTAAAATACGTTCGAATAAATATAAAGTTACTATAAAAAATATTAAAATTGAAATGTAATGAAATTATTGATAATCAACGGCCCAAACTTAAATTTATTAGGAAAAAGAGAGCAAAACATCTACGGATCAGAAAGTTTTGAAGTTTATTATACCAAATTGAAAACACTTTTTACAGATGTGAAATTAGAATATTTTCAATCGAACATTGAAGGGGAAATCGTGGATAAAATCCATGAACATGGTTTTTCTTCCGATGGAATTATTATTAATGCCGGTGCTTACACCCATACTTCTGTGGCCATTCGCGATGCTATTGCAGGAGTAAATGTACCAGTAGTTGAAGTTCATATTTCGAATACACTCACCCGGGAAGAATTCAGGCACAAGTCCATTATCGGGCCAGTTTGCAAAGGATGTATTATGGGTTTCGGCCTTGAGTCGTATAAACTTGCTATTCAGAGCTTTACCAACAATAATTAAATCAAAATAACCTGTATTTGAGTTTTACTTCATTATATAAATAAAATCAACAATTTATCCGTTAAAGTTCTTAAATTATGTCTTCTTTAACTGAGGAGATATGAGACAAACTATTACAAAAAATTGTTCGGTAAATATTAACGCAAATCAATTATCTCAACATCTTTGTAATCAGAAGGATTAAATACAAAGTCGGAATCCGGGAAATCTTTATCAGTATCCATTTTTTTCACCAGGACTCCATATATGTTACCATCGGTAGTATACATTTCGGCGGAATGTATCATCATTGTTGATTTATCGATTAAAATCGTAACTTTTGAAACATCCTGGACATCTTCTTTTTCCGGAAATAAATCAATTTGATCATAAATTTTGTTACCTTCCTTTTTCTCTCCAACATATTTCGATTTATATCCTTTTTCGTAAATGCTGAAAAGCGATGAGGGATCCATAAGTTCATTACTTTGATCATCGATATTCGAAATGGTAACCTGGTTCCCGTCTTTCATATAATTCCAAACTGTTTTTCCATCAGAATAAACTTTTACACCAATATCGGGTAGATTTACCACATATTTTTTCCCTTTCAGCTTTATGGTTCCCGAGTTCTTTTCATTAATGTCCATTTCTTTGTTTTGCATGGTAAAAACAAAACTGGCCGAAATGGATTTATACGATTGAGCTTTTTTGCTTACCTCGTCTAAAATGTTTTTCGCTTTTATGTCTTGCTGTGCCGAAGCTAATAAGGCAGCAAACAAAACCATACTCATCAAAAAGAATTTTCTCATTGCAAATTTTTAGTTCATAAACTATTCAATAATTGTTCCAAACTATATTCGTCGGAAATCAATACTTGTCGGGCTTTGCTTCCTTCGCTGGGTCCCACAACACCGGCAGCTTCCAGTTGATCCATAATTCTTCCGGCACGGTTGTAACCAATTGAAAATTTCCGTTGAATCATTGATGTTGATCCCATTTGATTGAGCACAACAATTCGTGCCGCATCCTCAAATAGTTCGTCGGTATTATTTAAATCTACGTCCCCTGGTCCCGGCTCGTCTTCACCTGCATATTCAGGAAGTAAAAAGGCTGTTGGATAACCTCGCTGGTCGGATATAAACGAACATATTTTTTCAACTTCTGATGTATCTACAAATGCACACTGAACACGGGTTACATCGCTACCTGCTGAAATTAACATATCTCCTTTCCCAATTAATTGATTAGCTCCCGGTTGATCGAGAATTGTCCTTGAATCAATCATCGAAGCCACTTTAAAGGCAATTCGCGTCGGGAAGTTTGCTTTAATTACACCAGTAATAATTGTAACCGATGGACGTTGTGTTGCTATAATCATATGAATCCCGACTGCCCTTGCCAGCTGTGCGATTCGCGCAATTGGTAATTCAACCTCTTTCCCTGCGGTCATAATCAAATCTGCAAACTCGTCGATAACCACCACAATATAAGGCATAAACTTGTGCCCCTTTTCAGGATTCAGTTTCCGGTTAATAAACTTTTTATTGTACTCTTTAACATTTCTGGCATGTGCTTTTTTAAGTAAATCATACCTCGTATCCATTTCAATATTAATTGAATTCAGGGTATTTTTTACTTTTTGAATATCGGTAATTACCGGTTCCTCTTCATCGGGTAACTTTGCCAAATAATGTTTTTCAAGAATGGAATAGAGATTAAGTTCTACTTTTTTCGGATCAATAAATACAAACTTCAGTTGCGAAGGGTGCTTTTTATACAAAAGCGAAGTTATAATAACGTTAATCCCTACCGATTTACCCTGACCTGTTGCTCCTGCAACCAGAATGTGCGGCATTTTTACCAAATCGACCATGTACGTTTCATTCGAAATAGTTTTCCCTAAAGCAACCGGCAATTCGGCTGTGGTTTCCTGAAACCTTTTTGAACTTAAAATAGAACGCATGGAAACAATCTCCGGGTTCTGATTGGGTACTTCGATACCAATTGTTCCGCGCCCGGGGATTGGTGCAATAATACGAATTCCTAATGCCGCTAAACTCAGTGCGATATCATCTTCCAGATTTTTAATTTTGGCTATACGAATTCCGGGAGCCGGTACAATTTCGTATAAAGTTATTGCAGGACCAATGGTAGCTCTTATTTTTGTGATCTCAATTTTATAATGCCGTAACGTTTCTACAATTTTATTTTTGTTTGAAATCAACTCTTCGTTGCTCACCTCAGCATTCCCGGATTTATGATCTTCAAGCAAGTCGAGTGTCGGGAATTGAAAAGAGGATAAATCAAGTGTCGGATCGTAATCTTCCAATTCTTCTTCCTGGAAACCTTCTCCTTCTTCCTCTTCTATTTTTTGTTGTACTGTTAGTTCCAAATCTTCTTCCTCATTTTTGGTTTCTTCACTGGTTACTTTCTTTTGCCCGGTTACCAGTGTTTGATCTCCTTCGGAATTATCTTCATCTTCAAAATCAGGTTCGAAAATGGCTTTTACAACATCATCATCTTCAATTACCTTCGATATTGATTCCTCAGGCATAACCTCTTCATTTTCAATTTTATGAATTAATTCTTCAGCTATTTCCAGTTTTGTTTTTTTCCTGAAAATATTTTTAAATAAATTAAATGCTTTGTCAAATCTGACAATTAAAATAATTACTGCGGAAATAAGCAGTAACAATACCACTCCCGCGGTCCCAACCAGCGAACTTAACCAGTTACTCATAATGAAACCGTATCTGCCACCGGGATAAATTGATGAAGCACCGTTTGTTTTGGTGAAAATTAAACCCAAAGTAATAGATAACCAAAGCAATAAAATAAGGCTTGAGAAGAAACTTTTCGAATACTTAACAAGGTTTCGTCCCAGAATTTTAAATCCGGTAATCACCAACAAAAAAATAAAGATAAATGATGCAATTCCAAAACCCCGGTTTATAATTAATTCGGATAGATAAGCTCCTGTTTTTCCAGCCTTGTTCTGCACCTTCACACTGGAATTAAATACCAGTTCCGACCATTTTAAATCGAGCTTGCTTTGGTCTGCTGCACCATAAAACAGGTACGAAATAAATGCGATTAATAAATATGCAGCAATTAGTAAAACCAGTATTCCAATTATAAACCTGAATTTTTCATCCTTAAAAAAAGGAGTACTCTCCCTTTTCTTTTTTTGTTTCGAAATTGCTGGCTTTTTTCGTTTTGGTGCCATTGCTGCCGGATTATTTTAGTAAAATGCAAATTTAACTAAAAAAACGAAGGAAGCCGATGAATATTCTTTACTTAAAACAGAATCATATGAAAAAGAAATTGTTAATAAAAATATTTTTAGAATGTTAAATTAATTAAATTAAAAGATTTCCAAGGAAAGCGTTTTCAAATTCACAAAAACGACTTAAAACACTGTTTTTAAATTGAATATGAGCCATGAAAGATGATAAAACCCCAACTCATTATTTCGAATGAATTTATATGTTTGTTGAAAGCAATTTAGCAATACAATGAAGAAACTGGCAGTAATTGCATTGGGAGGTAATGCTCTGCTTCGCGATAATGAAGCTGGCACCATTGAACAGCAGGAACAAAATGCAACTGAAACACTGGAGAACCTCGTGCATCTTATTAAGGACGGTTATGAACTGGTGATTACGCATGGAAACGGGCCGCAGGTTGGTAACATTTTAATGCGCAACGATGCCGGGGAACAGTTATATAACATTGCACCCATGCCGCTTGATATTTGCGTGGCTGATTCGCAGGGTGGAATTGGGTACATGGTTGAACGCATGCTGCGAAATGTGTTGAATAAACATGGCATTCAGAAAAATGTAATTACCATGGTTACACTGGTTGATGTGAATAAAAACGATCCGGCTTTTAAAAACCCGTCGAAAAGAATTGGAAAAGTTTACAGCGAGGCAGAAGCACAAAAACTGGCTCATGAGAAAAACTGGATATTTAAACCTTCCTCTAAAACCGAAGGTGGCTACCGGAGGGTTGTCCCCTCGCCTATTCCGCTCGAAATTATTAACCGAGATACCATTGAACTGCTGGTGAAAAACGGGAATATTGTAATTGCCGCAGGTGGTGGTGGAATTCCGGTGTATTATGATGAGCAAAATTGTGTACGCACACTCGATGCAGTTATTGACAAAGACATGGCTTCCAGTCTGCTTGCTACCAACATTAAAGCAGACGAGTTGTACATATTAACCGATGTTTCTTTCATTTATAAAAATTTTGGCAAACCAACACAAAAAAAACTGGAATTCCTCGATTATGCCGATACGGTGAAATACCTTGAATTAGGTACTTTTGCCGAAGGAACCATGGAACCAAAAATCATTGCTTGCTTGAATTTCATAAAAAACGGAGGTAAAAAAAGCGTAATAACTGAAGCAAAAAAACTGGAAGACAAATCTTTTGGTTCTAAAATTACTATGCATTACCAAAATGACACTGAACATTAATACAAATTTTTGAAATTTATTGACATGACATTAATTCTAAAAAACAGAAATTTTCTCAAACTACTTGATTTTTCAACCAAAGAAATTAATGAATTACTTGAACTCTCGGCCTTGCTGAAAAAAGAAAAATATACCAGTACGGAACAACAGCGACTGCAAGGGAAAAATATTGCCTTAATTTTTGAAAAAGCTTCCACGCGCACCCGCTGTGCATTTGAAGTGGCTGCTTACGACCAGGGAGCTCGTGCTACTTACCTGGGTCCGTCGGGATCGCAAATCGGATACAAAGAATCGATGAAGGATACTGCACGCGTTCTGGGCAGAATGTACGACGGAATTGAATACCGCGGTTTTGGTCAAAATGTGGTGGAAGAATTGGGGAAATATGCCGGTGTTCCGGTGTGGAATGGCTTAACCAACGAATTTCATCCTACCCAAATCCTTGCTGATTTTCTCACTATGAAAGAACATTCAGAAAAACCACTTTCACGTGTTAAATTTTGCTACCTCGGCGATGCCCGCAACAATATGGGAAATTCGCTGATGGTCGGTGCTGCAAAACTGGGTATGGATTTCAGGGCAGCGGCACCCATAGAGTATCAGCAGGCAGAAGAGTTGCAGATTGAATGCAGAGAAATTGCAAAAAAAACCGGTGGCAAAATACTGATAACCGAAAATGTAGAAGAAGCGGTTAAAAACTGCGACTTTTTATATACTGACGTATGGGTTTCAATGGGCGAACCGGAGGATGTGTGGGCCCGGCGGATTGAACTGCTGAAACCTTACCAGGTAAACACAAATGTGATGAAACTTACCGGAAATCCAAAGGTAAAATTCCTGCACTGTTTGCCTGCATTTCATAATCGTAATACAAAAGTAGGCGAAGAAATTTATCAAAAGTTTGGTATCGAATCAATGGAGGTAACTGAGGAAATTTTTGAAAGTAAGGCTTCTGTAGTTTTCGACCAGGCTGAAAACCGGTTGCACACCATAAAAGCGGTAATGGTAGCTACGTTAAGTTAACCTGATTTTAAAATTTTGGTTTACACATTTATTTTTACTTTCAGTTGTACGTTATTTCAACAAAACAATTTGCATAAAATTTTATATTGTTTCCGAACGTTGCAAAGAATTACAATTTGATTTTTACTTTTCTGTTTAGGGGAAGCATGTCTGTAAACCATGAAAATATTAAATTTTATTTCCAGCAGTTTATGTAAGGTTTTATTTTTATACTTTTGACCCAGCTAAACTATAAACTTTTGAGGTCGATTCTAAGAAATAATATCATTCTTATAACTCTGGTCTGTTTAATATCAATCAAGGTATTTCCGCAGGTTAACAAATCAATTGACAGTATTAGAAAAGAGTTAGTTGGACAGAGTAATCAGGTAAAACTTATGCATGGTTACTATGATTTAGCCAGAACCTATGTTATGAGCGATTTTGACTCTGCCGGAGTATATTATAACAAAGCACTATTACTGGCCAATAAAGAAAAGGACGACAGGTTTACGGCAGAAATTTATTTGGGAATCAGTAAACTACAGGCAAAAAAATCTGAGTTCGACAAATCAGAAAAAAATTGCACACAGGCACTTCAACTCGCCAATGAAATAGAAGATGATTCTCTTATTATTGTAAGTAATCTGCTTTCTGCAAAAATAAAAGTCCTCAGAAATGACTTTTCCAATGTGCTTTCCATACTGGAACCTGCTCTTGCAAAAGCAGAACAGTTGCAGGATTCACTGTTACTATCTGAATGTTACGACGCTTATGGTACTTATTATTATTACTCAGATGTAGCCAAGTCAGTTGAATATTATATTAAGAGTTTACGCATTCTCGAAAAATACAAAGAGCCAAAATCACTTCTATCACAAATTGTCAACGTCGGGTCATTATACTCACGAATTGGCCGGAATAAAAACGCCATCAAATACTTATTAAAAGCAGCCGATATTGTGGAAGGAACAAATCAGGAGAATATAAAAAGTACCATTTACAATAATCTGGCAGTAATTTATTTTAATGAAGGAAATGTCGAGAAATCGAAATATTACCTTGAAGAAGCGCTGATTCTAGCTCATAAATTAAAAAATGAGCCTATGGTTTGTGGTATTGTAGTTAATTTGGGTGAAATATACCAGAAGGCAAAGCAATACAATATAGCCATGAATTATTACCGGAAAGGACTTGAAAATCCCGCAATCAGGAACCTGCCCGAGCAGAAAATTTACACGTTATATGATATTGCCTCACTTCACTATGATTTAAAAGAATACAAAACAGCAATCAAATTTGCAGAGGAAGCATTGTCCATTGCAAAAAAGTTGAATATCACGATTTATAATGTTGAGCTTTACAAAGTTTTGGCAGAAAGCTATGAAAAAGTGCATGATTATGAGGCTGCACTGAAAAGTCAAAAACTTTATAAAATGTACAACGACTCACTTTTCAATATTCAGAATACGGAAAAAATTGCCGAAATACAGTCGAAATATGATGTTGATGCAGCCGAGAAAGAAAATATATTGCTAAAAAAAGACAACAAAATTCAGGCACTTACTATTGCAAAACAAAAAAACCAACAATGGTTATTGCTTATACTTCTGTTACTTATTCTTTTATCGATTATTCATGTGTACAGAAGAATGAACAGAGACAGGAAAATGAATGTGTTGCTCAGTACAAAAAACGAGGAAATTCATTTAAAATCACAGGAACTGGAAAAAGCAAATATAGCCAAAGATAAATTTTTCTCAATACTTGCCCACGATCTCCGAAATCCGTTTAATTCTATCCTTGGTTCGCTGGAAATATTACAAAACGAATATGATTCATTAAGTGATAATGAACGCAAACAATTTATCGATATAATTAACAAATCGGCGAATTCAACCAATAAATTATTAGCTAACCTTTTGGAATGGTCAATGATTCAACGCGATGGAATTTCGTTGGAGAAGAAAAATAATAACTTATCTGAAATAATTAAGGAGTCGGTGGATATTCATCAGAATCTGGCAATGAATAAAAAAATTAATATTCAAAACGAGGTTCATGAACACCTTATGGCTTTTTTCGATAAAAAATCCATTTCTGTCACCATTAACAACTTAGTAAACAACGCAATTAAATTTACTCCAACCAAGGGAAAAGTTACTATTTCCGCTGAAAGAAATAATGGTTTTGTAAATGTTGCAGTAAAAGATACAGGTATAGGCATTTCACCGGAAAGATTAAAAACTCTGTTTAAAATTGAAGCTGCGCAGTCGACTATGGGAACAGACTCTGAAGTTGGTACCGGTTTAGGACTCATATTATGTAAAGAATTTATCGAAATAAATGATGGGCAAATTAAAGTAATCAGCGAAGAAGGGAAAGGCAGTTGTTTTGAAATTTCACTTCCGATAAAAAGCTAATTTTCTCACATTTATTAAATTTCTTTATACCTGTTTATTCCACTAAGTTTGTTTATAGTGAAAAAACAATAAAGATCCACGCTTTTCAGAAACAGTAATTATTTGACAAAGAATGTAACCAAACAGAATCATTCCTTAGAAAAATCTTATGTATTTATGAGTTAATGAATAAATCCAATGATTTAATATTTGGCAATTATTTCGAAAAAAAGATTGTATGCAAATTCCAGTCCAGTTACTACAAGTCGAGAATATGCAACGGACCTTCAATTATCTTTTCCCGGGTTTCCAAATGCGGTTTTTCTTCGCCCGGATTTTTCACGAGCCATTGTTTTTTAGCCTTTACCGGAAACTGAATTCGATATGGTTTACACTCTTTTATGGCTGCTACTGCCTGCTTTGCTCCTTCGTATAAAGCTTTTCGAGTTTGTTCGAACGGATAAAGTTCGGCAGCTTCCCTCGACAAACCTTTTTTTACAGCTACTGTAACACATTTATTTCCAAAGAAGTGGGTTGCTTCGCGACAAGTAGCCACGTCACCCGAAACCATTATTACGGGCACATTGTAGTAACCGGCAATTATAGCATTTTGTGCCAGCTCACCCGACTCTACACCGTTGTACCAGTAACGGTTTTCCGACTTCGACGACTGCGTATGATTAAGTACTCCGTCCGGGGTTCCCATCATGGCATGAAATCCGACCATTACCATTCCGGCAAAAGTACTGTCGAGGTTGGTAAGGTTACCTGCACCCGATCGGGGGCGACCAGTAATATAAGTAGCACCGGGATCCATTAAATGTGGAATAACCGCTTGAGAACCATGACCGTCAAGCACAACTATTTCGGTTGCTCCACCGTCGCGGAGACCATGAATTACTGCAGTCAGATCGCCCATAAAATACTCGCAAGCCTGGATATTAAGTGGTGTATCTTTTTCCCGCGTTTGGGCAAACTTGTATACTCCGCTAATCCCTTCCAAATCAGTATTTACATAAATCTTTAACTGGGCGCTGATTTCATTTGAGGTAACAAGTATTACTAATATTATTGAAGAAAGAACAGAAATTAAACGTCTTATATTTCTATGGTAGTTTGATTTAAACAACATGATGCTGATTTTTTGGTTTCATTCATTGCTGAAATTTATGAAAAATCAATCAAACTTCAAGATTTGCAGGAAATTAAATGGAATTAAAAACAGTACGTTTCTGTGGAAAATAAAAAAGCACCGCGCTTCCGACTAATGCTTTCTTTGCGGTGACGATCCCGAGGATTCGGGAAACCCGCGACTCCTCGGCTTGACAGGCCGATGTTCTAACCAACTGAACTACGCCACCAATAAAATGGTGTTCATCAAAAAAATAAGCGGTGACGACGAGACTCGAACTCGCGACCCTCGGCGTGACAGGCCGATATTCTAACCAACTGAACTACGCCACCGTTTTTTT
>Ga0102953_1002309_pt1 | contig 11440 bp, 7 predicted proteins | sample SalPon2A_C_D2_MG_FD_78509 | JGI IMG/M metagenome (GOLD analysis project Ga0102953, IMG submission 78509) | Soil microbial communities from South San Francisco under conditions of wetland restoration - Salt Pond MetaG R2A_C_D2_MG | ecosystem: Environmental > Terrestrial > Soil > Wetlands | place... | reverse complement strand
GGCGATCTCGGTGGCATGGCGCAGCCCCCAGGCGGTGGCGCCGCGGTATTCCATGGCAGCGCAGATTACCCCGCCGGCATTGGCGATGAAATCGGGAACGACAAGGACGCCGCGCTCGTGCAGGCGCTTCTCGGCTCCGGGGGTGCAGGGGATGTTGGCGCCCTCGACCACCAGCCGGGCCCGCAGCCGGTCGACGTTGTCCTCGCGCAGCACGTCGGGCCGGGCCGCCGGAATCCAGATGTCGCACTCGAAGCCGACCACCGCGTCGCGGTCGAAGCGTTCGCCGTCGGAATATTCGGCGACGCTTTTCTTCTGCTCCTTGAGCTCGACCAGGTCGGCGACCTTGAGTCCTCCCTTGTTGTAGATAGCGCCCTGGGAATCGGCGGCGCCGACCAGGATCGCTCCGCGGTCGGTGAGGAAACGGGCGGTGTGCAGACCGACGGCGCCGAACCCCTGGACGACGACCCGGGCGCCGTCGAGTCCGAAGTCGCAGCGCCCCAGGGCGATCTCGGTGGCATGGCGCAGCCCCCAGGCGGTGGCGCCGATCTCGTCGAGGGGGATGCCGCCCATCTGCCGGGGCAGGGCCACCACCCGGTCGACCTCGTCCCGGACCCAGGCCATGCACTCCTCGTCGGTCCCCATGTCCGGGGCGAAGATATATTCGCGCACGTCGCGCAGCGCCGCCGCCAGGGCGCGAATCAATGGCTCCTTCTGCTCGCGCGGCAGGTCCGGATCGCCGTAGAGGACCACCTTGCCGCCGCCGTGGGGAAGTTCGGCGGCGGCGTTCTTGAAGGTCATCGCCCTCGCCAGCCGGAAACATTCCTCGGTGCTGACGTCGGGAGCCATGCGCACGCCTCCCAGCGCCGGCCCCTGGGCGACGTTGTCGATCACCAGCACCGCTTTCAGGTCGACCGTCGGCTCGTAGACCTGAATAATCTTGCCGGGACCGAACTCATCCGAGAATCTGAAGGCATCTTTCATCGATCCACCCTTCCGCAGGCCCTCGGAGAGGTTCCCGAAGCGCGCTGCATCGACGGCCCAAGGCCGCGAAATGGTTCCTTTCTGTCTCAATACTACCGCATCTGGCCTGGGAAAAAAGTCCATTTCCCCTGACGGGCCGACTATACATCGTCCGTTGCACCGTTATAATGGGTATTGTCCAGCCGGTTCGAGCCGGAATTCATTCGCCGCATCGGCCACTTGCATTGGCCGGTCCAAACCGCACAAGGAAGGTATCATGTCCGGGGGAGAAACAATGAAACAGCCGATAGGACAGCATCTGATCGAAGAGGACGTCGTCAACGAGGAGCAGCTCAAGAAGGCCTTGAACCGCCAGCGCCTGCACGGCGGCCGACTCGGCCACAACCTGGTCGCTCTCGGCTACCTCAGCCATGAAAAGCTCAACACATTCTTCGAGAAACATCCGACTTCACCGAAATCGGTGGAGGAAACCGGCCTCGACATCTCCTTCATCTCCGATCTGGTGATGAAGCACATCCTGCACATGGGCGAGTTCAAGCTGGCCGACCTTGAGCGCAGCATCAAGCTGCCGGCGGTGATCCTCGACCAGGCCATCGAAATGCTTCGCCACGAAAAACTCATCGAGGTCAAGGGCGCGGCCCAGTACACCAAGGCCTCCTTCAAATTCTCCATCAACGAGCACGGCAAGATGCGCGCCAACGAACTGCTCGAGGTCTGCCAGTACTCCGGTCCGGCGCCGGTGCCGCTCGAGGAGTACTGCAAGATGATCGAGCTGCAGACCATCACCAACATCATGGTCGACGAAAAGCGGGTGCATGAGGCCTTTGCCGACCTGATCATCAGCGAACAACTGCTCAGACGGCTCGGCCCGGCGATCAGTTCGGGCCATCCGATGTTCATCTACGGCCCGCCGGGCAACGGCAAGACCACCATTGCCGAGACGATCGGCAAGGTGCTGCCAGACATCATCTTCGTCCCCCATGCAATCATCGTCGGCGGCCAGATCATCTCCATCTACGACCCTGTCACCCACAGGCCGACCGAAAACCCGGTTAAATACGACGATGTCGACCAGCGCTGGGTGCAGGTCCACCGGCCGGTCATCATCGCCGGCGGCGAGCTTACCCTGCGCACCCTCGACCTCGACTTCAACACCATCGCCAAATACTACGAGGCCCCCCTGCAGATGAAGGCCAACAACGGACTCTTCATCGTCGACGATTTCGGCCGCCAGCAGATCGACCCCCAGCAGCTGCTCAATCGCTGGATCGTCAACCTCGACCGCAAAATCGACTTCATGTCCCTGCACACGGGGATGAAATTCGAAATCCCCTTCGATCAACTCGTCATATTCGCCACCAACATCGAGCCCAAGACCCTGGTCGACGAGGCCTTCCTGCGCCGCATCCGCTACAAGATCAAGATCGGCCATCCCTCGGAGGAGGAATATGAGCAGATCTTCCGGCGGGTCTGCGAATCGAACGACATCGCATTTCGCCAGGAGATCTTCGACTACCTGCTCAAGCATTTCTACAAGCGGCTCGACATCCACCTCAACGCCTGCCATCCCCGGGACATCATCAATCACATCATCGACGATTCGCGCTACTACAACCATTCTCCGGAACTGACCAGAGAAGCGATCAGCGATGCCTGGGAAAACTACTTCGTCGAGGGCTGAGGGTTCGCACACGTCCGAAGCTTCCGCCCGCCCGATCCTGGTTGCCGGCGCCACCGGCTACGTGGGCGGCCGCCTGATTCCCCGCCTGCTTGAAGCCGGCTACCGGGTTCGAGCCCTGGCGCGCAATCCGGCCAAACTGCAAAGCCGCCCCTGGTCCGGCCATCCCGCCCTGGAGACGGTGCGGGCCGATCTGTTCGACCGCCCCTCCCTGCAGGCGGCAGCCCGAGGGTGCCGGGCCGCATTCTACCTGGTCCATTCGATGAATCCGGCAGTGGCGGACTTCGCCCGGGCCGACCGGCAGGCGGCAAGGAATATGGCCGAAGCTGCCGAGGCGGGCGGGGTCGAGAGGCTCGTCTACCTCGGCGGCCTCGGCGAGGAAGGCGAGGAACTCAGCGAGCACCTGCGCTCGCGCACCGAGGTGGCGGCGATCCTGCGCGAGGGCACGGTGCCGGTCACGGTGCTGCGGGCGGCGATGATACTCGGCTCGGGCAGCGCCTCCTTCGAAATCCTGCGCTACCTGGTCGACCGCCTGCCGGTGATGGTGACTCCGCGCTGGGTCGACACCCCCTGCCAGCCGATCGGCATCCGCAACGTACTCGGCTACCTCATCGGCTGCCTGGAGTGCGAAGCGACCATCGGCGAGACCTTCGACATCGGCCAGGAGGAAGTCGTCACCTACCGCCGGCTGATGGAGATCTACGCCGAGGAGGCCGGACTGGCCCGGCGCCTCATCCTGCCGGTGCCGGTGCTGAGCCCGCGGCTGAGTTCCTACTGGATCCACCTGGTCACCCCGGTGCCGGCCGCCCTGGCCCGCCCCCTCGCCGAAGGTCTGCGCAACACGGTGGTCTGCCGCGACATGCGCATCCGCGACCTCATCCCCCAACAATTGCTCGACTGCCGCCAGGCCATCGCCCTCGCCCTCAGACGCATCGCCGAGCACCAGGTGGAAAGTTCCTGGACCGATGCCGGCACCATCGCCCCGGCGGAGTGGAGCACGGTGGACGATCCGGACTGGGCCGGCGGAACGCGCTTCGACGATTCTCGGCGCATCCTGATCGCGGCGCGGGCCGAGGAGGTCTGGCAGGCCGTGGTACGGATCGGCGGCCGAAACGGCTGGTATTTTGCCAACTGGCTCTGGGGATTGCGCGGCCTGATCGACCGGCTGAGCGGCGGCATCGGCCTGCAGCGGGGGCGGCGCTGCCCCCTGGAGCTGCGGGTCGGCGACGCGGTCGATTTCTGGCGGGTGGCGCAGGTCGAGCCGGGCCGGCGGCTGCGGCTGGTGGCCGAGATGAAGCTGCCGGGCGAGGCCGTTCTCGAATTTCGCCTGGAGGAAGGCGCGCCGGGACAGAGCGAACTGTGCCAGGTCGCCCGATTTCTGCCCCGCGGGCTGCTCGGCATCGCCTACTGGTACTCGGTCTATCCCTTTCACCACTTCGTCTTCAACGGCATGCTCAGGGGAATCGCCCGGGCCGTCGGCAAACCGGTGCTGCGGGGTCCGGAGCGCATCGAGCCTCCTCGGCAGGCGAAGACAGGATGAAGGGACCGTTGTTCCCTTTCCCCGAAAGGAAACCATGCAGACAAAATCCCTTTTTCCCATCACTCGGCAGGAAATCGAAGAGCACTGGCAGAGCATCGACGACGTGGTCATGGGCGGCCGTTCTCATAGCCGGTTCGGCTTCGAACAACCGGACACCCTGGTCTTCAGCGGTGAAGTCAGCCTCGATCGCGGCGGCGGCTTCGCCTCTGTCCGGAGACAACCCGCCGACCTCGGTCTCGAAGGGGCCCGGGGACTGCTGCTGAGGCTTGCGGGCGACGGCCGCCGCTACAAACTGTCGCTGCGCTGCGATGCCTCCCTGGACGGCATCGCCTGGCAGGCCGCCTTTGAAACGACTGCCGGCAGTCGGCAGGAGATCCGCCTGCCCCTCAGCATCTTTTACCCGACCTATCATGGATCTCCCCGACCGCAGGCGGGCCCGCTGGACCCGTCGCGGGTGGTCTCCATCGGTTTCGTCATCGGGGAAAAGCAGTCGGGTCCTTTCTGCCTGCGGGTCGCGTCGATAGCCGCCTATTTCTGAGGGATCAAAACCGGGCTTTTCCTGCGGCCTTTGTTTTCCGTCGATCCGCCGAGCACCAAGCCGGGCGGCGGCAAAAATCCCGCCCGCAAGTCGGAGTCGGGATATTGTTTCGAGGACGGTCAAAAAATCATGTCTCTCATTTTATTCTTATCCAGGAGGTGTCATGCGTCTTCTCCAACGTTCACGTCTCTTCCTTGTCCTTGCCTTTTTGACTCTCCCTGCCTTTTCCGCCCGGGCCGACCAGCTCACGCTGGAAAACGGCGATATCCTCAGCGGCCGCATCGTGCGCCTGGAGGAAGGACGCGTGGTACTGAAGGCCGACTACGCCGAGAAGTCGATCTCCATCGACCGCCGGGCGGTGCGGGCCATCGCCACCGACCAGGCGGTGGAGGTCCATCTCGACAGCGGGGAGGTCCTTTCCGGCCGACTCTCGACGGTCAACGAGAACGACCTGCGGATCTCGGCGTCGGCCGGGCGACAGACGGTGCTGACGAGCTGGGCGGCGGTGCGGGCCATCAACCCGAAACCCGCACCGAAGCCGAAATGGAAGGGCGGTCTGACTGTCGGCGGCACCCGCCAGACGGGCAACACCGACCAGACCAACGCCTCGGTATCCCTCGATGCCAAGCGCCGGGAGGGAAAGAATCGCTTCAACCTGCGATTCCTCTACAACTACGGCGAGGACGAAGGCGAGATCACCACCCGAAACGCCTTCGGGCTGCTCAAGTACGACTACTTCTTCAGGCCGAAATGGTACGCCTACCTGAGCGTGGAGATGCTCTACGACCGCTTCAAGGATCTCAATCTGGAAACGGTGGTCGGCCCGGGCGTCGGCTATCAGCTCTGGGACACGGAAAAGAAATTCCTCCTCTTCGAGGGGGGCGTCGCCTATTTCAACGAGGACCACATCGAGGGCGAGGACGAAGACTGGTTCACCGCACGGTTGGCCGCCGAGTTCCGCTACCGCTTCGACAGCCGGCTGGAATTCGCCGAAAACCTGGTCGTCTACCCCTATCTCGAGGATGCGGGCCAATACTCCCTGCGCAACGAAGCCTCCCTGGCGACGCCGATCTTTCGGAACTGGGCCTTCAAGCTGAGCAATATCCTCGAGCACGACAGCGACCCCGAACCGGGGATCGACAAAACCGACCTCACCTGGGTCCTGGGACTGCAGTACACCTTCTAGGAGCCTGTCGGAGCCGGGAGTAAACCTATGGCAAAAAAGAGGAAATCGAGTGGTTTCGACCGCATTCGCGACTTGCCCACAGCACCTGTGGACAAGTCGCGAAAAATTTCCCCACGCGCCCTGCGTAAATACTTAATAGACCGTTAAAAGTAGCGTTTTGCCCACCGTTTGGGCCGGCCTTTAAAAAGCTTATTTTTCAGACACTTATAAATTCCGGCCGGAATTGAGTTCCCCTCCCTTCGGCGTATACGGCATCCCGGCAGAAGGCCGCCTTTCCTGCGGGATATGATTTTCCCTCCCTGTGGATTAAGTAGAAAAAAGGTCACCTTTTCAGTCCCGGCAACCGTTGCCGGCGAGAAAACGGCAACGGTAGGCATCGCCGGCTTTCAGGATGCCGATGGCGCGGTGCCCGTCCGCGTACTCTGCCGGCCGGCGCTTCGAGGTCGATTGCAATTCATTCGCCCATTGCTAAGCTTTCAGGCGGCAATCGGCAAGAAAACGCGGGTGCGCCCCAAAGGCCTTCGCCATGATGAGGCTGCCGTACGTTTCCCGGCCTCGCCAGGGCGCCGCTGAATGGCCGCAAAACCCGCCAGGTTTGCAAAAAAGCCTTCCTCATCCAACAGCAAAAGGAGGTCGAGACCCCCATGAGCCTAACCGGCAACATCACCCGGCGCCACTTCCTGCAGGGCCTGGGCTCGGGCCTTTTTCTCGCCGGCCTGCATGCGACCTTTCCCCTTCCGCTATGGGCACGCACCGCCCAATGGGGGCTTCAGGGTCTGCCCGGCGCGCAGAGCCGCTACGACCTGACCATCGGCTACTCGCCGATCGTCATCGACGGCCGCGAAGGGATCTCCACCGGAATCAACGGCACCGTGCCCGGCCCGCTGGTGCGGCTGCGCGAGGGAGACGACGTCGCCCTCAACGTCACCAACGCCCTGATGGATACCAGGCATGCCTCCATCCACTGGCACGGCGTCCTCGTCCCCTTCCCGATGGACGGCGTGCCGGGCGTCAACTTCGCCGGGATCCGCCCGGGCGAGACCTATAACTACCGTTACCGGGTAAAGCAGGCCGGCACCTACTGGTACCACAGCCACTCCTTCCTGCAGGAGCAATCGGGCACCTACGGCCCGCTGATCATCGACCCGAGGGACGGCGATCCGTGGTCCTACGACCGCGACTACGTGGTGGTCCTCTCCGACTGGTCCTTCGAGAAACCGGAGACGATCTTCCGCCACATCAACCTGCTCAGCCACTACTACAACTACCAGCAACGTACCCTGGGCGAACTTCTCGACGACATCGAGGAGAAGGGATTCAAGGCGACGGTCGCCGAACGCACGGCCTGGGGACGGATGCGCATGAGCCCGGTCGACCTGGCCGACGTCACTGGCGCCACCTACACCTACCTGATGAATGGCAACTCGCCGGCGATGAACTGGACCGCCCTGTTCAACCCGGGCGAGACGGTGCGTCTGCGCTTCATCAACGCCTCGGCGATGAGCAACTTCGACGTGCGCATCCCCGATCTCGACATGGAGGTGGTGATGGCGGACGGCAAGGCGGTCAAACCGGTCACCGTGCACGAGTTCCGCATCGGCGTCGCCGAGACCTACGACGTGCTGGTACGTCCGCGGCAGGACCGGCCCTTCACTCTCTTCGCCGAATCGCTCGATCGCAGCGGCTACGCCCGCGGCACCCTCGCCCCGGAGGCGGGGTTGGAGGCGCCGGTTCCGCAGCTGCGTCCGCGGCCGGTGCGCAAGCTGGAAGATATCGGCATGGAGATGATGCTGCACGGCGACATGGACAAAGGCGGCATGATGCAGCGCGACGAGCGGCTGCCGAAGCCCGACCCGCGCCTTCCCGGACCCAACGGGCCGCAGCCGTTCATTCCCGACCGCAAGGACTCGTCGAACGTGGCGATGATCGTGCGCCATCCGCGCTATCGGCTCGACGAACCGGGCATCGGCCTCGGCGAGGACGGCTGGCGGGTGCTCACCTACACCGACCTCGTCTCGGACGAGGAGCAGGTCTACGCCGAGACGGCAGAGCGGGAGATGACCATCAACATCACCGCCAACATGGAACGCTACATGTTCTCCTTCGACGGCAAGAAGTTCACCGAGCACCCCGGACCCTACCTCTTTCGCCATAATGAGCGGCTGCGTCTCTTCCTGGTCAACCACACCATGATGGAGCACCCCATCCACCTGCACGGCATGTGGATGCAGCTCGAAAACGGCGCCGGCGCTCTTCCCTACAAGCACACCATCCTGGTCAAGCCGGGCGAGGCGCTTTCGGCGCTTATCACCCCCATCGAGATGGGAGACTGGGCCTTTCACTGCCACCTGCTCTATCACATGGAAGCCGGCATGTTCCAGGTGGTGAGGGTCGCATGAGGAGGGCGCAAATGAAATCGACCGTCATAGCCGTCCTGTTGCTGCTCCTGGCCGCACCGGCCTGGTCCGCCGAAACCGTCGAGGGCCCCTTCCCCGCCGGCTACCGCAAGGCACCGCCCGGCCCGCCACCCGGTCGGGAGATCCGCAAGTACGCCGAAGACGCCCAGGACGGTCCGCAACGCAACTTCGGCGTGCAGCCGATCCACGACAACCAGGTCTTCGCCACCTTCAAGGCCGACCGCTTCGAGCACCAGTGGCGCGAACACGGTGCGGAGATCTTCCTGTGGGACGTCGAGGGGTGGATCGGCAACGATTACGACAAGCTTTATCTGGAAAGCGAGGGGGAGGTGCTGCTCGACGACGGCGACGAGGTCGAGGAGGCGATGGTCGAGCTGCTCTACAGCCGCAACATCGCCAAGTTCTGGGACCTGCAGGCCGGCCTGCGCCACGACTTCGAGCCGCGCCCCGATCGCACCTTCCTCGCCCTCGGCGTGCAGGGGCTGGCCCCCCAGTGGTTCGAGGTCGACGCCACCGCCTACCTCAGCGAGGACGGCGACCTCTCCGCCCTGGTCGAGGTCGAGTACGAGCTGATGGTGACCCAGCGATGGGTGGTGATCCCGCGCCTGGAGGCGGGGCTTTCCCTGCAGGACGTTCCCGAGTACGGCCAGTGGGAGGGGATCACCGACGTCGCCCTCGGCGCGAGGCTGCTCTACCATTTCCGCCGCGAGTTCGCCCCCTACCTCGGCGCCACCTGGAGCCGCAAGATCGGCGAGACGGCCAATCGGATCGACGACAGCGGCGGCGACGTTGACTCGGGAGCCATCGTGGCCGGCTTGCGTTTCTGGTTCTAGGAGGCCGACGGCATTTTGTCCACAGGCCCTGTGGACAAAATGCCGTCAATCCCCCCGTAAACTATGCCTAAATCCTCAAAAAGACCGTCGAAAACAGGATCTTGCCACCCCTTGGGCCGGACAATAAAGGAACCACATTTCAAGCACTTGGCTCTCGCAGCGAGAATCGGCCTCGGCTAGACGGACCGTATATGGCATTCCGACGCTCAAGCTCCGCACCACCCGCCGCAAAATCTCAACCTCTGTGGATTAATCAGTGAACTGGTCACCTTTTGCCGTCCACGGAAGCACAGGGACAGGCTGAAAAATAAGGGGGCTGTCTTCCCGCCGACAGCCCCCCTTCTCCCCTCTCGATTCTCCGCCCGTCCGGCTACATCTTCGAGTGGGCCATGCGCAGCTCGTGGGCGAGGGTCTTGATTTCGGTCAGATCGCGAACCATTTCGCTCCAGCCGTACCACAGGGCATAATCGGGATTGGCGTGGAAGGTGCCCTGGAAGGCCCGCATGCGGTGCTTGAGGTGCATCTCGAAGAGCCGCTGCTCGATGACCGTCGGCGCGTCATGGAAGGCGAGCAGGTCGGGATAGGGGAAGGCATAGGTTTCCGGCTTCTTCAGCAGGCCGTCCCTGTAGAGGCCGGCCACGGTTTCGATCGCTTCTGCCAGCAGCCGGTCCGCCTCCCGGATCATGTCGTCGCCCTTCGCCAGCTCTGCGGTGGCGAAGTTTTTCGAGTGGCACTGGTTGCAGGTGTCGATCATCTTGTCGCGCTCCCTCTGCCAGGCCTCCTGGGTCAACCGGGCCACGTCTCCGACCTTGACCACATCCAGCCGGTCGGTCGGCTCGCCGGTTTCGGGGTTGAGCACCCCCAAAGCCTTGAGGATGGTGACCTGGTCGGCGGCCCACTGCTTGTCCCCGGGCAGGGGGAGGCGGACCGCCAGGAAGCCCCATGCCGTTCTCACCTCATGGTTGCCGTCCCGCATGTGGCAGGTCTGGCAGGTCGGGGCGGCGGTATCCTCCGGCAGGATCCCCAGCTGCTTCAGCAGGAAACGCACGCCGTGCTTGGAGGCGGAATACATCTCCCACTGGGGATGGTCGAAGCCCATGTGACAGGTCTGGCAGGCCTGGGGCTGGCGCGCCTCGGTCACCGAGAAGGTATGGCGGGTATGGCAGGCGTCGCAGGAGGCGACCCCGAAATTGGAGCCGTCCTGCTTGAGTTGCTGGATGACCTCGGCCGACTTCAGCCCGATCTTGTGGCAGCCGCCGCAACCCTTCATCCCCTCGATCAGCGACATCGGCTGGTAGTGGATGGTGGGCATGGCGTTCATGGCCACCCAGGCCGCGGCATGTTTCCCCTTGCTGAACTGCTCCACCCGTTGCGGATGGCAGGTGGCACAGGTGTCCGGCGTGGGAATGGCCGCCTTGCCCGCGTCGGCCGCCGACATGTGTTCGCTGCCGTGGCAGGCCGAGCAGTCGACATCGTTGGCGGAATGTTTGCTCAACTTCCAGTCGGAGACGATGTTGGGAGTGACCTTGGCATGGCAATTGACGCATTCGCTGGCCATGGCCGTGGTAGACAGGAGCAGAATCAGTGAAGCAACGAAACCCGTACGCAACAACATGACTGACCTCCCTGGCAAAAGGTGAAAAGATGCCGGCGGCCGAGATGCGCCTCGGCGGCGAGCGAGAAGCTAAACGTGAATTAGACAGTTATCAGTTTTGCGGGGGTTGTCAATTGCGGTGGTGGGGAAACAATCTTACTTCGTGATTCGGCGGAGGTCGGTGAAGCATTTCTCAAATCGTGCTTTTGAGGGGATGGCAGAAACAACGGGCGACCATCGATTGGTCGCCCGTTGTTTGTTTCTGTGCTCGAGGCCGGCTTGGCTCCCCCAAGGATGACGAATCATGGCACGGGGAGGATTTATCGAAAATTTAGTGCCTCATTTGTCCTTAGGACCTTTGATACTTGGTTTTGGAGCTACTTTTAGGACAGGTCCTTCTGCATCTAAGAAGATGTCCAATATTGCGTGAATTTTCGGACGAAGGGAAAAGTTGATTACCTGTGGGAGAGAATGCCCCGCAGGTTCAAAAAGAAGATCTTAGCAAGGAAATTTTGCACAACAGTTTCCAAGATTTGTGAAAAAATAATCTGCCGGGCGGTGCAGAGCCTAACCTACCCCGCCTCCTTCATGCTGGTGGCGGCCATGAACCCCTGCAAGTGCGGATTTCTCTATGATTCAGGCAACTTATGTACTTGCTCACCACACGATATTC
>Ga0102953_1002308_pt1 | contig 11441 bp, 11 predicted proteins | sample SalPon2A_C_D2_MG_FD_78509 | JGI IMG/M metagenome (GOLD analysis project Ga0102953, IMG submission 78509) | Soil microbial communities from South San Francisco under conditions of wetland restoration - Salt Pond MetaG R2A_C_D2_MG | ecosystem: Environmental > Terrestrial > Soil > Wetlands | place... | reverse complement strand
GTGCAGTCGGCGACCGCCGGCAACCAGATCCGCCACGATTCCCGTATCCTCACCCCTGGGCAGGTCTCGGTAGCGGCCGATTAAGTCCGTACGTCCGAAGATCGTGCCCTGAATCAGCTTGCCTGGGTATCCCTCCACGGTCCAGTCGTCCCAGAACATCTCCCCGGTCGGCTCGAAATAGTGAAGCTGGTCTGTGAGAAAGCAGAAGTCCGCCCCCGAGTCGTTGAGCTCCGCCGCCTGTATCTCGAGGCGCCGGGGGTGGTACAGATCGTCATCGTCCCATTGACACATGATTTCGCCGCGAGCCAACGAAAGGGAGATGTTGCGCAGGGCGCCCAGCGTCAGGTTTCCGCCAGACGCCCGGTGTACGCGTATAGCGTCGCCGTGGTACCGGCGCGTTGCATCGGCGAGCGCCTTGTCGAAGCGGGCGGAACCATCGTGCACGATGACCAGTTCCTTGCCGGCCACGGTTTGGCGGTGAAAGCAGTCCAGAGCACGAACCAGCTCCGGAAGCTTGTTTTCACGGGTCACGGTTAGGCAGCTGATCATTGCGCCTGCTGGATGTGCACAGTGGCGAGAGGATATCCCGAAATATATATCGGGGAGGGGCCCGGACGCACCGGCCGCGGCCCTTGTCGTCGATCAGCGACAGTTCGTTGCCGGGCATGACTCCGGCCTTCTCGAGTCTCCAGCCGCCTTCCAGCATCCCCGAGTGTTGCGGGAAGGCGACAGCGTAAGTGACAAGGGGCCGTTCACTGCGCGCTTTTGGAGGCTGGCACGGTAGTTGCTACAGGTGATAGAGGACTGGCGGCGGTCCGACACGGGCCGCGACCGTCAACGAACTCAAGAGGTGCCGCGATGAAGAACACCCATAGACGTTTTGTTGTTGCAGCAACCGCCTTCGGTCTCGCGCTGGCCGCTCCGGCATCGCGAGCACAGGAGCCGCACGCCTATCTGGGCGCCGGTGCCGGCGTGGCGAATTTCGAGGACCAGGTGCAGGTCAAGGACATCGGTGACGTCAATCTGAGCGATGACGACACCGCTTACAAGTTGTACGGCGGCTACCGGGCAACGGACAACTTCGCGATCGAAGGAGGCTACCGCAATTTTGGGAAAGCCAAATCCGGCCCCTTCAGCATTGAGACCGACGGTTGGGATGTCTCTGCCCTCGGCCTGGTGCCGATCGGACCGGTTGACCTGTTCGCCAGGGGTGGAGTGATCTTCTGGAACTCGGATGGCGCCGGCGGCTTTCCCAATGACAGCGACCACGATCTGATGTACGGACTCGGCGGTCAGTTGAACCTCGGTGCCGTGTGGTTCCGGCTGGAAAGCGAATGGTTCGATATCAGCTATCCGAAGGACACGCAGATGATCACCGGCAGTGTGGGCTTGTCGTTCTGACCTATGGAACCGTGCAACCCGGACCGGCACAGGGCAGGTATTGAGGGGCTTGTGGATGATACGGGACAGGAATGGACTGTTGCCGATCTGCGACTCGGGAAAAGTAGCGTCGTTTCCATGCCGTGCGCTACGGCATCAACCCGCCTGTATCCGAACGGAGACAGGTCGATACGGAAACCATCGAAAGAAAGCAGTGATCGTCTGTTGGCATAGGACTTGCATACGTATGCACCGTAACGAGACTGAGTTTATAGACGCTCAACGGTTTGAGCGCACTAACCCCCATTCACGAGACGAAGCGGACGAGGTGACCATGAACAGAATTACTTTGTACTGCGCTATCACCCTGCTGACGGCCATGTGTGGACTGGCGGGTTGTGCCGGTTCGCAGACCCAGGAGAGCACGGGCCAGTTTGTTGATGATTCGGTGTTGACCACTAAGGTCAAGACGGCCCTGGTCAAAGACGACAAAGTCGATGCCGTAGATATCCAGGTCCAGACATTCAAGGGCGACGTTCAGCTGAGCGGATTCGCGGATTCCGCCGACGAGAAGGTTCGGGCTGAAAGCGATGCGAAGCGCATTGACGGCGTGAAAGAGGTCAAAAACGATATACGAATAAAGACTGCTGACTGATCCCCCACCCCTCCCCTCTCCCTCCAACCTTCCGAGGGGACTTACAGCCGGCGCTGACGCGCCGGCTTTTTTTTGCAAAGGGCAACGTGCAACGTGGCTGCAGGCGGAGGAACTCCTGGCTTGGTGTCTTGTGGACGAATGGTTTGCCATTTACTTACAATACCGGGACGGCACGCCTCGTGGACTGCGTCCGATCCCGGGACCTCTCCCAACTCCAGTAGAACATTGCCACCATGAGCCCAATCAGGTTTCGTTCCTTGTCGCAAATATTTCTCCTGGGAGTTGTATTGATCTGCGTGCCGCTGTTCGCCGGCACTGTTCTCACTTTCATCTATATCAAACGTTTGTCCGACGACAACCGGAACCTGGTGGTGCGGAGCCTGGAGATAGGCCGTGAAACAGAGAAGTTGATCGATCACATCGAAGAGCTGAACCGGACGGCGCAGCAGTATATGGTTGTAGGGGATGATGAGCTATTCAGTCTTTACACCCAAAAGCACTCCCGCCTGATTGATACGCTCGAGTGGCTCGAAGTGCTGATCGACCAGAAGAAGGCCCGGGCCCTGCTCGAGAACATCCGGACCGTGAGCAACTCCACATTCGAGCAGATCAAGCGCAAGTCGAGACACCCGGACACCGAGATCGATACCAGGAGGTTCGAGAAATTGGCCGACCTCTCGGACAACCTGAGGTTCTTCTCCAACACCGCGATCCAGAAACAGCTCGACACCGCGGCGCAGCGGGTCAAGACGGCCCGCACAGCGCTCTATTGGATATGGGGAACCTCGTCCTTGTTCGTAATCGCCTTCGTGGTGGTGTTCGCCTGGTTCATCGCGAAACCGATTCGTCGGATAGATTCGCGCATCCGACGCCTCGGGCAGGGCGATTTCGACGGATCCATTAGAATCCACGGACCGGTGGACATATCGGAGTTGGGCGACCGCCTGGACTGGCTCGGCTCGCGGCTGTCCGAAGCGGACCAGATCAAGGAACGGTTTTTCAGGGAGATGTCTCACCAGTTGAAGACACCGCTTGCGAGCATCCGGGAAGGGGCGGGACTCCTGGTGGACCAGGGCGGTCGGATCGACACTACGCACCAGCGGGAGGTCCTCGAGATTCTGCACAATAATAGTATCGAGTTGCAGCGAATGCTGGACAATATGTTGAACTTCAGCGCCTGGCGCGCCGATCCCGGCAAACTGTACCGGGAAAGCTTTCAAATACGGCAGGTTGCCGACGCGGTTGCGCTAAGGTTCCGTGCCTCGTTGTTGAGCCACAACATTCAGCTGCGAGTGGACTGCCGGGAGGATATGGTTGTGAAAATGGACAGGGATAAGTGTCGGGTTGTTCTCGACAATCTGATATCGAACGCCGTGAAATTCTCTCCCGAGGGGAGCTGTGTTGAAGTGAACATTGTCGAAAAGCAGAACGAGTTGCTGATTGTCGTGACCGATCAAGGACCGGGTGTACCGGAAGGGGAGCGGGAAAAGATATTTGACCTTTTCTATCTCAGTGAGCAACCCGGCAGCGGAGCATATCGCGGGACGGGTGTGGGCTTGTCTTTGGTTCGTGCATACGCGGGTGCGCACGGAGGGCGGGTCGATGTCGAAACGCGGCCGAAGGGCGGAGCAAGGTTCAGTGTCGTCATACCGCAGGGTTAGGCTGAAGGGAGGGGTGATCTTCGCGTTCGCCGCCGCGCTCGCAATTGCTGCGCTCGGCGGCTGCGCGAGTCTACGTACCGACAAGCCGGATTCATTGGCCGCCCATATCACCTTCATGAAGCGCGCCGCGGAGGCTGATCGGCACATCTGGGAAGAAATGAAGACCGATGCCGAGCACCGGGCGAACAGTGATCCCTTGGAGTCCAGGCTGCAGCTCGGTCTTCTCCTCACCTCGCCCAGTCAGGGTGAAACCAACACCGAGGCAGGGGAGAAGGTGCTCAGGGACCTGCTCGAAAGCGAGCCCGCCATGGACCCGCGGCTCCGCGACTTGATAGAAATCAGGCTCCAGGAAGCCGAGGCGCGCCGGATCCTTGGCGGGCAGCTCAAAGATGTGAAGGGTAAGATACAAGAGCTGTTGTCCATAGAGAGTTCCATGGAGCAGAAGAAGACCCAGTCTGAAACACGAAGGCCCTGAGTGAAAGAAACCGAGCCGACAATACTGATAATCGATGACGACCCGAGCTTCCTGCGTCTCTTTTCGATGCGTCTTGATGGTGAGGGCTATCGTACGGTGTCGGTGGAGAGCGCGAAAAAGGCCTTGGATGTGCTCCCCGAAGTCAGGCCCGACCTGGTGATAACGGATCTGCGCATGGATGGAATGGACGGAATCGAGCTGTTGTCCGAGCTGCAGCAGCGCTGTCCGGGTATACCAGTGTTCATATTGACGGCCCACGGAACGATTCCCGATGCCGTTACCGCCACTCAAACGGGCGCTTTCGCTTTCCTCACCAAGCCGGTGGATCACGAAGAGCTGCAGCAGCGTGTTTCTGAAGCGTTGACCACGTCGCCGATGTTCTACGAGCCGGAAGAATCCTGGCGTTCCGGGGTGGTCACCAGGAGCGCGTCGATGGAGGCGATCCTGGACACCGTCCGGCGCCTGGCCCCTACCAATAGTAGAATACTGATAACGGGCCCGAGCGGAAGCGGAAAGGAAGTACTGGCCCGGGCGATTCACAAGGCGAGCGGTCGAAGCGGCACTTTCGTGGCATTCAACTGCGCCGCCATACCCGCGGACCTCCTCGAATCAGAGCTGTTCGGCTATCGCAAGGGTGCGTTTACCGGCGCGACGCGCAACCACGCGGGCCTGTTCGAACAGGCCGACAAGGGAACTCTGCTGCTGGATGAGATCGGTGACATGCCGAAGATGCTGCAGGCGAAGGTCTTGCGGGTGCTGGAGGACGGGCAGCTCAGGCCCCTTGGAGGAGAGCAGGTCATAGACGTCGACGCGCGGATCATATCCGCCACCAATCGTGATCTCGAAGCGGCCATGGAGTCGGGTGACTTTCGTGAGGACCTGTACTACCGGCTCAACGTAATCTCGGTTTCTCTGCCGCCCCTGGCTGACCGGATCGAGGACATACCCCTTCTGGTTGCGAAACGACTGCAACAGCTTGCGGTGAGAGCAAACGCTGCGAAGAAGTCTTTCTCTGCTGAGGCCATGCAGCTGCTGATGTCTCAGAAGTGGCCCGGCAACGTTCGTCAGCTACAGAACGTAGTGGACCAGACGGTCGCTCTGTCGTCGTCTCCCATTATCAGCGCCGAGTTGGTACGCAGTACCCTTGGCACCACTTCGGCCAAGTTGCCCTCTTTGAGCGAGGCGCGGGACGAGTTCATGCGGGGATACCTCCTGCAGTTGCTGGCGGCTACCAGCGGCAATGTGACGCAGGCGGCAAAGCTCGCGCAGCGGAATCGGACGGATTTCCACAAGCTGCTCGCAAAGCACGACATTGATTCAGGAGCGTTCAAACCCTGATTGCAGGTGTCGCGATTGGGCGACACACCCCGCACGATGCGATGCCGTCAGGTGCTCCGTCGGATCCCGGTCACAGCGCCCGATTCACGGAATCCGGGAGGACCGCCCGTATCGGTAGTGATGCAAGGTTCGGCACGGAGTTTGCTTCACATGCTTCGCACCCACGAGGTTCCGGTCGATGAAGCATGTGTTACTGGCTATGACTCTGGTTCTGAGCCCCGGCTGGCTCAGCTGCCAGGCCCAGGATACAGAGCCCGAGACGAATTCCAGTGTCGCCAAAGGCGTCGCCCCGGCAAATGCGCTTGGTTCAGCGCATGGACCCTGCGAAGACGAAGTCTTCAAATCCGCATCCGGTCCGCGGACGTCTGTGCAACGACTCTTGGGAACGCGGGTCACCAATCCACTGGGTGAGGACATCGGCGAAATTACCGACGTGTTGCTGGACCAGCGTGGATATATCGCCGGTCTAGTAGTCCACGTCGGTGGGTTCATGGGTCTGGGCGGTCAATCGGTCGAGATGTCTCTGGACAAAGTGCGGATCACGCCGGGCGCCCGGTCCAAGGCGCTGACGGTGACGGTGTTCGACACCCGCGACCATATTCTCAACGCACGGGAGCAGCCGGGGCCCGCCGGCGCCCGGTAAGCGCGGCCGCCCGGGCGGGCCATGGCCTGGCGCGTCAACTGTTGCCTAGAAGCGAGTGAATACGTGAGTGATGCCGACGAGCTCGAGGATTATCAACACGACGAATACCACGCCGATCAGTCCGACGAGTCCCGCTCCGGCAGGCAGGTCCTCGATCTTCTGGTGGAGTGTGCGCAACTCTTCCCCGGTCATGCTCGCGACCCGTTTGCTCGCGTCGGCCGGATCAACGCCCATCGACACGAGCTGCTCCCGGACTTTGTCCTTGGTGAGCCACCCCTTGATGTCCGAGACATACTGCGCACGCTGATCCATATCGATTGCCGTGGCGGTCCCGATCATCGAAGCCTGGGCAACCCCGGCCCACGAGGTCAAGGACACGCATACAACGGTAAGCGCCGCGACCAGTCGTTTGGAAATGTTCATCATAGTAATTGTCTCCGTGTATTGGGATTTTCGATCTGAAAGGACAAGCTAACACGGTAGTCAAAGCAATATGCATGCCACAGAGCGGGAACAGCCGGGGATCGACTCAGGATCCGCGAGCTGCCCGACAAGATGTCGCCGACTGGCGACAGGCAGAAGTCGATTCAAGGACCGCCGCCGTTCAAGTCCCCGCCGCTTCCTGCAGCGCACTGCGCAGGGCGCCGATACGGGCGCGATATTCCCGCGGGGCGAGACCCACCCTGCGCCGGAACAGGCGCCGGAAGAAGGTCGTGTCCTCGTATCCGACTTCATTGGCGACGACCTCTACGGTGTTGTGCGTCGTCTCCAGCAATGTCTTCGCCTGCTCCAGGCGCAAAGTGTGCACGTAGTCGATGGGGGGCATCCCGGTCGCTTTGGTGAACCGGCGCTTGAACGTGCGCTCGGTGAGCCCGCTCAAGCGCATCATGGCGGCCACCGGGCTCGGCGCTGCGTAGTTTTCGGCTATCCAGTGCTGGCACGACGCAATGATCCGGTCTTCCTCCTGGGGCGGACATACCATGGAAGAAAAAGGCAGTTGGCCGCCTTGATGCCAGTCCAGGAGCCGGATCTTCGCAAGGTGCATCGCTTCGTCCAATCCGAAGAATCGAGCCACGAGGAACAGGACCACGTTCTGCCAGGAAGTCCCGCCGCCGGACGTGATGATCCGTCGATCATCGCCCGCCGTCACCAACACGCTTGCCGTTTGCACCTTGATCAACGGATAGCGCTTCTGAAGGGAGGCACAGTGCGCCCAGTGCGTGGTTGCCTCCAGGCCATCCAGTATGCCCGCCTCTGCGAGCAGCAGGGTCCCGGAGGAGGCCGACGCAACGACCGCCCCCCGGCGGTACGCCTCCACCAGCCAATCCCCTTCCCTGGCAAAGCGATCGGCAATGGGCTCGTCCGGCACCAGCAGCAGCTCCGGGACGCATACGATCTGCGGATCGGCGTCGTCCTCCAGGGTGATATCCGGCAGCAGGCGCGCCCCGTTGGCCACACGCATTTCGGCTTTGTCACGGGCGGCAATCCTGGGTGCCAACAGGGGCGTCCCTGGTCTTCCCTCGGTCAGCATGTCCCAGTCGCGACCCACGGAAGAAAACAGATCGTACATACCGAAAATCGTGGAAGCTGTACCTTCCGGGACGGCAAGCAGAGCGACGTTCAGTTTGTGGCCTGACCTGCTCATGTTTGTGACGGTTGCTATCCCGAAAGCTGTCTTTCAGCGGTATCGCGGCCCAATTGAATGAGCTCGGCGGCTCGATAGAATTCATAGGCACGTGCGGCGTCGCTGCTGATGGTCAGGTAGCAGTCCGGTGTATAGGCGGCCATCTGCATACGGACGATGGAGCTTTGCATGGTTTCGATGGATGCCATCATGACGTCGGCAAAGCCCCAGTCCTGTTCCCTGTCCGGCGTGATCCGTTCCTGTAGTTCCTGTATGAATGCTTTGACCCTGGCACGATAGGAGCCGGAGTCGTCGTCTCGGTCTTCCGAGGGCGGGGACCCGGGAGCAGGTGCTGTCCAGCCGACGCCGGCGGCGGAAGATCCCGGTCGATGACGGGGCCGGGCGTCCACGTTAACGGCGATGGTGATGTCGTTGTGATCTCGCAGCGTGGGAGCTACCGGCAACGGGTTGAGCAACCCGCCGTCGAGCAGCTTGCGTCCGTTCAGTTCGTACGGTGTGAATAGCAAAGGCACCGCGATGGAGGCACGGATGGCGTCGAACAGCATTCCCCGGGACAACCACACTTCCTTGCCGCGCTCTATATCCGTGGCCACCGCGGTGTAGGAGATCGGCAGGTCTTCGATGTCACGGTCGCCTATCAGGTCGCGAAGCTTGTTGATGATGCGTTCGCCCTTGAGGAGCCCGCTCCAGCCGAAGGACAGGTCCAGCATGCGCAGGACATCGGATCTATCCAGGGCGGTCACCCAGTTGCGGTAGGTGTCGAGCTTTCCGGCGGCGTAGATTCCGCCGACGAGTGCGCCCATGGAGGAGCCGGAGATGGATCTGATCTCATAGCCGTTTTGCACCAGCCATTCGATAACCCCTATGTGAGCCAGGCCGCGGGCTCCGCCGCTGCCAAGGACCAGGGAGACGGTGGTTTTGCCGCTCATGTTGGATAGCGGTGCCCGGCCGCCACACCAGCGGTATGCGGTCCGTTGGGGGAGGAGAGGATGTTTCCCGGCGTTCGAACGGAGAGGGTCAACATAGCGCTGGAGTCACCATCCACGCCAGCATCCAGTTGCCGCCGTCTTCTCGTTCGAGCGCTGCCACGGTGCCGGGTCGAAAGGCGAGAACGTTTCCATCCGGGCCGCCCGCACGACAGAGCAGGTGGGAGGCAAGACGGCCGACAAATGGCATGTGCCCGACCATCAACACATTGTCCGTGCGCGAGGCGATGATCGCGGCGAAGTCTTCGACCGGATCCTTGGGATCGAGCCCCGCTTCCTCGCGAATGGCCACATCCGGCGCCAGCCGTTCGTGTAACAGCTCTGCCGTCTGGCGGGCGCGCGTCTTGCCGCTATGAATGATCGCATCGATCACGACACCGCCGCCGAGAATGCCGGCGACATTACAGACCTCCGCCGTCCCGCGCTTGCTCAGAGGCCGGTCAGGATCGACCTCCCTGGCCAGTGCGTCGCCATGCTGACACAAGTAAAATACCGTGCGGCCCATGTGTTTCTCCTAATTCACTCAAGCCAACCGGAACCGTATCACAATGCACAGATTGTGGATAAGAACAAAGAACGGCTCTTCACAGGGAGCCCGACCTTGAAGCCTGATTACCTGATAGTCGGTGCCGGCTCGGCTGGCTGCGTGCTTGCCGACCGTTTATCGAGGGATCCGGCGAACCGGGTCCAAGTGCTGGAAGCCGGGAAACGGCCGCCATGGTGGGACTTCCGGGTGCATATGCCGGCGGCCCTGACCTGGCCTCTTAACGGACGCACCTACAATTGGGGTTACGAATCGGATCCCGAGCCCCACATGCACGGACGAAAGGTCATGCACCCGCGTGGGAAGGGGTGGGGCGGCTCATCCAGCATCAACGGCATGATCTTCGTTCGTGGCCATCCGGAGGACTTCGCGCGCTGGGCGGGCCATCGTGGACTCGAGCAATGGAGTTACGCCCACTGCTTGCCTTACTTTCGGAAGATGGAGACCTGGCTGGGCGGTCGCAGCCCGTTCCGGGGCGGCGACGGTCCTTTGAAGGTGTCGGTTGGCCGCTGCGAGAATCCCTTGTTCGCCGTCTGGCTGGAGGCCGGACAGCAGGCTGGCCATCGCTTCTCCGAAGATCTGAACGGGCGCCGGCAGGAGGGGATGTGCCGTTTCGACATGACGGTATATCGCGGCCGGCGTATGAGCACCGCGCGGGCCTATCTCGAGCCGGCCCTTGCACGGCCGAACCTCGATATCAGGGATCGCACCGTCATCTCGCGCGTCCTGTTCGAGGGAACCCGGGCCGTCGGCGTGGAGACCACCACCGGGGAAGTCATACCCGCCGGCGAGGTCATTCTGTCGGCGGGTGCGTTCAACTCTCCGCAGCTACTGCAGCTCTCGGGTATCGGCCGGGCCGAAGCGCTGCGATCCCTGGGAATCAACGTAGTGGCGGACCTGCCCGGCGTTGGCGAGAACCTGCAGGACCACCTCGAGATTTATCTGCAGCAGGCCTGCACCCAGCCCGTGTCCCTGTACCCCGCGCTCAAGCTTTGGCGACAGGCGCTGATCGGACTGCAGTGGTACCTGTTCAGCAGCGGGCTCGGGGCCAGCAACCATTTCGAGGCCGGCGGCTTCATCAGGTCGAACACCAATTGCACGTATCCGAACTTGCAGTTTCACTTTCTACCGGTGGCGATTCGGTACGACGGCACACCGCAGAAACAGCACGGCTTCCAGGCCCACGTCGGTCCCATGCGGTCGGATTCCCGGGGCCGCGTTCAGTTACGAAGTGCGGATCCTACGGTTCCCCCTTCCATACTGTTCAACTATCTGTCCACGGAGCAGGACCGGCGGGAATGGATCGAGGCCGTGAACAAGACTCGGGAGATATTCGCCCAGCGCGCCTTCGATCCCTATCGCGGTGTGGAGTTGTCTCCGGGCTCGGATATCAAGTCGGATGAGGATGTCATGGAGTTCGTTCGCCACAATGCCGAGAGTGCCTACCATCCCTGCGGCACCTGCCGTATGGGGTACGATGAGCAGGCGGTGGTGGATTCAGCGTTGGCAGTACACGGCATCACGGGCTTGCGAGTGGTGGATGCGTCGGCATTCCCGGAGATCACCGATGGCAATATCAATGCCCCGGTTATCATGCTCGCTGAGAAGGCGGCCGACCTCATTCTAGGCAATGAACCGCCGGCGCCGGAGACACCCGAAGACCCCATCCCCCCTGACCTCGCCTGACTCTCCGTGGAACAATCAGCGATCGCCGTACTCCAACGGATTTTCTTAGGATTCGAAATGCTCAACAAGAAGCTGGTGGTCGCGGTTGCCTTGGCGCTCGCGGCCAATATGGCCTGGGGTGCTCCGAGCGCGGAGCGGGGCAAGTATATAGTCAGCATTGCGGGATGCAATGACTGTCATACCGATGGCTATGCAGAAACCGGCGGCCAGGTACCCATGGAAGACTGGCTTCTGGGAAGCTCATTCGGATGGACCGGGCCCTGGGGAACGACCTATGCCACCAACCTGCGTCTGAGCGCACCGAATAAGAGCGAGGACCAATGGGTCGCCTATGCGAAGCATCTGCAGGCGAAACCTCCCATGCCGTGGTTCAGCCTGCACCACATGACCGATGAGGATCTGCGTTCGGTGTACCGATTCATCAGGAG
>Ga0102953_1002305_pt1 | contig 11457 bp, 11 predicted proteins | sample SalPon2A_C_D2_MG_FD_78509 | JGI IMG/M metagenome (GOLD analysis project Ga0102953, IMG submission 78509) | Soil microbial communities from South San Francisco under conditions of wetland restoration - Salt Pond MetaG R2A_C_D2_MG | ecosystem: Environmental > Terrestrial > Soil > Wetlands | place... | reverse complement strand
AGTATACAAAAAAGATTGATACGAATATGGATAGTGGCCGGGTAGTTAATCTTACTAAATTTACTATCGGGATTTGGCGGCCGCCTGGATCATTCGTTCATTAAAATTCCGGAAATCCTTACCGTTAATTCCCGTAGTCTCATGTTTTCATTGCCGTCTTATCCGAAGTCTTAACCAATTCCATTTTATGCATCTTGACTGGCACAACCGCTGCCTTTTTGTGCTTCCGGGTGAACGTAAAAAGCAATAACGGACTGATAACGAGGAAAAAAAGTCCTATTACGTAGTAAGTATCATTATAGGCCAACACGCTGGATTGCTGCATCAGGATGTAACTGAGGGCCTTGTACCCCTGTTGCCGGGCCGTCGACAGCGCCGATCCGGTACTCACAAAATGCTGTACAGTACTTGCAAACCACTGTTGAAACTGCGGGTTGTATTGATTGATATGAACCGCCAGCGCGGTACGATGAAAAACTACCCTGCGATCTATTAATGTAGTGATCAATGCCACTCCGAAGGAACCGCCCAACTGACGAATCATACTCAGTATTCCTGAGCTCTCCGAAAGTTCCTGCCCAAACATGCCCGTCAAAGCGATCGTGTTTATAGGAACAGAGAGGAAACCGAGACCAAGGCCGCGAAGTATCAGCGGCCAGAAGAAATCGCCGGGACCATATTGCATCGTCTCATTGGATATCATGACGCTGAATACGAAAAACAAAATGATACCGATGAATGCCAGTAATTGGGGCGACACTTTCTTTCGAAGCAGGATGCCAATGACAGGATTCAGCAGCGCTGCAGTCAAAGCACCCGGAACCATGATCAGCCCTGTCTGGAGGGCAGAATACCCAAGCAGGTTTTGAGTGAAAATGGGGAATATGAAAACAGAGCCGAACAATCCCAGGCCCATCATGAAACTGAAAAAGGTGGATACGGCAAAGTTCTTGTGCCGGAATACTCGGAGATCGACCACCGGAGAATGGTGGAAAAACTCATAAAGCAGGAACAGAAGGATACCGATAACGGCAATAATCGAGAGAATCACAATGAATGATGAAGAAAACCAGTTGTCCCGTTCTCCCCTTTCCAGCACGATCTGGAGCGATCCGAATCCAATGAATAGAAACAAAATTCCCAGCCAGTCGACCCGTCCTGCTTTTTTAGCGTCCGCGGGATTGGTGACATTTGCCATGGCCATCAACAGCGCAATGATTCCTATCGGCACATTCACATAAAAAATCCACCGCCATGTAAACGAATCGGTAAGCCACCCACCCAGTGTCGGACCAATGGTCGGCCCGGTAATAATCCCCATGGCAAAGATGGCATTGGCCAGCCCCAGATCCTCGGGCGAATAGCTCTCGATCAGGATGACCCTCGATACCGGCATGAGTCCGCCACCCGCCAGTCCCTGGATAAACCGGAAAACCACCAGCTCCCAGATACTGGTCGACTGACCGCACATGACCGATGCCATCACAAACAGGACAATGGAACCCATGAAATACTGCTTCCTGCCAAAACGGGCAGCCAGCCAGCCGGTCATGGGCAAAATGACCACATTGGCAAACACATACGAGGTGACGATCCAAGTTGCTTCATCAAGATCAGCCCCCAGGTTACCCATGATATGGGGCAACGCAACGTTCACAATGGAGGTATCGATCAGTTGCATCATGGCAGCAATGATGACGGTAACCGAGATGATTATCCGTCTCGCATTGCTGATCATATAGCTTTTTCTCTGAACCATTTGTTAGCGGCCTGCCCGTTCAGAAACAGGCCCTTGTCATAAATATTTAATTAACTGATGAAGACTTATTGATTGTTTTTTATTCAATTACAATCAAACTTTGTAAAAATTAAGAGAAGCAGGCAGCCTGTTTGCCTGTTTAACTATTTGTTTTAACCAAAAAGTTAAAATTACTTTCTCCGTTATTCAGATTCAATATTTTTTGAGGGGAATTTGACGTCTATGACTCACACTGCCTGGATCAATTTCAGATGATCGAGATGAATTCTGAATCATTGAAACCGTTCAAATAGTCTGGCTGGTTTTGTTGGAAAAGGGGTTAAACCTCCTCCGGGGTTTAGGTATGCTCTGATTTGACAACCCGGATTCAAGTCCAATCGAACTTGATCTATCATGCAATCTATTCAAAATAAGCCGGGTGGAACTGGCGAGGACGCCCGTTCCTGCACGAAGTAAGTTTGAGACTGAACGTCCTTCCCCAACGCTGGTTCAAGTGCCCTCGCTTGAACCAAACACTTACCGATAAACCGTTAAAAAATATAACTCAACTTCAAATTGACTTTTTGGATTTCCCCTTTTATCAATTAAGCTACCATTATTCACAATAATGAACATAATCTGCCCCGAAGAACCAATTTTAAAAGACCGTTATCGGGTGGGAATGATATTATCTATCTGCCACTGCCCTTTTTGGGCTTGTAATACCTGACATCAGCCTTCTCAACCGTTATTAGCCCGCCTCTTCCGCTCTTTTCAATAAGCTCTTCCACTACAGGCAGAAAGGCGTTAATGTTATCCTCTTTTTCAACAATCTCGATGACAATCGGCAGATCTTCAGACAGGCGCAGCAGTTTCGAGCTGTGAATCAGGCTGCTCGCGCCATACGACATAATGCCCCGAAGCACGGTGGCACCTGCCATATTCCTTTTCTTGGCTTCGAACACAATCTGCTCATACAGGGGTTCATGATTCACCTTGTCGAGTTCGCCGACAAAGATTCTCAGAAGTTTTGAATTGGGATCGTTTACCATCACGCAATAAGATATCGGATTAATATTACACCAAGGAATGCTGCCAGAAGCCCCAGCACCAGGCTAAATCCAGCATAAAGAACAGCATAAAGATATTGATTATCCTGGAGTAGTGTAAGGGACTCAAATGAAAAGGAGGAAAATGTGGTAAAGCCACCACAAAATCCGGTCGCAATTAATATCCGGTATTCCGGTGCAAGATTTGCCGTTTCAGAAAGGGCGTAAATGATGCCAATGATAAAACAACCCAGCAGGTTAACCGTCATGGTGCCAAAGGGAAACGAGGTCAGCAGCCTGGATTGAACCGCATCCGAGAGCAAGTAGCGCGCAACACTGCCTATAAAACCACCGGCTCCAACCAGTAAAATAAATTTCATAGTTGATGATCGTGATTAACTAATAACCGTCAATTTGAGCAGGAGTCATTAGTTCCGCCAACCGATCCGGCAAGGACAGGCTGAACCACAGAACGGTTAGAGGTGGACTCCATCACCGGTGGAGTGGCAAATATACATAACGACTTCTCATGTACCAACTTCAATGCATAAAATTATCGGTGGGATAGCGCTTCCAGTAGTGTTTTTAATAACAAACATGAAATCCTGTTAAACTGGATACCGTTGCCTATTCCGGGAAGCCTTGCTGTGCGGCTTGGAAAAATTAAACCGCAAGGTTCGCCAAGATATACAAACGTATGCAGGCGAGTCACCGCATCCTTAGCAGTTAAAAGAATCAGATCAGGCTTTCAATGATTGCAGATACCGATAGCTTTCACGAAGACTTATAAGCGGATTGCCGGGCGTATAGTCCTGTTCCACGTAGCAATGCGTGACTCCGACATCGGCTCCGGTCTCGATAATAGACTTGAAATCCAGCGTACCCTTTCCAAGCGCCTTAAAGGCATTATGGGGCACATCTTGATTATAACGAGGTTTTAAACCAGCCTTTTCATCTTTCAAATGAAGTAATTCGACCCTGTTTTTGTGTTTCCTGATGAAATCAACCGGGTCGACACCTGCTACGCTAACCCAAAATACATCGGTCTCCAGCTTCAGCAGGATAGGATCGGTGTTATCCAAAATTATCTGGATCGGTGTCGTGTGACCAATTGGCTGGAAATCGAATGCATGGTTATGATAACAGAAGGTTATACCTGCATTGCGCGCTGTGCTTCCGGCCGAATTCAGCTTCGTTCCCAGTTCTTGAAATGCCTTCACCCCACCTCGGGCCGAATCCGGTACATAGGGGAGTACGAGATATGAAAGACCGTGCTCATGAGCGATTTTAACGATTTCCGGAAAGCTCATAGGGGATTTCTTCTCGTCCAGAATCGATTCAAATGGAATATGAGCGCTGGAAACTTTCATGCCCAAATCTTTTATATACTTTCCATGCTTCTGCAAAATATCGACTCCAACGGTCTCGAGCTGTTTGTAGCCGATGTCAGCAATGACCTTGAGCGTGGCTTCCGGACTTTTTGCAAGGATATCCCGTACCGTATAGAGCTGAACGCCAACATTCTCTATTAAGGCCTTGGCACCCGATGAGAGACTTGTGTTTTTCAGAAAAGACAGTCCCGGCAACGATAAACCGCCAATTGCGGCCATCTTCAGAAATTCTTTGCGGCTGATTTTCTCTTTCATACATCCACCCCATTTGTTTAAATAGCTTAAGATGCATTATTCAGGACAAATAATCATCTGTTTATCATTAAAAAAAGCCGAGGTCCGCGAAATCTTCAGGATACTTGCAACAGAACCATATAGATAGACATGTTCGTCGGTTATAGATAAAAGATGATACAGAGAGCGCGGTTTACTGTATTACCAAAGAAAAAGAGCCCCGGCAACGCGATGCCGGAGCTCTTTACGTCAACCTTATAGTAAGGCATTAAGCTTCTTTTTCTTCTTCTTTCTTTTCGGCCAGTAATACACTGTTTATGGCATTGACAAATGATGCCTTCGGCATGGCACCGGCTGCCATTTGGGGCTGACTGTCTTTAGGACAGAACAAAAGCGATGGAATACTCCGGATGCCAAACATACCGGCCAATTCCTGCTGATCTTCCGTGTCTACTTTATAAATATTAATTTTACCCTCATATTCTTTGGACAATTCTTCGAGCACCGGCGCTACCATTTTACAGGGCTGGCACCAATCGGCGTAAAAGTCGATGATGCATGGAAGATCACCTTCGAATTTCCATTCCTTATTATGCTCGTAATCGAATACCTTATCTTTGAAGGTCTCCAGGGTCAAATGTTCCATAGATGCAAAGATTTTGTTTATAATTTAGTGTCTAAGGTAGCAATTATTTTACTTAATAACTAACTAGTTGAGTAATTATTGTATCCGTTTGCAATAACCGGTAAATAAATAACGGTCGTGGTGTCACTCCAACAAACCCGCCCCTTATAAAAATCAATCCGGAATCCATTTTATCTCGCCGGACAGGTAAATAGTAAAAATCAACGACCACCTAAATCACTTCTTGTATAACAAATAAGCATGTAAGTCCGTAAATTAAACGACCCCAATGTTAATTTCTCTGTTTGATCCAATCTCATGAACCGGCATCTTCGAGCGGTATTCTATGCAGTTCTATTTGTATGTCTGTTACTACCCGGCATACTGCAGCGGGTTTTTGCCCAGGATTCGCTGACAGGAATGCCTTTACAACAACAGGGATCAACGGGACTTCATATACAACTCTCCAATATGAGTATACCTGAGTCCATTTTGCCGGGGCACCTCGTTGGCAGGATCATCATAACTGAGACTGCTCAAACCACAAGCGGCAGCCAATGGCATTATATGTTAATGGATGACGGGCAGGGCCATTTTTCACTCGACGATAGTCTTCTCGTGACCGCAGACAGCGCTCATTTTGATTATGAGACTAAGAAATCCTATTCTGTCACCATACGGGTTTTCAATGACCAGGGAGAATCGGCTGAACAATCTTTTACCATTGCGATCCGCAACGTCAACGAACCGCCGGAACACATTTCCCTAAGCAATACGAGGATCGCTGAAAACAGTCCTGCCGGAACTCCGATTGGTGCCCTGGGTGCGGTGGATCCCGACAGCGCCGATCACGTCCATTTTGCAATGATCGGCGACAGCGCCAATGCCCGGTACCAGATCGAAAAGGACCGGCTCGAGATCAAAGAGGCCTCATATTTCGACTATGAAAAACATCACAAAGTTTCCTTAACGATACGGGCCATTGATACGCATGGTGCTTATAAAGATTCTACTTTTACCATTTCATTGATTAATGAAGATGATCCGCCGACGGCCGTAAGCCTTGTGCCTGGAAGAGTGAAAGAGAATTCACCCAACGGGACCCTCGTTGGCCGGCTTTATACCACGGATGAGGATTCGGCTGATGCGTTTAAATACTCTTTAATTGATGACGCCGATGGGCGTTTTGCCCTTTCCGGAAACAATGACGCTATTGTGACCGCTGATTCTACGCGGCTGGATTACGAAGCGCATCATACATTTACGCTTCGGCTGCGTTCGACCGACAAAGGAGGCAAATCGGTTACCGATACGGTGCTTGTACGATTGGTCAACGTGAATGAACCGCCAATCATCACCGGACTTTATCCTGTGCAGACGCGTGAAGATACGCCGGCAGACACCCTGTGGTTTCAGGTAAGTGACCCTGAAAGTAAGCCAAACAAACTCTCGGCAAGCGTCAGCAGTCTGAATACCAGTGTCTTTGCCGATTCGGGATTGACGATCGGAGGGAAAGGCAGCCAGCGCTGGATCGTGGCCCGTCCCCTGCCCGATTCAAATGGTGTCGGTAAAATTCAGGTCGCGGTCTCTGATGGCCAGCTTGTTACAAATCAACTCGTCGATATCCGGGTAATCCCTGTCAACGATCCGCCTCGCCTGGTCCATAACGGTTTGCTAAAGCTCGATGAAGGTACAAGCAAGACCCTGACAAGTGCTGTGCTATCATATTTTGACGTTGATAATACGCCCTCTCAACTCCGTTACCAGATTATTCGTCTGCCGCAACACGGCCAGATTTACCGCGACTCCACGCGCCTTTATCAACATGATACTTTCACACAGGAAGACATCAATAAGCGACGAATCAGTTATACGCATGATGGGTCTGAAACCACAAAAGATCAGTTTACGCTTTCACTTACCGATGGTTCCGGTGCACACATCAATAACATCGTTAATCATATCAAGATCCATCCTGTCAATGATCCGCCGGTACTTTCCCAGTTGCCGCAGGTGGAAACCCTGGAAGACCACTTGTCTCCGGTAGTCTCCTTTACTGTATCAGACGCTGAAACACCGGCTTCCGATCTGAACCTAAAGGCCATTTCATCCAATCAGAGTCTGCTTCCCGACAGCAGCATTAAAATTACCGGGGTGGCACATTACCGGAATATCACAATGATGCCGGCGCATAACCAAAATGGAACGGCCAATGTTACGGTGATGCTCAGCGACGGCACGACCTATGTCACGCGTACCTTCCGCTTCACCGTGATACCGGTGAACGATCCACCCGTACTCTCGGACATCGGGGCCCGGCAACTTAACGAGGATGATACCCTGAAAGTGAAATTCGATGTGAGTGATGTGGATAACGCTACATCGGATCTGAAGACCTGGGTTGCATCAGAGGACGAATCTCTCATCCCTAAAAGCGGACTTAACGTTGTGGGAAATGGAAATCAGCGCAAGCTTATCATTATTCCCAAACCTGATCAATCCGGCAAGGCAAATCTGGTACTCTATGCCAGTGATGGCGATACAACCATTTCAGAGCCATTTAAGGTAACCGTCAAGCCCGTCAACGATCCGCCCGAAAAATTTGCCCTCTATAATCCCAACATCTATGTGGATGTCGACACACTTGCAATCACGTTTCAGTGGGAGGAGGCACAGGATCCCGAGCACGATCCCATCACTTACTCCCTTCATATTCAGGGTGAAAAGGTTGATACGACCATCAGTGATATTGGAACCACCCATTATCTGTTTACACAAAAGCATCTGCTTCAGGCCAATTCGGTTTACAAGTGGTGGGTGGATGCCTCCGACGGACATTCCAGCGTTTCCTGCTATATCCAACAGGAGTTTACGGCACCCAAAGTCCCATTGCCACCCCGGAAATATGAGCTCTTTTCCAATTATCCCAACCCGTTTAACCCAACCACACGAATAAAGTACCAGATACCCGTCACCTCCCATGTTTCGCTGGCCGTCTATGATCTGCTTGGAAGAAAAGTGGCCGATCTGGTTGACAAACAGCAATCTGCGGGAGAGTACCAGGTATCATGGAATGCTTCTGACCGAGCCAGCGGCATTTATATCTATCAACTTATTGCGTTGGGAGTCGACCACTCCCGGTACATACAGACCAAGAAAATGTTGCTCGTTAAATGATAAACCGGCCATTGTGAACGTTGTTCATTTACTGTCTGTTTCTAACATAAACTTAATTTTTAAAACAGTCAGGCAATGGATAACGAACAGATCATTCGGAAGCAATTGATCGAGAATCTACACGGACGAAATGCCCACGTCGATTTTGACGGCGCAATTGCAAATCTATCTGACGGCTTGTGGGGTGAAGCACCTGCCGAATTGCCCTATTCTGTCTGGCAGTTGGTGGAGCATATGCGGTTGGCCCAGTGGGATATCGTCGAATTCTCCGAAAATCCTGCACACGAATCCCCCCCGTGGCCGGATGGTTACTGGCCCGAAGAAAAAGCCCCGAAGAATTCCGAAGCACTACAGAAGACCATAAATCAGTTTCATACCGATTTAAATCGTATGATCAGCATGGTATCGGACTTTGATAACAGCCTGTACAAACCTTTTGCTCATGGCGATGGACAGAATCTGCTCAGGGAAGCTATGCTGGTTGCCAACCATAATTCTTACCATATCGGCGAAATTATCGTCGTCCGAAGGCTATTAAACTCCTGGCCGGCCTGAAAAATCTTATAAATGCTCTTAGCTATGAAACAGCCGTTACTACAACTGAATAACTAATAACTATAACTAAAACGGCAACATATTTAAGGGAGGCTCTCATGAAACGTTTCCCAACGTTGCTACTGGCTGTTGTGATTTTAATAGCCGGCGGCTGTTCAAAACAAGTATTATTAAAACCATCAGAACTAAAACGCCCCATCGTATTAGGCGATTTGAACTTACACCTCAGAAATTTTGCCCAGGACCCGTTTGATACGGATGATAGCTCGGTGCTCCTCATGGGAATGTGGCAGGATTACAATTCAGATATCACGTTGAATGACCTGCATTCACAACTGACACCTGATCTGAATAAAAAAGTAAAGTCACGTCTGGATACCGTTTTTGCTATCACAAAATACGACCTGGCCAAGGCTAATCTGAAGTTATTGCCGGCCAATACGCTTAAGGGCATATCATCTTACGACGCTTACGGTTATCCCAATGGAACCAATCTCAGGAAGCTGGCGGCGCGCAGCGGACATGATGTCCTGAAACTCACTGTGTACTTGTCTGCAGATCATCTCGACACCCATTCCCTGACGCTCAATGAATATGAGATTACCTACAGGCCGGAAGCAGTCGTGGATGTAAAATTGGTAAATCCACAGGGCAAGACCATATGGTCATCATTCGCGGATGAAACATCTCCCCGACTGATGCGCCTCCAGGACCAGGTAAACGGGAATATGAATATGCTTAATCTTGAAGAAGGTCCCCATTTAGCCGGTCTGGTTGATCAGGGACTGACAACGCTACTCAATGGACTTCCCAACGCGGCCTGATATAACTATTGCTGATGAATCTCCAGGGCTTTAAAAACCCTGGAGGTTTATTACTTTTCAGACTATGATATTCACTTCGTGCTCGAGCTGAATATCAAACTTATTCCTAACCTCTTCTATTATACGCTCCGACAGCTCAAAGACTTCGCGCCCGGTTGCCCCCCCGTGATTGATCAAAACGAGCGCTTGTCGGTCATAAACCCCAACATTTCCATAACGCCCGCCTTTAAAGCCACATTGTTCAATCAGCCAGCCCGCAGGCACCTTCATACCTTTCCCTGCTTTAAATCCCGGTATCCCTTCGTAATTCAAAGCAAGATCATGATACTGTTTTTCCGGGATGACCGGGTTTTTAAAAAAACTCCCCGAATTACCGATTTTTGCCGGATCCGGCAACTTGGATGTTCGGATATCCTCAACCAGACGGCTTATATCAGAAATAGTCGCTTTTCCCGGATCAATTCCCCTTTCCGATGCTGCCCGACTTAACGCGCTGTAACTGAGATTCAGTTGGGGTTTTTTAGTTAAGCGAAGAGTCACCGACGTGACCAGGTAGCGGTGTTTTCCCCCGTTTTTAAAATAACTGTCGCGATAACCAAAGTGACATTCCTTTTTTCTGAATCTTTGGATGCCGGCTGTCGTCAAATTCCATGCATCCAGGTGATCGAATACGGATTCCAGTTCTACTCCGTAGGCACCGATATTTTGTATGGGTGCTGCCCCAACCGTGCCCGGTATCAGCGTGAGATTTTCAATTCCACCGTAACCATGCTGCACGCAAAACCGAACCAGGTCATTCCATATCACTCCGGCTCCTGCGGTTACCAACACTTGCCGGTCATCCACGTCGTCAACCTTTATGCCATCTATGGCCATGTGAATCACAAGACCATCAAAATCATGGAGAAACAGCACATTACTCCCTCCCCCGAGCAATAATCGCCGATGATCCCGGAAAAGGACGGAGTCAAATAACTCTTCCAGGTCATTATCCCGGCGAAGATGGACAAAATAACGGGCTGCAGCTTTTACACCGAATGTGTGCCAGTGCGATAAGTCTACATTTTCATCAATGTGGATGCTCATGGGATACTTTTGTGGCAATACGTGTATCCGAAGATAGAAAAATTGATGAGCTAATTAAATGACGAATGAGAGAAGTGCTGACGGAGAGATAAAATCCGGATTAATTAAAACCCAGATGATGTTCAACCCGCTGTATCAGTTCATTAAAATCAAGAGGCTTGAGAAGATATTCAGCGGCACCCAGGCCCAAAGCCCGTTCGGCGGTCTCGGCATCGGAATAATTGGTTATTACAATGACAACAATATCAGGTGATCTTTTTTTGAATAACTTTAATAGCTGAAGACCGTCAACATGAGGCAGGCAAAGATCGGTTATCAGCAGATCTATGGGATTTTCTTCGATTATTTGAAGGGCTGTTTCAGCGTCTTTTGCCAGCAAGCAATGGAACCCTTCTTCTTCGAGAACAAGAGCAAGAGTACTGCGGATGGTCTCTTCATCATCGACAATAAGTATGGTTTTGGGTGTAACTTGGGCTGCCATAGCAGTTGCTCCAGGCGTAAAAGACAAATAACATTTTTGAAGGGGATCTTTAAATTCGCTCTACCACCGAAGGATCCCGAAGTTGGGATACCTTCGGGGTAAAGCGATTCGGATCATACGAGGAGAAGTATCTTCAATCGGAAGAGTACAGCCGCGGAACAGGGCCCCGCGACTGTCTTTCTATATCAACTATTAGAAGCCGATAGCTGCTTCAAGCATGAGGCCGTGGAATTCCCCGCCGTTGTAAACAGAGGCGTCAGCAAATTTCTTATAGTTCTGACTTACATATTCAACCTT
>Ga0102953_1002303_pt1 | contig 11464 bp, 13 predicted proteins | sample SalPon2A_C_D2_MG_FD_78509 | JGI IMG/M metagenome (GOLD analysis project Ga0102953, IMG submission 78509) | Soil microbial communities from South San Francisco under conditions of wetland restoration - Salt Pond MetaG R2A_C_D2_MG | ecosystem: Environmental > Terrestrial > Soil > Wetlands | place... | reverse complement strand
ATACGAAATTTATTAATTCCAATTCTATAAATACTTAGATCAATACCAGATAATCCTTTTTGTTCAAAAAATTGCATATGATTCTCAATAAATTGTTTTAATTTTTCAAAATTACATTTTTTATTTGATAAAACAAAATGCAATGATATTTTATATTGTTTTTTCTTTTTTTTTGTTCCTTTTGTTTTTTTTTCAACATAACGACTATCTTCTGAAATTGCCCAATCTTCATTTTTACTTTGAAATAATTCATTGGCTACATTTAAAAATTTTTCTTTTGTAATTTTTGCTTCTGAAAAATCACTAATATCTAAAAAAACTTCATAATCAAAATGTGGTTTTACTAATTCGCTATTACTATCAAAATATTCAAAGCATGTTAAACCGCATTTATGTGCTGGATCACTTCTATCAAAATTTTTTGTTAATTTATCATAAAGATCATCATAGCTAATTTGATATGGTTTTTTTGAATTTACGCGATCAATTACTTTTAACATTGTCATTGGCATCGTTGTCATTGTCATTGTCATTAGCTACAAAAAAATTTGTAGATTTTTTGTTAATAAATATATATATAATTTTTTTTTTAATGTATTTTGAAAAATTTTTGGCTCAAGATTTTGTACTATTATGTAAGTAATTATATGATAATATATATATCATTTTATGAATTATAATAAAAATCAAATTATCGAAAATCACGAAAATAATCAAATTAGAAAAAATAAAAATCAAAATAACTCTGAACCTTATTGGAAAAAATTTACAACATTAGATGCATGTAATCAATATGAAAAAAAAAATTTTATGCAATTGAAAAATCCAAACATTTCCAATGAAGAAATTAAATATTATTTACAAGTTATGGATATATTAATATCATATTATACAGATTATGATAATAAATCTAATATGTGTTCAAACGACATTACGAATAAACCCAAAATAAATAAAAAAAAAATTATATATTTTGATAAAAAAAAAATGCCGATTGTTGAAAAAATAAAACAAAAAGATAAAAAAAAATTATTTGAAGAATATAAATATTTACGATATGGAGATACTTCAAATAAAAAACCACAATATTGTAATTTAGATAATACCTGTCAAATATGCCAAAATATAAAAAAAATTAATTCTAATTTAGCAATATCAATTTGTGAATATTGTGGTAATTGTGAAGATTTTTATATTACTACACAAAAAAATTCATATATGAATGGTCCAGTTATTGAAGGTAATAATTTTTCATATCGAAAATTTGATCATTTTAATGAATGGTTGCAAAAATTTAATACAAATAAAAAATTAAAAATACCAAAAAAAGATTATAAAATTATTCATTTTGAATTATGTGAAATAAAAAATAAATTAAATAAATTGAATCAACAATTAAATCAACAAAATCAATCAAATAAATTACATATTTCTTCACAAATCACTAGACAAATGTGCGAAAAAATTTTAATCAAAACTAATTTAACAAAATATAATAATCATATAAATTCAATATTAAATAAATTTAATAATCGAGACACAAGTATGCCAAAATATTTACAAGAACAAATGAAAAATATGTTTAAAAAAACACAAAAACCATTTTTAAAAGCACGACCAGAAAATCGTACAAATTTTTTAAGTTATTCATATGTTATCCGTAAATTTTTAGAACTTTTAGGGGAAAATAAATATTATCAACATTTTGAATTTTTAAAATCACGTGAAAAATTATATGAACAAGATAAAATATGGAAAAAAATATGTATTGAATTAAATTGGAAATTTTATCCATCAGTTTAATTATTACAAAATTAAATTAAAATTTGTAAAAAATTAGCTAAAAAATAATAAATTATTGCAATCAAAATTCCTATTGCACATACAGCAAAAATTTTATTATCCCATATTTTTGAAATTTTTTCATGAAAAAATATATTAATATTTGGTAATGTAAAAATAATTATAACTATAGATAAAAAACAAATTTTTTGAATTTCTTCCAAATTAAAAAAACCAAAAATTGTTTTTTTTTTTTGTGAAAATGGTGATGTAGTATTTATTGCACCCAGATTACTTTCATGTAAAATTTGAGTTTCTGGTGTACCAACTTTGGTACTTGATTGTTCTTGAATGTTGTTGTTATTTTGTTCTAATATCTCAGATATATCTGAATTATTGATAATTTCTTCGATTTGATTAGATATTTTTTTATTTGAGTAATTAAGATTTTGTAGTAATGTACTTTTTGGATATGTTGCAGCCGCTATGTTATCATTTTGTGCCATTTGTTGTTGTTGCAATTGTTGCTGTGGTTGTAATTGTTGTTGTTGTTGTTGGTTTTGTAAATTTTCATTTTGATTTAAATAAGTAAATTTATTTTTATCATTAAATTCTTCAAATGAAGGTAATTCAGTTTTTTGAGATGCTATTTGCTGTGGAATATTTTGATGTTGCTGCATCGAGTGCAGAGGTTGTTGCATATGTTGCATGGGTTGTTGCATAGGTTGCATAGGTGCAATTGGTCTTGATTGCATTGGATTAATCTGCATATTCTTTATAATGTTTATTATACATATTAACTTTTAAACTAAATAAGTAAATAATTTAAAATTACATTTTTGGTGTAATTTCAAAAAAGTATTTTGCGTTTTATTCTGGTGTTGCAAAACAATTTCAAAAATGGGCAAAAAATATTCTATTCACACATCAATTGGGAACACTAATAATTATAATTAAAAAATATATATTGTAAATAAATAAAATATTAAAAAATAGTTGCATGCATTAAATTAAATAAAGCACTGAAACCACACTATTTTTAGCGAATAATTAGGATATTGTATGTTTATAGTCATATACTTGTTGTAAATACCAAAACCAATGAATAGCAGCAAACGTAACACATATATGAAATAATTGATGTGAATTAAAATATATATCAAATAATCCCGGAGCAAAACATTCAGGTATATGAAAGGTATAAAATATTAAACCACATAAAAATAATGTTGAATGTAATAAAGGACCATAACTAAATAACATAAATTCATCAATATCAAAAAGAAAAATTGAATGAATTGTTGCTAAACACATACAACCAATCCAATTTACAATTATGATTAGTTTAATTTCAAATGATTGATAATTTTTACACACGAATAATATATAATAAATAATCACAGAATAAAAAATAAAAAAAGTAAAATAAAAAATTTTACAAATAATATTTTGAAATAAAATATTTAAAGATGGCGGTATTGAAAAAGTATTAATTAACCAAATACCAAATAAATCAATATGTAAACAATGTTCTAAATCATTTTTATCATAACAAAAACAACATCTTGCAATATGATAATATGATGATAAAAATAATTGAATTATTATTGAAATATAATATAATTGTAATGATAAATTTACTGGTGGCAAAAATGGCCAAATAATAATTAATAAAATAGCTGGACATAATTGTGTGTAAATATTGTAGGACTCATTATGTAAATTACTTAAAGTATAATTAATTTTTGACCATATATTTTCGGTATTGTTACTTAAATCTAAATATTCAGCGAAAATATATGGTCTGCGCAATGATTGCAAATGTAATTCAAAATTTTTTTTTAATTCAATATTCATATTTGTGTGTTTTTTGGTAATTAAAAAATTTGACTTTTTAAATAATTTTAAAAAAATCAGTAAAAAAAAAAAGTTATTTGTTATTTGATATTGTGAATTTTTTTGACGTCAATAGTGAGGTCAATCTTGAATATTCTTACTCAAAAATTTAAAGTAAAAAACTTTAAGCTTACTTTAAAATTTTCTTGTTTAACCATCCTGTCGTTACAAGTCTTAAATTTTTTTTTATTTATTTTTTTGCATTTTAATTTATTATTGTAAATGGCACAAATTAGATATGATGAGACAAATACTCATGTATTATTTAGTGAAGTAAATGGTTTTCCTGGTTATTCATGGGGAAAAATTGGAAATATGCAAATTCAAATTCGTGAATGTGATGGATATGTTAATATTTCAAAATTTATTGCAAAATATAAAACATTACAACATCAAAAATATACAAAATGGTCAAAAAATTCTGGAGTAGATTTATTAAAATTTTTAACAAAACAAACTAATAAACCAGTTTCCGATTATGATAACACTGCACCAAAAGCAATTTGTGGTACATTTGTTCATCCTGATATTTGTTATGCAGGTAATGTATTCATTTATATTTACTTTTTGTAACTTTTTTTTCCGATATTTTCTCAAAATAAGAGGTCTATTTTTGGTCCTCTTCGTATATTGACGTTATTTTATTTATTTCATTTGTTTTTTTATTTTTTTCTATTTAGTTGCAATGTGGTTAAATGTTGAATATTTTCATCAAGTAATAAAATTAATGAAAGAATATCAAAAAAAACAAGATGAAATAAAAATGAAAAAAATGGAATTAATTATTGAACAAAAAGATGATAAAATTGATGAATTAAAACAAATGATAAGAAATTTAACAACACGAGCTGATCAAATAATTAATCAAAATAATAATCAAGCACAACAATTAAATTATGTAATGGAACAAAATGAGGAACATAAACAACAATTAAGATTAAGAAATAATACATTACAACAAACAACAAATAGATTAAGAAGAACAGCACGTAAATATGCACGAACAACCAATCGATTACAAAATACTACAAATGAATTAACAAGAACAAAAACTGATATTATTAATCATTTTATTCCAGATCGTTCTGTAAAATCATCGAATAATGGTAAAGAATATTATTTTGTAATTGTTCGTTTAAATGATGAATTAGAATTTGAATTAATTTTTCAAATGATACGTGGTCAAGAAAAATATGAAGTACAACAAAAATTAAGAAAATTACGAATTCAATTTGGAATGGCTCAACCAATAGTATATAAAAAAACTGCCAATGCAATATTATTTGGAGATAATTTTCGAATTTATTTAGGTAATGATGTATCATATCCTAATAAAGCACGGTGTCGATTTTATACATCACATTTTACTGATGCTAATTTAGGTGAAATTGCGGATATGATTGAAAATACATTAAATTATGCTGGAAATCCTCCACATTTTTATGGAGCTCATTGATATTGATTTTTAAATCAAATTTTTTGATTTTTGATTTTTTTGTGTTGATTTTTTTTTAATTTTTTTTTAATTTTTTTTTATTGTTTTATTTTCAAAATATTCCCAGAACATTTTTTAATTTTTTTTTCTTGAAATTTTGATTTCGTCATTTGTGATGTCAAAATAAAAATATTTTTAATATCTAAACTAAAAAATTTCTAAACTAAAAAACCTTAAAAACCTTAAGTTTACTTACTAACCATCCTTCCCTTTTTTCTAGTCATCTCGGAAAATAATTTTTCGAAACATGGCACAAGAATTACAATTAGAATTAAATGCCAAAACAGCGGAATTATTTAAAGCTTATGATAAATTACAAGAAAACGAAGAAGAGTTAAATGAGAAAAACGACAAAATAAATGAAATTACAGAATTACTAAATAATAATAATGCAACATTAGAATTAATTCGTGAATTATTGGAGAAAAAAAAAGAAGAATCCAATTTACAAAAACAACAATTAACTATGATATTATTTGAAAATGATGAATTAACAAAAGAAAATAAAAAATTAGAACAAATCAATGATATAATTAATGAACATGTATTAAAAGTACATACACGAGGTGCAATGGAAGAATTTGCATTAATACGAATAAATTTAGAGTATGGAAGAAAATATCAAAAATGTTTTGGTAAACAATATTCGGTAAATAAAGAAATTGAAAAATCTAAAAATGAATACGGTAAATATAATATTTCAACAATACGAAGATTTGAAATGCCTACTGAAATGGATTTTGGTAAACGATTATATCGTAAATTACGAAGTAATTCTACATTTGTTATCAATGGTTTAAATTATAATGAATTTACATATGGACAAGAATGGAGATTAACACGTGTTATGGATGAGCTACAATATGAATTAAATCAAAAAATAAATGATCAAGAATTAAATCAAAATATTGTTGATTAATTGATAATCTGAAAATTTAACAGTGATTTTTTTTAATAAATTTTTTTTTGATTTTTCATAATCGCGAAATTTATTTGCACATTTATCCAAAGTGACCCATTCAATATTTAAAATTTCTTGTAGTTGATATTTATTTCTAATTTGAAAATTTGTGCATGATTCATCATATTTTGCAACCCAAAAATGTACAATATATTTTTTGCCGTTGTATGAAGTATGTTCTTCAGTAAATTTAAAACGTCGATCAATTTGATTTTCTTCTAGGTGAATATTTGTTTCTTCATGGAATTCACGCAAAGCTGCTTCTTCCTCAGTTTCTTTATGTTGTTTTTTTTTTCCTTTTGGAAAATACCATTCTGATACTTTATAATTTTGTGTACAATTTTCAATTAAATGATCAAGTGTTAAAAAATTATTTTGAAAATATTTTAATTCATAAAATTTTTGCCGACTTTTTTGAAAAAGTTTATTTAAACATTTTTTAAATTTATTTTTTTTTTTATAATTCCAAAATTTATTCCATAAATATTTAAATTTATTATTTCGAATTAAACATCTTTCAAATAATGTCATTTGATTAAATAAATTTTGAATATATTCATAATTTGTAATAGTATAATTACCAAGTAAAAACTCAACATAACTAAGTGAATATTTACGATTTACTAATAAAAATTTTAAAACATTATTACAATTCGAATAACAAATAATTCCATAACTTACAATTGGTTTAGTGCAATGTTTTGACAAATGTGTAGTTTCATGACAATTATAACAAAATAAAAAATTACGTTTTCTATTATAATTTGCAAAATTATCTGAATCACTTGTATTGTCACTTGTATTGTCACTTGTGTTATCATTTGTATTGTCACTTGTATTGTCACTTGTATTGTCACTTGTGTTGTCAGTTGTGTTGTCAGTAAATTTATTCATTTTTTTTTTACAAAAAATTTTTTTTATTTGAAATATATGATGATATTACACTACAATTATTAAATAATTATTTACAAATTTACAAGTGAAAAAAAAATTATTTGTAAAACATATACAAAAACAAAATTATTTACATATAATTAAAAAATAATGACAACAAATGAAGAAATAACAAACATGATAAAAAAACATAATGAAATAAGAAAAAAATACGGAGTTTGCCCAATTGTTTATGATCCACAATTAAGTTTATATTCACAAACACGAGCAGATCAAATTTCAAATTCAAAAGAATTAAAACATGATTTAAATTGCCCATATGGTGAAAATCTATATTGGAGTAGTTCACAAAAAACTGATATTGTAAATGCGGCTATTAGTTGGATTAATGAAGAATCAAATTGGAAAGAAAATAAAAAACCATCCGGACATTTTACACAATGTATTTGGAATAATTCAGTTAAAATAGGTATTGGTAAATCTGTATCTGATTTTGGTACTGTTGTAGTATGTAATTATAATCCACCAGGAAATATTATCGGCCAAAACCCTTTTTAATTATATACATTTGGTATAATAATAAAAAAAAATGTGGCTAGAATTACCTATTTTAATTATATTTTTTGGTGTTGTATGTAGTATTATTGGATATTATGAAAAAGAAAAACAGTTTTGGACAAAACCAAAAATAATTTATAAATTTATTGATGATACTTTAGAAGAATTATATGCAAAAGAACATGAAGATGTGTATAATAAATATAATCCATTATTTTTGAATAAATCATTGTTATAGTTGTAGAAAAAAACATTTAATTTTTTCAATTGTTTTATCAGTAAATGAATTTTCAAATTCAAATTTTTCACATGGATAATTTTGCAATTGTGTCATAATAAAATACAAAACAAATATGCCACAATTTTTATTAGTTTTTTGAAATTTTTTCTGGTTAATAAAAATAGAATAAGTTATGAAATTTTTTTGTAAATAAATTAATAATTTTTTAATTTGTATTGGAATTTTTTGTGCTAAACTATCAAAATAACATATTTGTTTTTTATCAAAATGAATAAATAAAACAATCCAATGTAATCCTGGTCCTTTATGTGTATCTGTGTTCCATATAATAACTAATTTTTTTTTTTTATTTTCAAATTTACGGCGATTTATTTTTTCTAACATTTTATAAGGACTTTTTAAATTAATTGGATATACGCCAATAAATTCTAAATCAGAATATTGTTTGCGAATTTTTGTCATTATTTTAAACATTTGACTTGTAGTTAATGCATCTTTATCTTTATTATTGTCTGATAATTTAATTTGTAATCTCATTAATTTTTGTTCTATGGCTTTTGCTAATTGTTTTTTTGTTTTATTTTTGGTAATATTTAATTCTGTCGCAATATTTTTTAATTCTTGCAAAGTAAAACATGTATTATATTTAGAATAACAAATATATTCATTTTTGGGTTGTTGTATCGATAATAATGATTTTAATAACATTGTTATATATATAATTTTATTGTGATTTTTTGAAAATAATTTTTTTGTGGTTCAAAATTACAAAATTAATAAATCCTCAATATCCCAAATCTCATATTTTCCATTGGGTAAATTACGTTTAATTTTATAAGGAATTTTTTTTTGTTTTAATTCTTCTCTTGCAATATTTTCAGGTGTTTGTTGTGTAATTGGTAAAGTATTTACATTTATAAGTATTGGTGAACCATGTTCTATTTGTTGTGTTCTATGACCTAAAATTAATGTTTTTTCAAAACTAGTTAAATAATTAAATGTAATTTTATTTGTAATTTTATTTGTAATTTTATTTTTTGTTTTTTGCTGTTTTGGTGTAGACATTTTTTATTTTTTTAACTAAAAATTTCAAGTTGCTAAACTAAAAAAAATTATATAAAATTATATCATAATAATAATAAAAAACACATTAAACACTACACAAAACCTTAAAAAAAAATGTCAACAAAAATGTCCAAAAATGTCAAAACAAATTGGTGTTGATAAACACCTGGTCAAAAAAAATTCCGCAAAAAATTAATTTTTTCTACGTTTTTTTCTTTTTTTCTTTTGTCTTTGTGAAGATATATCTTGTAATTTTTTAATAATTAGTTCTAATTTATTCGTATTATGCAATGTAATTTGATCAATTAAAAATGCTATAAAAAATGCAGGACTTTCCTAATGGTGGTCAACGATTTGATTCCTGCTAAACTATTTATTTGAGTCGATTCTTGTTCCTCGATTTGATTATTGCTCGACTATTCGATTCCTGCTCGACGATTTTAAATTACGTTCAACAATTTTTTTTTGAAAAAAAGTGTATTATCAGTGAAACTTAAAATTTATTACAAAATAACCAGATTTTAATTTTTGAAAAGACTAGAAATATTTATTTTTCTCAATTATTTCATTAATATTTGCACTTGTAATTAGTGCGTCAATATGATCTAAATCATATTGGGAATTATTTGCTTTTGTAAATTTTTTTTCATGTCTTGCATTGCAATCTCCATACGTTGCATTTAATTCATTTTTCTCCAATAATATTTGAGTTACCCTTTTACCAATTGCGGATTTCAACTCTTTTGCAAGATCTTTCTTTTGTAATTAATGCCAATGACGATTTTAAATTACGGTCAACAATTTTTTTTTGAAAAAAAGTGAAACTTAAAATTTATTACAAAATAACCAGATTTTAATTTTTGAAAAGACTAGAAATATTTATTTTTTTTATTATTCAATAATTTGACTAATTCGTGTACCAATTGCGTATTCTGTTCTTTGAATTGCTTTTTCTTTTGTGATTATTGCACATGATCTTTTTTTTTGAGAATTTTGATAACGTTCTCTTCTCTATTTTTAAAAAAATTTATTTTTAAATTTATTTTTCCAGTTTAATTTTTTCTAATGTATTTTCGGAAGACTTAATTTTATTATTCCAAAAATCACAGAATTGTTTACTGCCATCAGATATATTATCAAAACAAAAACATTTATCTGCTGATTGTAAACCTTGAAAATATTTTGGAATAAAACAAACCAAATTACATTTTAATGCCATAGTGATCATAAAATGTGAATAGGGTTGTATTTGATAAGTAAAAAAATAATGAGCTGAATCCAAAACTGAAAAAAATGTATTTTCATAACGTGGATAAATTAAAATATTTTTATTGCCATTAATGACTTCTTCACTAATATTATCTGTAAAAATTATCAGTTTAAATATTTGATTTGTATCAATATTTTCACAAATTTTTTTAAAAAATGTAATTGATTCATCCGCACATTTATCATAAGTAATAATATAATTTGTTTCCATATTTGTATTCAAATTTTGAGGAGTTAAATTATATGCAATGTCAGAAATAATATATGAAGATAAAATATAATCTTGTAAATTAATTTGTGATTGTGTATAAAAAATTTTAAAATAATTCAATTCATTTTGTGAAAAAAAAATAAATTTATCTATTTTAAAATAAAAATTTTTTGAAAAAATAATTTCATCTTGTGCAAATTGTAATTTATAACATATAAAATTATATTCTATATTTTCATCAAACATACTTTTACAAAAAAATATAAAAAATTTAAAACTTTCCATAAAAATTTTAACAATATTAAATCTTGCAATATAATTGATACATTTTGAATTAAGACGCATATACATAACCCCATTAATAAAAATATTCCATAATTTTTCACCAACTACAATTACATGAAAATTATGTTGATTCACTAAATATTCACAAAGTATTCGTGTATGATAATGAATATGTGAATTATTTAAAAAATATAATAATGTAGGTTTTTGTAAATTTGTAGATTCAATGTTAAAAAATTTTTTATGTGAAAAATCAGTAATTTCACTATATTCTTGGACACATTTTTTTTTGTTAATATCAAAATAACCAAAATGAATTAATTCGCCATTTTTAATATGAAATAATTGTTTTACTTCAATAGTTTCCAAAACTAAGTTTTGTTTTGTACTGTATGAATTTATAAAAAAATGATTATTATCAATACAAATATCTGTAAAATTATTGTACATTTTTTTTTAATGCAGCTTTTATATTTAAATTTATAAATATTGATTTAATATATTTTGAGATTGTGTCATTATATTTTGTAAATTTATGTATTTAGAGTTTTGCTGTTGTTGTTGCATTTGATATTTTTTATTTAATTGAAAATAATGTGTTTGTATTTTTATTGGATCATATAATGGTTTGCCTAATTCTTTTTGTATTTGATTTCTTAATATAATGGTCCATCTAAATAATGATTCTGGTGAATCTAAATAATTATCAATTGGATATTTTTTTAATGATTGACGATAATTTAATTTACAATTATCACATGGAAGTGTATTACCCAATAATTTAAAAAAAATTTTATAGGTTCCTCT
>Ga0102953_1002302_pt1 | contig 11469 bp, 6 predicted proteins | sample SalPon2A_C_D2_MG_FD_78509 | JGI IMG/M metagenome (GOLD analysis project Ga0102953, IMG submission 78509) | Soil microbial communities from South San Francisco under conditions of wetland restoration - Salt Pond MetaG R2A_C_D2_MG | ecosystem: Environmental > Terrestrial > Soil > Wetlands | place... | reverse complement strand
CATAGCACAGAAGATATTCGAGGCCCATACCAGAGATATACCTACTCCCGGTAATGTGGTGCTTGATATCGATGTGGTGATGTGCCACGAGATAACCACGCCGATAGCGATCAACGATCTGGTGGAACGAGGTCTGGACAAGGTCTTCGACCCGAACAAAATCAAGGTGGTAATCGACCACGTTACCCCTTCGAAAGACAGTAAGACCGCAACTCAGGCCAAAATTCTGCGTGACTGGGCCAGACGGCAGAACATTCGCGATTTCTTCGACGTCGGTTCCAATGGGGTATGCCATGCCCTCTTCCCTGAGAAAGGTTTCGTGCGACCGGGTTACACAGTAATTATGGGAGATTCCCATACCTGCACTCACGGCGCTTTCGGCGCTTTTGCCGCCGGTGTCGGCACCACCGATCTGGAAGTCGGTATCCTGAAGGGTGTCTGTTCTTTCAGGACGCCGGAAACCCTCAGGGTAAACCTGACCGGGACTCTGCCGAATGGAGTTTATGCCAAGGATGTTATTTTAAAAATTATCAAGGAACTGACGGTTAACGGCGCTACCGATAAGGTTATGGAGTTCCGGGGTCCCGTGGTCGATAAAATGAGCATGGAATCACGGATGACCCTATGCAATATGGCAATCGAAGCCGGCGCCACCTGCGGGATTTGCCCGCCTGACCGGGTGACTGCCGAATATCTTTGGCCTTTCATCGGCGGCGATTATGCCACCGTCGATGAAGCGGTTGAGGATTTTGCCAAGTGGCATTCCGATACCGATGCCGAATTCTGCGGGGAATTCAATCTAGATGCCACCGATCTGGTTCCGCAGGTTACCTACGGATATAAACCGGACGAGGTAAAAGATGTTACCGAAATGGAAGGCACCGAGATCGATCAGGTCTATATGGGTTCCTGTACCAACGGTCGCATTGAGGATCTGCGTGAAGCGGCCCGGATCATCAAAGGTCGCAAGGTGGCGGACGGTGTACGCGGTATCCTGTCCCCTGCGACGCCCAAGGTGTTCAATCAAGCCATGAGCGAAGGAATAATCCAGCAGTTCATGGATGCCGGTTTTTGCGTGACTAACCCAACCTGCGGAGCCTGTCTCGGGATGAGTAACGGGGTTTTGGCTTCAGGCGAGGTGTGCGCCTCGACGACCAATCGTAATTTTAATGGCCGGATGGGGAAGGGCGGCATGGTCCATCTGATGAGTCCCCTGACGGCAGCAGCAACCGCGGTGAAAGGTTTTATTACCGATCCCAGACCTTTACTTGATCGATAGCACGGAGGAGTGACGATGAAAAAATTCGGAGGTCCGGCTATCTGTCTGGACAGAAACGATATAAATACAGATGAAATTATCCCGGCCAAGTATCTGACCGAAAACAGCAAGGAAGCGCTTAAACCGTTTATCCTTGAAGATCTTTCCCTTGCCGGTTTTGATCCCGCTTCGGAAAAGATGCGTAATGCAAAGGTTGTCATTACCAGGGCCAATTTCGGCTGCGGCTCTTCCAGAGAGCATGCGGTCTGGGTCTTTGAAGTAAACGGCATCAACATGGTGATAGCGGAAAGCTTCGCCCGCATCTTCCGGCAAAACATGTTTAACTGCGGTCTACTTGCCGTCGAACTGAAGAAAGAGGAAATAGACCGGATATTTGCTCTTGGCGACGATCTTGAAGTCGTGGTAGATGAAACTGAACTGAAAGTAAAAGGCGACGGTCGGGAGCTAACCTTCTCCTTTGAACTCAATCCTTTCGATCGTGATCTGGTGACGGCAGGGGGGTGGTTGGAGTATGCGAATAGTAAATATTAAAACGATCAGTTTTTCGTAATTTCGATAGTTTTTGTGGTGAATGTAAATACCAAAAAAGGGGGCGTGCTCTTTTCAAGCACGCCCCTTTTTTATAATAAATCGACTCGGGTGGGGATAGGCGGTTTTTAAGATTTAAGATCATCCATTATTTCGCCAAGAGTTTTAGAAGCCATAATCTTGCCGAGACCCAGACTGCTGGTGGTTTTCAGGATCAGCATTATGTTGAATCCCTTGGCGCCAGTGATCAACATATGACCTGCCTTGGTATCGACCTGGACCATTTCTACATCGCCTTCTATTTTCATCTTGGTTGTCGAGTTTTTCGAGGTAGCAAGGATACTGTTGGCGTAAATAGAAGCCTGTTCCAAGTTGACATTGCTGCTTTCCGTGCTGACGATCTGCAATATCTCGCCGGAGCTGGTTGAAAGAACTGCCCCGGAAAAACCGTCCAGGGCAGCGAAATCCTTTAACCTTGACTGGACCCTTACCAGGTCGAGCTTATGAAGGTCAAACGAAGTTACCTTGCTGGCCGGAGTGGTCTTCGAAGTGATTTCTGGAGGTTTAGAAGAAATAGCTGGTTGCGGTTTCGGTTTGGGAGGAGGGGGCGGTGCCGCTTTCGCTGCATTGGCCTTCGAAGTAGCCTCTTTAACCTTTTGTGCTTCTTCCTCGTCTTCGTCCTTGATGCCCGCTTCTTTCGCTGACTTTTCGTCTGCCATGCGGGCCGCTTCCATCAGCAGGCTCATAATGGTGAATTTGATTTTCTTTTCCGTTTCGGCGCAGCTGTTTTCGATATCGATATTGAGGTCTTCATTACTCCATGAAATTATCTCTTTCGCAGCTGCGCTACCCTCGAAATTGGCAGTTTTGGCGTTCATCAAATCGCCCCGGTCGATGTAGATTACCCCTGTTTCACCTTGTGATTTGATAGTAAGGGTGCAAGTTTTGCTTTCGAGGTTGATCAGTTGTAAAAATGATTGAAGGGAAATGCCATTGACATGACCTTTGTCGCTTTTTTGGGGAGGGGTAGATTCACCCAAAATCTTTTTGAAGTCAATCGATGCAAGATCATCGCTGGTGAAAGGTTTGGGAATAAAATGCAAGGCGCCGAGGTTTTTTGCTTTGTTTTTTATATCCGGAGTGGCGAATGCTGAAATTACCATAACCGGAACCGGCGGATATTCATTGTTTAGGTGGGCCAGAAGCTCGAAACCGTCCATCTTGGGCATGTTAAGGTCTGTGATCACCACGTCTATTTTATGGGAACTAAGGGTCTTGATGGCTTCAATGCCGTTGCTTGCGACCAGTACATTATAGTCCTCATGGGGAAAGGTAGAAGCAAACCACTCGACAAGAGTCACCAGAACCGCTTCTTCGTCATCGACGACCAAGATGTTTTTCATATTATTTCACCATCGATATGTCTATTTTCTAACAAAATATTTCTTTATAAAAAATTATAGTATAGCTACTGCAACTCATCGCACAATATAGTACAAACAGCCAACAAGCCAATAATAAAAAATAGTCTGTTGTATATTTGTCAATTATTGTACCGATTGAAACGATTCACCCGAAATTCTTTACTGTGGTGTAAATAGGCGGAGTCAGAAGATGACGGTGAGTCATATTGTTCTCAAAGCCCTATCAATTACAAATTATTAGTCGTTCAATAGTAGCGATAGCCAGTGTGGAAAGTGAGGATATTGAAATTCAAGCATATATTTAAGAAACCTTTATATTCCCTGATTACCAGCTGCGATTTTTAATTTTGTTCATGACTCTTTCCACATTGGTTAGATGGGAGGGATGATTGAAGAGGCTGACAAACTCTTCTTCTTTATTGGTTATTTCATCCAGAATGTCGTCTGCTTGAGGATCGCTGAACCTTTGTATGGACCGGGTCGCCACTTGTAAAAGCAGCAGCGTATGGCGGATATTCCCTTTTTCTTTCATCTCGGTGTAATATGAAGATTCGGGGTTGCCGAATTCCTTAATCAGGCCGTACACTGTCGCCCGGCTCGAATCGCTACCGATCAGTGCCAGGAAAATAACAAGTTCGCGTAACAGGTAAATGAGGAAATGCGGTTGCATTTCTTCTCCCTGAAAACTCTCTTTGGCCGATGCGTTGAAAAGTTCATGCGTTATTTTCCTTACTTTCTGAATAACCTGTTCTTTGTTCTTTTCCAGAAAAGCGATTACTTCCTTGACCATCTCGCCATTGAGTCCTTTTCGAACCAGAAGAACTTCTTCCGGGGTCAGTTCGACGTTGCTGCGTTCTTCCCGGTTTTTGTAACGGAGGAGGATCGTCGCCAGGATTAAACCGTTACGGTCAGAGTAGATTACCGATGGGGTGCGGCTGAAGATATCCTTGAGGAGAATTTTCAAGGCATCTTGCGGTCTTGTTAGGCGGGCGACAAGAATCTGTAGGGCATTAAGGAAGGAAACCCGGTCTTGTCTAGTGGAAAGTTCCTTAAGATAATGCCAGAGGAATTCGAATACCTTGCTCTCGTATTGGACGAATTCCGGAATACTCCTTTCGAAGAAGGCGCGTCGGAAGCGACCGTTTTCGTCGAAACATCCCCTGAGCAGATCGATCAGGTGGGAGGCTTCCAGTTCAGTGATCTTGAAGTTCTTGGCAATAACTGAATAATCTTCGGAACCGAATTTGACATCCTTGTTGGTGATGTCCTTTACCTTTTTCTTGGTTGTTGAGCGCTGTTTGAAAAAGCTTAAGAGACCAAGAATTTTATCATGGATGGACCATTTGGTTTTTTGGCCCTTTTCGTCGATACTGCTGACTTCATCATTCTCAATGGAAATATTGTCAAATACCTCGTCCGAAAGATTTTCCAAACCGAGCTCGATGTTTTTAATCGCTTCTTCCTGAAGCTCTTCCTGCTGACCGTCTTTTCCTGCGAGATCGATGAAGTTTGAAGCCAAAGTTAATCGTTTACCCATGAGATCTGTGCGAATATCGGTATAACCGTCACTGTTGATACTCGCCATAACCTCCGAGGCCATCTTGGGGTTGCTGCCGTACTCTGCCAGAACCAGCCGGGACATCTTCACTGCCTTGGCCTTCTGTTCCGGTTTCGCATCGATGCCCTGAGTTAACCACTGGACATTGTTGACCTCGATCGGCATCTTTTTTAGCTGCTTTCGATAATTCTTCGAGGCAAGAATCACATCGTAAACAGTGGTAAAGCGATTCAGTTCGCTGGTTGGGTCAGCTTTCAGCATCATCGGCTTGATCTTATTGACCAGATTCTGGAGGGCCGCCGATTTGACGCTGTTGGTCGCCGCCAGTATGGTCAGATTGACATTGGGTTGGTCGTACTCGTCGTGGACCACGAACCAGTCCTTGGTGTTTTTCTTGGCGTAATAATGGACCAGATGCCGCACGGTGTTCTCGATTCGACTGTAATCTTCTTCTTGACCGTTACCGTAATCGATGGAAAAGTTGAAGATTTCCATGACGCTCATTGCCTTAAAAGCGTCCATCAACTTAGTGTAGATTGCTGTGCCTTTTTTGCCCTCGCGTTGTTCTATAGCCTGGGCCACCTGGTAATCCAAAAGGAAATTCCCGAAGGACAACTCGTAGTCATAGGTTTCCGAACCGATTTTCTGGGAAGGGCACTGCTGCCCCCGCAGGCGACAGTTTATCTTGCCGTCGAATTTTGGGGCTTTGGCTATTCTCTTCAAAAAATCGATCAATAATTTGATTTTTTGATTGTTTTCATCTTGAAGCGAGGCAAAACTACTATTGACCAGAATCTCCGAAAAGAGACAAGTCGCCTGGGCAAGTAACAGACGATAGTAATCTAGGGCTTTTTCCTCTTGGTTGAGAAACTCCAGAAGTCCGGAGACGGCATCTTGGTTGGCGCGGTCGGATCCATCGATGCCGGCGAATTGACCGTAAAGCTTCCGGGCCGAATCGTCGAGTTGGAAGATGTTATTCATCCGGTTTCTCCAGAACAGATAACGTCGCAGGTTAACTGGGAAATCACATGCTGATATGACAGTTCAGATTGCAAATTGTCGTTCTAACACATTTTGCTGTGACTGTATTCCCATACCACATATAATCCAAAAAAAACTAAAAATAAAGGGTATGAAAAGTATCCGGTCGAGAGTGAAATGGTAGAGGAATTTGAAGATGTTTTACAGGCATGTAAAACATCAAGATGAATGCGTCTGTTTGTCCTTGCCTGGGGTACGTACAATGTGAGTATTTGAGAATAAATTAGTTCTTGAACAAGTCGGTCAAGGCGCTGTCAATATCGGCGTATTTGAATGAAAAACCTTTATGTCGTAGGACCGCTGGCGAGACTCTGGCGCTGTCCAGAACAAGGGAGGATGTCTCTCCCATCACCAGGCGCAGCAAAAAACCGGGGACTGCCGGCATAAAAAACGGTTTATTGAGGGATTCGGCGAGCTTGTGGCTAAAGTCCCGATTGGTTGACGGTTTAGGGGATGTCACGTTCACTGGGCCGACTATATTTTCATTTTCGAGGACAAAATTAAAGGCTTCAACTAGATCGTCGATATGAATCCAGGAAAACCATTGCCTGCCTGAACCAAGCGGTGCTCCGAGCCCGGCTTTAAAAGGCGGGGTCATTTTTGCAAGGACTCCGCCGGAACGGCCCAGGACCACACCCAATCGGCAGCGTACCACCCTGGCAGACTTTTCTGCGACCTGGGCTTCTTTCTCCCAGTTCTCGGCGACTTGGGCAAGAAAATCTTTTCCCGGCGGGGTTCCTTCATCGATGGCTAAATCACCCTTGTCGCCGTAGTAGCCGACCGCTGAACCGCTGATCAGGACTTTGACCTTGCTGTTTCCTTCTTTTAAGGCCTCGGCAATATTTCTGGTAGTGAGAATCCGGCTATCCATTATCCTGCGCCGGTTCTTTTTGGTCCAACGACAAAACACCGATGAGCCGGCCAGATTGACCACCGCATCGCATTCTTTCATAATTTCAAGCCACGGCCCCCTCTTGGTTGGGTCACCGCCGACTGTGCTAAAATCACTGCCTTGCCGAGAACCGGCCGAACGGCTGAGGATGGTGATTCGGTGTCCTTTCTCGGTTAGAAATAGGCTGAGACGACTGCCGATAAAACCGGTCCCGCCGGTAATGAATATTTTCATGCCGCTTCCTATGGATATGGTTTGTAAAAGAATTCAAAGAAAATATTAACATGACCGTCTTTTATTGAAAAATAAGTTATATAACCTTTTTAAAATATTTCTGGAGAAAACTGTGCAAACGGAAAAAGTAAAAATCGATAAAGTTGTGAGCGGTGGCGTCGGTCTTGGCCGGATGGCGGACGGCATGGTGTTTATGATGCCTTATGTCTTGCCGGGGGAGAAAGTCCTGATGCGGGTCACACACCGCAAGAAGAAGTTTCTTGAAGCGAAAGCTGTCGAAGTGCTGGAGAGCTCACCTCGTCGGATCGAACCTTTCTGCCCCCATTTCATGATCTGCGGCGGTTGCGATCTTCAGCATGCCGAATACGACTATCAGCTTGAATTAAAGACGGAAATTCTGCGCGAACAACTAGTCGGAGCCAGTGTTATGACCGGAGAAGAGCTTGAAAAGGTCACCGAACAACCTCTGCCAGCGCCTTTGCCGTTCGGTTATCGCCAGCGTTTACGCCTACAGGTTGAGAACGGCGGCTATGGATTTTATAGAAGGTCCAGTCATGAGATCGAAATGATCGAATCCTGTCCCCTGGCCATGCCGGCAATAAACAAAGTCATGGAAAGTTTTCCGGCCAGCGAGGCTATGGGCCATCTCCTCGATCTTGCTCGCGAAGTCGAGCTGCTGGCCAGTCCCGGCGATGACAGTCTGGTTCTGACCGTCCATTTGCAACGTAAACCTCGACCCGCCGACATCAAGGCGGCTGAGCTTGCCTGCGATGAACTCGATACGGTCAAGGCGGTTTATCTCGCGGCAGAAAATAGCAGAATGCAGGGGCCTTATTGCGGCAAGGGTTCCAGTGATGACGATGAGGGTCGCTCTCTGCTGGTTCTTTTACCGTTTCAGGCTATCCCCAGCCACAATGTCCCTGCTTACACCTTGAGCCAGGAGGCCGGCGGTTTTAGTCAGATCAATATTGAACAGAACCAGCGCATGATCGAAACCATGCTCAACTGGGTCGGCGATCTGAAAGTCTCACGAGCTCTGGACCTCTTCGGCGGTATGGGTAATTTTTCCATCCCCCTGGCCATGAAGATCAAAGAGGTGATATGCCTCGATCTTCAGCGGGCTGCTATCCGCAGCGGGGAAAGTAATGCGGAAAATCTAGGACTGTCCAACTGTTCATTTTTACGCAAATCGGCCCTGGAAGGGATTAAAGAAATAGGGTCTTCCGGGGAGAGAATCGATCTACTTCTTCTTGATCCGCCCCGGCGCGGTTGCCCGGAGGTTTTGCCTTTTCTGGACGAAATCGGCAAACCGGCAGTGATCTACGTCTCCTGCGATCCCGCTACCCTGGCCAGGGACCTCAAGATGATGGCTGAGAAAGGCTATGTCATTCGCAAGATCAAGATGATCGATATGTTCCCCCAGACCCATCATCTCGAAACCATGGTCCTGTTGAGCTAAGTAGCTTGAAATGTGTACTATTATAAACTTCCCCTTGCCGGAGCCTGGAACCGAATTTAATCGTCGGTTCAGCGGGTTTTAATAAATCTCAAAAATAACGGTTTTGCCCGGCTAAAATTATTGACGAACAACAGTAAAAAGAGTAGTTTCCGCCGCCCTGTTCGAATAACAGGTTGATTTGAATGTTAATCTCTCGATATTATTAAGATAATTTAACGGTTTCGAGCCGCTTGCATCTGAATTGCCGCCAATAATTTCGGCAGGGTTTGTGATTAATGGAAAATAACTTTTTATTTGCGCCGTTTGCTGTATACGAAGGCGCTGAGAATGCATCTGTGCCTCAAGCCGACAGCCTTAATCTCGTCGGTGTGGGGTTTGACGGCACCGTTTGTTTTCGCAAAGGCGCCTCCGAAGGTCCGGCTGCTATCCGCCGGGTATCAGAGAGCCTCGAGTCCTACTCGCCTTATCTGGATCTTGATCTCGAAGAGGTCGGAAGATTTTATGATCTCGGCGACCTGGCTGTTACTAGTTCAGGTGACCCACACCGTGACTGGCAGTCATTGAAGCTCTCTTTTGCCGACCTGGCGGCTTCCGCCCCTGAATCATCCCGTTTCCTGGTCATGGGAGGCGAACATTCTATTTCCTGCCTCTTTATCGAAAGGTGCTTGGCACTTTACCCAGATTTGCTCCTCCTCCATTTAGATGCCCATGCCGATCTTCGCGATGGCTACCAGGGGTTTGATTATTCTCATGCCTCAGCCATCCGCCGCTGTCTGGATCATTTCGGACCCGGCCACCGTCTTGCCCAGTTTGGCATCCGTTCCGGCACTAGAGATGAGTTTGACCAAATGCGAACGGCAAGGACTCTTTATGACGGATTTAACGATTTTATCGCATTTTTGGACGAAATTTCAGCTGAGAGGCCGGTATATCTGACTCTGGATCTGGATTTCTTCGATCCTGCCTATCTGCCCGGCACCGGTACTCCGGAGGCCGGCGGGGAGGATTTCCAGTCGTTTATCGGGATTGTCAAAGTTTTGAAAGAGAAGAATCTGGTGGGGGCTGATGTGGTGGAGTTGGCGCCATCAATCGATCCCACCGGCAACAGCGAGGTTTTCGGAGCCAAGGTGGTCCGGGAGCTTATCCTGGCCATGCATGGGGAGGAAAGCCGTGTCCGTAGATGATAGGGTAACACCGGATGAGATGTGCGAGCTTTACAACGTCAAGCGTTGGGGCAGCGGCTATTTCTCGGTCAATGATCGGGGCCACCTCTGTGTTCTGCCCGAGAGAAGGGAAGACGGGCCGCGAATCGACTTCATGGAGGTAATCGAGGAAATCAAGGAGCAGAAGATCGCCTTTCCGGCGGTTATCCGTTTCCACGATATCCTGCGCTCCCAGATCAGGTTGATCAATACCACTTTCCGAGAGGCTATTGCAGAGTACGACTATAAAGGGAACTTCTTCGGAGTCTATCCGATCAAGGTGAACCAGATGCGCGAGGTGGTCGAGGAGATCCTCGATGCCGGCGAACCTTTCAACCATGGTTTGGAAGCCGGGTCCAAATCGGAACTGATGGCGTCCCTGGCCTATAACGAAAATCCCGAGGCCTTGACGGTTCTGAACGGTTACAAAGACGAGGAGTATATCCGGCTGGCTCTCCTGGGCCGTAAGCTGGGGCGGAAATTCATTATAGTCGTCGAAAACGTTTCCGAATTTGCTCTGATTGTCAGGCTGTCCAAGGAAATGCAGGTCGAGCCGTTGATCGGCATCCGGGCCAAACTTGCCGTCCGGGGTAGTGGCCGCTGGGCCGGATCCAGCGGCGAGCGGGCCAAATTCGGTCTGACCTGCAGCGAAATATTAAATGGTGTCGCTCTGCTCAAAGAGAATGACATGGTCGATTGCCTCAAGCTTCTTCACTTCCATGTCGGCAGCCAGGTGCCTGATATCAGGATTATCAAAGAGGCTGTTGCCGAGGCGGGCCGGATCTATGCCGACCTGGCCCTGTCCGGCATCATGATCGAATATTTCGACGTCGGTGGAGGCCTGGGGGTCGATTACGACGGGTCGCGTTCGGCCAGCAATTCTTCACGTAACTACAGTCTCCAGGAATACGCTCTGGACATCGTCAGCGGTCTGCAGCAGGTCTGCGACGAGGTCGGGGTTCCCCATCCCAATATCGTCAGTGAGAGCGGTCGTTATATAACAGCCCATCACTCCTGCGTAATCACCAATGTGGTCGATACCATCCACCAGACCAACTCGACCCACGAAACTGGCGAAATAGCCGACGAGCATATCTTGCTGACCAATATGCGGGAGTCGGCCGCCACCCTTACTGATGACAATTATCAGGAGATCTTCAACGACGCCCAGCAGTGCAAAAACGATGCTATCAACGCCTTTAAACTGGGGGTGGTTTCCCTTGAAGAACGGGCCAGGATTGAAACCCTTTATTGGCAGATTATCAGCCGGATCAGCCAGATCCTCGAAGGACTTGACTTTGTCCCGGAAGAACTTCAGCAGGTCGAGGAACTCAAAGCCAGTCAGTATCTTTGCAATTTCTCGGTCTTCCAGTCGGCCGCCGATACCTGGGCGATCAGTCAACTCCTGCCGATCATGCCGGTGATGCGTCTCGATGAAAACCCGCGGGAGAGATGTTCGATCGCCGATATAACCTGTGATTCCGACGGCAAGATAAGCCAGTTTATCTCCCAAAGCGGCTATGATCAGAGTCTTCTGCTTCATAAGCCGGTAAAGGGTGAAGATTATTATATCGGCCTGTTTCTAACCGGCGCCTATCAGGACGTTATGGGTGATATGCATAATCTGTTCGGTCGTTTGAACGAGGTTCATATATACTGTGACGATGACGACCCCGCCGATTTTTATATCGAGGAGGTGATCAAGGGCACTTCGGCCGAGAAGGTCTTGGCTACCATGCAGTATAATCCCGATATGATGGCCCGTTACGTCAAGAAAGAGATCGATCGTCAGGTACATCGTGGGAAGATCCAGCCCCGCGAAGGGGTCCGCTTGATAGATTTTTACGAGGGT
>Ga0102953_1002301_pt1 | contig 11475 bp, 7 predicted proteins | sample SalPon2A_C_D2_MG_FD_78509 | JGI IMG/M metagenome (GOLD analysis project Ga0102953, IMG submission 78509) | Soil microbial communities from South San Francisco under conditions of wetland restoration - Salt Pond MetaG R2A_C_D2_MG | ecosystem: Environmental > Terrestrial > Soil > Wetlands | place... | reverse complement strand
TGGTTCGGTTCCTACACTATCCTATGGCAACCGCCGCCGGGCTATTCCAAACCGATCATACCCGAGGGGGACGAACCTGAGATAAAATGGCTGGCGGACGCGGTCAGGAAAGCGAACGGCAGCCAAAACGCCGACCCCGGCCAATTGGTAACTAATTATCAAATGAATGAAGGGTTGATGGCCGACGGTATCGCCGGCCCGGAAACCCTGATCCATCTCAACTCGAGTATCGGCCATACCGGGCCGACCCTTGTGGAGTGATAAAGATGTCCTATATCCTCGACGCCTTAAAAAAATCGGAACGGGAAAGAAAGAAGGGGGAGGTCCCGAATCTGAACAGTTTCGATAATTCTCCACCGCCACCTAGATCTACCAAGCGCTCCGTCATCCTTTTATTGCTTGCCATCCTGATCGTTTCCATTGCGGGAATAAACCTCTGGGTGCTCTTTCGTCAATCGCCGGATACAACAGCCCAGGATGAGCCGGTGGCGGTAACCGCGTCGCAGGAGATGGCTGACTCCGCAGGCGATGCCGATATTCCAGAACCGGTAGATCAACCAGCCATGAATACGGATCAGGCAACCAAAACGCCTGAGACCGAGGCCAGAGAACCGACGGCTCCGAATGTCACTGAGAAAATGACCGCGGCCATTACCGGAGCGGAACAGGCTATTCCGGCCACCGAAGTTTTGCAACCCGAGAAACCGGCTATAGAGACCACGGTAGCTTCCGATGAGCAAGGCGGCGATGAACCGGTCGAGGCCACAGAGGGATCAGACCTGGAATTTGCTGGCCAACCCTTCGATGAGGCCGGTGAGGACGATAAAAAAATCACCATCGCTTACGCCGACCTGCCGAACAATATTCGAGACGCAATGCCGGAACTGAGTATCGCCGCCCATTATTACTCAGCCAATCCTAAAGCCAGAATGGCCAGCATCAATGGCCGGATCATGCGGCAGGGCCAAAAGTTGGAGAAAGGACTCGTTCTCGAGGAGATCAACGAGGACGGAGTGATCTTTTCTTTCAACAAGTACCGTTTCAGCCTCAAGGTTTTTAACCCTTGAATCGCCCGCACCCGCCATCCTTAAAAAAGGCTCTTGCATAACAACGATTCGATCGACCTGCCAGAGGCTGGTATCATTGGCAATCAAACCACTAACCCGTTATTCAACCGCGGAAAGATCCTTATGACGAAAAATGACAAAGAAAATATGGTGGAACGGAGGCAGCATAAGAGGTACAAGGTCAAGTCAGGTACCTTCAAATCCGAGGCCTTCGAGGGTGAAATTATCGATATCAGCATGGGCGGCTTCTCTTTCAGTTACGTCGACAAAGGCGAATGGGACGACGAGTCGTTCGACCGCGGCATGCTCCTCGGCGAAAAGGATCTCTGCATCGAAGACGTTCCCTTGAAAATCATATCCGACTGCGCCATTAACCGGGGACTTTCCATCACCGGACGGTGCGGCGCGAAATTCGGCACACTCACCCCGAAGCAACTTGCTCAGTTGGAATACTATATCTGGGCCAATACGGATGCCACCGAAGAGGAAACCGAAACCACCGCCGACTGATTCTTTGGCGAAACGATCTTCAGGATGCCATCGGCAGACAACCGGCTGATAGTTATTCAACAGCACTGAAGACAAAAACAACGAACGGGAGCCGGATATTCATGTTCCGTCGAGAATTACTGCGCCCATTCAGATGTTCATTCAAGAACCGCTTTTTCCCACCCGGGCGTTTCCCTTTGAAAACCACGACGGCCCTCTTTTTCGGCCTCTTTATCTGTCTGGGCCTCTACCTGATCTCGGTCCGGGTGATCGGTTACTTTCACGGTCAGAGCGAACTGGGCATCATCTTAAGCCTGAAGATCTTCCAAATGGCCTGGATCATCATGTTCGCGATGCTGATCTTTTCCTGCATGGTCTCGGCGGTTTCCTCGATGTTTCTCTCCCAGGACAACGAGATTGTCTGCGCCGCGCCGGTGCCCCCCATCGACCTTTACGCCATGCGCTTTGTCACCACCACCATTTACACCTCGTGGATGATGGTGGTCTTTTCGATCCCGATCTTCGCCGGTTACGGCCAGGTATTCAAGGCAGGCTGGCTGTTCTGGCTGCTGATGCCACTGGCCGTGGTCTCGACCACTGCGGTCGCCACCGGCATCGGCAACACCGCCACCATTATCCTCATCAACCTGTTTCCGGCCCGGCGCACCAAGGACATCGTCCTCTACCTGTCGCTCTGCTTCGGGATCTTCATTTATATAGTCTTCCGCTTCTTAAAGCCGGAAGAGCTGGTCAACCCCGACCGCTACGGCCACTTCGTCGACTACCTGTCGAGCATCTCCACCCCGGCCGCGCCCTATATCCCGGCGGCCTGGGCGGCAAATCTTCTCTCCCTCTATCTGCTCGACCGCGAGATCGACTGGCTGATTCTGGGGTTGATCGTCATCACCCCGGTGGCCTTGTTTTTCCTGGACGAGTGGGCGATGCAGCTCTGGTTTTTCAAAGGTTATTCAAAGTCGCAGGAATCGTTCGGCGGTTACCGCCGATTCACCGCCAACCGTAAATACCGGCCCCGTCTCTGGGGCTGGATCGCCGCCAAGGAAACCAAGACCTTTCTGCGCGACTCGACCGAATGGTCGCAGCTCTTCATGATCGCCGCCCTGGTCGTGGTCTACCTGTATAACTTCAAAATGTTGCCTGTGAAGCGTTCTTTTTTCCAAGAGGAACACATCACCAACATCATCTCCTTTCTGAACATCGGCCTGACCGGTTTTATTATCGCCTCGCTTTCGGCCCGCTTCGTCTACCCCTCGATAGGCGCGGAGGGCGGCTCGTTCTACATTATCAGATCTGCGCCAATTTCCCTGAATCGCTTTCTCCTGAGTAAATATTTCTATTATGCGATCCCCTTCACCGGCCTGGCCCTTTTGATGGTGATCGTGTCCGACCGGCTGTTGAACATCACCGGACCCATGTGGTGGTTCTCGGTCGGCACCACCGTGCTAATCACCTGGACCGTGGTGGCGGTGGCCCTGGGATTCGGCGCTTTAAACGCCGATTTCCGGGCGGAAAGCAAGGCCGCCGCCCTGGGCGGGATGGGCGCGATCATGTTCCTGTTCACCGCTATGACCTATGAAATAGTGATCATAGGCCTCGGTTTTTTCCCGGCCTACCGGCTGGTTACCAAATGGCTGCGAGACATCCCGCCCACCTGCAAGGATATGACTATCTTAACCGGCTGGGTCCTCTTCTCGCTACTCAGCGGGTTATTTATTGCTGTATTTTTTTTCCGGAAAGGTGTAAAAAAACTGGAGGACTCGGCCTGACACCTTGGTGGTTCTAAAGATCGACGCTTTCCAATATTTTTCTGGTCGAACAATTACTTAAAGAATCTCTAAATTATAAGCGCGCAGGAACGATGCTCTCAACCATTATCACCGGCACCATCTCGGGAATTAACGGCCTTTTGGTCGAGGTCGAAACCGATATCGCTCCCGGTCTGCCGACCTTCTCCACCGTAGGCCTGGCCGAGGGTGCGGTCCGCGAGGCCAAGGATAGGGTCAAATCGGCGGTCCGCAACACCGGCTACAGTTTTCCCAACCGGCGGATAACCGTCAACCTGGCCCCGGCCGACCTCAAGAAGGTCGGTTCCGGCTACGATCTACCGATGGCGCTCGGCATCCTCACAGCTTCCGACATCCTGGCCAGCAATTTTCTGGACAGATACGCGGTGATCGGCGAGCTTTCTCTGGACGGCTCGGTCCGTGAAGTGCCGGGAGTATTGGCGATGGTGATGGCCGCCCGGGACGGCGGCCTTGAAGGGGTTATCGTCCCTCTCACCAATGTCGAGGAAGCCGCCGTGGTAGCCGGGATCAAGGTGATCGGCGTCAAGAGTCTCTACGAAACGGTGGAGTTTCTGGCCGATAAGCGCCAGATCGCTCCGGCCGTGCCGGTCGGCAAAAACGATGCCGATCCGAAACCGGATTACCAGACCGATTTCGCCGAGGTAAAAGGCCAGGAACAGGCCAAGCGCGCCCTGGAGATCGCCGCGGCCGGCAACCATAATATCCTGCTCAAAGGTCCCCCTGGTTCCGGCAAGACCATGCTGGCCCGGCGCATTCCTACCATCCTGCCGGGCCTGACCTTCGAGGAGGCCCTGGAAACCACCAGGATTTACAGTGTCATGGGGTTGTTGCCGCCAGGAAAAAGCCTGCTTGAGGTCCGGCCCTTCCGTTCACCCCATCACACCATTTCCGATGCCGGCTTGGTTGGCGGCGGCCAGATCCCCAAGCCGGGCGAAGTCACCCTGGCCCATAACGGCGTTCTCTTTCTCGACGAGTTTCCTGAGTTTCGCAAGAATGTTCTCGAAGTGATGCGCCAACCGATGGAGGACTGCAACGTAACCATCGCCCGAGCCGCGGTCTCCCTCAAATTCCCCGCCAGCTTTCTGATGGTCGCCGCCATGAACCCATGCCCCTGTGGCTATTTCGGCGATGCCGGCCACGACTGCATCTGCAATGCAATGCAAATCCAGCGTTACAACAGCCGTCTTTCCGGGCCGCTATTGGACCGGATCGACATCCACGTCGAAGTGCCGGCCGTGCCTTACAAGGAGATCAGCGATACCAGGAAACCGGAGGATTCGGCCTCCATCCGTGCCAGGGTAAGCCGAGCCAGGGACATTCAGGAAGAAAGATTTACCGGCCGGAAGACCGCCTGCGTCAACAGCCGAATGACCCCGGCCGACTTGGAGAAACATTGCAAACTCGATAAAGACGCCGATAATCTTCTGGAAACCGCCGCCAAAAGGCTAGCCATGTCGGCCCGCTCCTGCCACCGGGTCTTAAAGATCAGCCGCACCATCGCCGATCTGGATGGTAATACGGATATAAAAACAGGTCACGTCGCCGAAGCGATACAGTATCAGCGCTCTGCCCCTAAAATGGCATAGGGGTTTATCAAGTTATGGGTTTTATATAAACAGGTGCTGTGTCTGCGGAAACTGGTGCTAAAAAGCGTATGGAGTAGAAAGATACCGCACCAGCTTTGTCCCGCCACGGCCTCAACTCGATACCTTTCTCCGCAACTCTGGTAAACTTGGAAAGACTTTCACCAAAAGGGAACAACGCATATTCGGAAGGGTGGACCAGATAGACGATATCGGGATCCTGAGGCAGCATGACCCGGGAAGACCTGGGCTGATACCAGAAAGGCTCGAAAAGTCGCGGGCCATTCGTCAGAAAAACCAGCTGTTCGTTAAAGCCCCAGTCCATGCTGACGATAGAAATATCAGTAGAGTGTTCATACTCCCGGCAGAAACTATTCAGAGCCGAACTCCACCATCCGCTCCCCCCCGTACGTCGAATAACCGACTGGGTTTGCCTTATCGCATAAAGCTGAGAAGAGAGGACCACCAAAGTAACCAATAACACCGAAGAGCGGAGAGGCCACTTGCGTTCGGGCGACCTTCGCCAAATATCCCACACTCCAACAAGGGTAAAGGCAATAATAAGGTGTGGAAATGGATATACCAGGGCAGTATGGTGAATCCTTACTGCACCGGGCATCAACAGAATCCCCACAGTTATGAATACCCCAGCCAGCAGGATAAAGGTCTGTTTTTTCCTTTTGTCCATATCAGCTGCAGGTTGCCACCAAAAGATGATCTGCAGAAAAATGCAGGCCAGCAAACTCCCCCCCAACGGGGTCCAGACTGTCGAGCTAATTTGCTCTATCCTGTAAAACAAGCCGCCAGCCATGAAGAGGCGGTAAAAATACGACCCGTCATACATAGCAAGAAGGGTATTGATCTTTTCAGGCATTTCGTCCATGTCGAACAAAAAGCCTCCCGTTACAGTTTCTTTAACTATCTGCGGGAGGTTCGAGAGTATCGGCCCGGCGCCAAGGATGAATCCAAGAACAAGGGCAACAAGCCCCCCCCGATTAGAACGTAGCAACGCTATGCTTTCCTCTCTCCACACTAAGAAAGACGAGACAGCCATCCCGCCAAGAAAAACGAGAAAATCAATTTTATTGAAAAAACACAGACCAAAAGCCAATCCGGCCAACAGAAAGTATCCGATACTCCGCCTCTTAAAAGCCAAAATAACCAGAAGTATCGCCCCATTTCTAAAGACGAAACTGGGTACAGCTGCACCCCAATCAAGAAGGCTTAGATAAAAGAAAGAGGGGTCAAGAGCTAATAGGCAGCCTGCTATCAACGATTCTCTGGTACCGAACAACTTTCTGGACCAGAGAATGAATAGCAAAATACCAAATACGCTCCAGCCAAGATTTGCCATCCGTAATACCGACTGGCTTGAACCAAACAAACCAAAAACCGGCATTAACAACCAACTTTTAAGCGCGCCGAGATATGACTGGATAAGAATCGGAAAGGGCCGGTCCAACAAGTTAAGAGTCAGATGGCCCGGCATGTGAGGTGAGTCATGTCTTGCCTCCAGAAAATCCCTGGCCATACCGGCGAAGACAGCTTCATCGTAATAAAGCCCAGGCTGAGAACGATTTTCCCAGCCGAGGCAAACTAAAAACATCGATAACAGGACCCAACAGCCGACAGTTACTAAAATCCCTCTGGAATTCAAAGAACAACAGAACCTCTCTTTTGAAAATAAAGTCATATAACTTTAAATCCCACCCCACTCAATTAACACGCACATGAATTATATTATTCTCTCAGGCAATACATGAGGTTGTCAAACTTTTCTTTATTATTAAGTTTCTTTCTGTATAAATCTGGGGGGCCCTAGAAAAAAAGGGGGCGAGCCGGTTCTTCTCTTTTGACAAGTCGATCCGATGTTAGCAGTGAAGAAAGTCTTGATGAATTCATAAAAAAAGGCCGCCGTTAAAAACGGCGGTCTTAAATAACAAATAGGTCCGAAAAATCTTGTCATCCGTTAACTACTTAACAGACACATGCATATTTTTTTGAGATGTTCCAAAATCGGTAGGGCATCAGGATTAAGATTTCCAGCGCCCAGACGTGATAGAATTTCCGTCACCGGCATGAATTCTCCCTGTACAACCTCCTCCGGCTGCATGGTGGCAGGCCCGTCGTGCTTGGCCCGGAAGACATGACAAAACACCAGGTTACTAGCATCTTCTTAGTACATCTCGTATAAATAGCATAGTCCCGCCTTGCCCCCTGCGTCAACAGCCGGATGACCCTGGCTGATCTGGATGGTAATACGGAGATCGAGACCCGGCATGTGGCCGAAGCCATCCAGTACCAATGCTCTGCCCCAAAATTATTTTAGAATGTAATTTTTTGAATTTAATTCATAGAAAAGGTGGCTTTTCAAGACCCCATTATACATGTCTATTTGAGGCAACTATGACAGATAACAACATTAAGGGTTTACATTTCAATTGTGACAGATGTGAGCAGCCCATTAATCACCCTGCAGCCTTATTGTTTTCTCCGCCTTTGGATGATGGATTTAACGTATAAAAGCATCATATTTGCATTGAGTGCTACAAAATAATTGTGAAATATTTCATTAAATAACAACAACTTATGGGAAAATCACAAAATTGGAGTAAATGCCTTAATTTTAATTTTACTCTAGCCGATTTATGTTTGAAAAAAGAAAGGGCCAAAGCACGACCCTGGCCCTTTCTAGATTCAGTTGCGGGCTGTTGATTCCCAACAGCCCGCGACCCATCTTTCTGTTTTATTCTCATGGCACCCGCCCTGGGGCATTAGTTATATATCTCAGCCCAAGCAGGTTTTGCAACCGAAGCGGTTGAATAGAAAGTTTATTCAGCCCCTTCTTCCGCCTTTTCATCAGCGGCGGGCATTGTTTCCGAAGCCGATGTTTCAGAGGTCGCGGCTTCCTCGCCTTCCTCCCCCGAACCCATTTGCGCAGCAGACTCATCAACGGCGGGAGCCATCTCTTCAGCGCTTTCCGTCATCGTCCCCTCCCCAGTCGCTTCACTTTGGGCGCTCTCAGAGGCTTGATCAGCGGTTTGCTCGACGGCTGACTGGTCTTGCGGAACTGATTTAGACTCCTGCTCTGTTTTGGAACAACCAATGAACAGCAATACGGTCATAATGGACGCCAGAATCAAATAGTTTGTTTTCATACTTCCCTCCTTGGAATTTATGGAAGTAAAAACAATACACTAGTCAGGTTAAAACGGCAATCTTTGAGTGTTAAGAATATCAAACAAATAGGACCAAGGGACTAAGGACAAGGCGATCTGTTTTACGTTGTGTCTTAGAGCTGTTTTTTACGGCCAGGTAAACATGCCCCACAGCTTTTGCTATGGTTTATGTCGACGATAAAGACATTATCTTGCTCAGCTATTTCGGCAATAATTCTCTGCTGCGCTTTGAGTCGTAAGGCAACAAATTTACTAGCCTAATAGCCACTACCAATATTAAGTTAGCGTGCCGAAATCCAGAAACGAAAAAAGCGAGTCAGCTTGTTGTTGCCGGCCCGCCTTTTATAATACCTGGTAATCACGGTTTGGGTTTGGTGTGAATTACCACCGTCCTTCTTTTTCAGATTATTCTCTTAGTACCCTGGCGCAGCGCCGTCTGGAGTACCCCTCTTCAATGCGGTTGAGCCAGCTCTTCAGTAGGTCTGCCCAGTCGTCACTGATGGTTATCGACGGGTCTCGCCGCCATAGGATCTCTCCGTCCGGGTCTACAGTCACCAGGAGGGGAATGCAAAAGGAACCGCGACAGGCCCGCACATCCATCTCGTAATTCTCCTTGCTGATCCGTTCAACTATCCAGCCCTTCTGGCGGCGCAGGATATCCGCCAATATATCAAAGGACAACTCCCGATCACCCGAATCATCGGTAAGACAGGCCTTGAAGACTCTAGGTTCAGTCAAGAGGTAATTCGAAGCGCAACCGCTAATACTACTAGAAACGACAATGGCCAAGACCAGAAAAATCAAATTCCTCATACTTCCCCCCTCCCGGTTCAAATAAAGAATCATAAAAGGGGCTGACTAAAGCCAGGCGCCCCACTCTTAGCTATTCTACTAAAATTTCTGGCTTATGCAATCAGACTGGAATTTCAGGAGAGAGGAGTTGTTATACTGAAAAAGCTTAAAACAACTCCTCACGACTGCCCGAAATAGGAAAAAAGAAAGGAACGGCCGATTTCAAATATTTCGGGGCGAAAATGACATAGAATTCACCTATCCAGTTCTTTGATAACGCAAAGAGTCCCGATTTCCCCTAACACAAACTGCTAAGCCAACCGAATATTTACGACAATCCCCTATATAAATTAAATGTAGTTGTTCCATCAAGTTCCCTACCTTCTTTAAGCGCTTTAAGGATCGCCCGCCCCTTCCCCGAAAACGGCCCGCAATGGGATAGATCCAGGTGGATTTTGCTGCATGCCGAGACAGGTTCTTCGTCAAGGTGCCCAAGCAGGGAGAAATCTTCGATTGAATTAAGAGTGGTAAGGCCATGATCGTAACTGAACCGGAAGCCGCTACCCTGGTCCGGATAAAAAAGGCTGCCGTCTTTTACACCCCTGAGCGGAATTCGAGAGGTCATTAATTGCACAGGACCATAAATTGTCAGGCATATCTCCATATCGCCCCTGCGGGCCATCAGTTCGCCAAGGTTATCGCGGTCATTTTCAAGCGGCGGGACTATTTGTTTAATGCCGAGTTCCCGCCATGCCCTGATTGTTTCGCTGTTCATGCTGTATAGCTGGCTGCCGGCAATCAGTTCCATGGGCAACGACTGGTCAAGAAGATGGAAGTGGCCGATATTGTTCAGCCGGAAGACGGCAAAGCCTCGATCGCTTAGTTGCCGCACCGCCCCTTTGGTCTGCAGCCAGTCGCCCGGAAAGATGATAGCCGGGATATCCCAGGCTATTTCATTCAGGCGGCCACGAATCTGCCTTGATAGTTTGGGTAAATTCCTTACATTCTCGGGGGTAAGCGGGATTACGACCCTTTCGATCAGAGGATCGTCCAGTATCCCCACATCCATAATATCGCCAAGTGTCAAGGTAATATGACGCCCTGCAACCGGAGGGCATGGAGCTGCCGGCACCAGGGTAGCCATTACTACCTGCTGCTTTCGTTTAAATTCCATGTCTTGGGACCTGACGACCTCCGCTTCCAACTGACGGTAGAAATCCCGGCGAATTTCGTTAAGTTCCCTGGTTGGGATAAAGACTGGTGGCAGAGCGCCTGTTTTCAGCTGCTTCAAACTGAATGGCGCGTTGTCTGTCTTTGCAAAAATTCTGGACAGGGTGGCCTCGGTCAGCGGCTTTTCCTCCGCATGAACGACTTCGACATTATAGGATTTTTCAAGCTTGATTCCGGCCACCTTGCCGGAAACAATCAGCTGTTCAGAACCAAATGATATTTCCAAGGCAAGGGACAACAATTTCGGTTTCATCTCGGCAAGTTTCTGCCGGGCAACACTTTCACTTGTGGTAAATGCTTGCTCGGCGGCTACCTTATAAACAGTATCACCCGGCCTGATCTTATCAGCCGCCTTTGTTTCAATGGTTACGGTGTTCCCGGGCAAACCTGTTTTCACCTTTTTACGGCCGATCTCCATCGCGATCACCGTGAGACCTGCACCGCTCTGGTCGTTTTTCGGCAACACCTTCAAACGATCGCCCAGATGAACCCTACCCTCAAGTTTGACAAAAATACGGTTGCCCCTCACCGCTGCAACCGGACCAATATAATGTCCGATAGTGCCATGCATGGAAGGTGCGGCGACTTCAATCGGCAATCTGCCGGTGAGAAAACCGGATGTGTACTTACGGCCGAATGACAGTTCCAGTTGTTCCCTGGCCCGGCCCAGCACCTTTTGCTTATCCTTTGACCGGGCATCTAGAACCATGCGATAGGCGCTAACCACCCGCCCCACATATTCGGCGCTCTTCATCCGTCCTTCAATTTTAAAAGAAGTCACCCCCGCCTCAATCAACCTTGGCAGATGGTCGATAGCGCCCAGATCGCTAGTCGAAAAATGGTAACCGGTTTTATCCCTATACCTATAGCGACGACGGCATGGCTGCACGCAGCGACCCCGGTTGCCGCTTCTGCCGGTAATAAAGGAAGAGAAGAGGCATTGACCCGATATTGAAAAGCAGAGGGCGCCGTGGACAAAATGTTCCAGTTCGATCTCGGTATCACGGCGTATGGCGCCGATTTCCGACAGGGAGAGTTCCCTGGCCAGCACCACCCTTTTGAAGCCCATCCCGGCCAGCATGTTTACTCCCGCCGCATTATGAACGGACATCTGGGTGGAAGCGTGCAGAGAAAGGGCTGGAAAATGAGATCTGGCCAACCGCCACAAACCCAGATCCTGGATGATGATGCCGTCAACCCCAACGTCCTCCAACCAGCCGAGAGTTTCAATGAGCAGCGGCAGCTCCGATTCCTTGATCAAGGTGTTAAGCGCTATGTAAACTTTTACGCCATGCAGGTGGGCATAACTCAC
>Ga0102953_1002300_pt1 | contig 11477 bp, 13 predicted proteins | sample SalPon2A_C_D2_MG_FD_78509 | JGI IMG/M metagenome (GOLD analysis project Ga0102953, IMG submission 78509) | Soil microbial communities from South San Francisco under conditions of wetland restoration - Salt Pond MetaG R2A_C_D2_MG | ecosystem: Environmental > Terrestrial > Soil > Wetlands | place... | reverse complement strand
TTCATTCCTGCTATCGAATGCCGTCCGGACCCGACTGGAGAAGCCCGCAATCGGGCCAACCAAAAAATGAAGAAAGGCTACATGCTGGTTCGGGAGCAACCGAGCCTGGCCGGTGTCGCGCCTCCTCCACCTGTAGTGCCCAGCAGCCCGGTCACTGAACAACAGTCCGGCGTCTCTTCGGTGCTACAGGACTGGGGACAGGAAAACACTCAGAACTGGTTTTAGTCGTCAACCCCGCCTGGGGGAGAATTTCTCCCGGCAGGGGGATTCCTCCAGGCAAACCTTGAAGGAGGAATCCATGCTCGACATGCTGAACAAGCTGATCTGTGTCAGTCTCAATATCCATATCTGGAGCGGCCGGAAGAAACTCCAGCCCGCAGATCTGAACCTTAACGCCGGGGAAATACCTCCAGAAGAACTCGCCTCTCTCGGGGTCAAGAAGATCTGTGATCCCGACGAGCTCAAAACATTCCAGAATCTGAGAAGACGCGCCGAACGTGCGTGCGAAGCGGCAGGGGTCCGATTCTTGGGGGGATACACCATCCCTCAAGACAAGGCCGAAGCTGTCGTTGATGAACTCAGAAAAGTGGCTGCTGATTTTGCGGAAGAGAAGCAACATTTCCTCGCCCGCTATAGCGAGTCCACCGAGGTCTGGTTAAAAACAATCCCAAGCCAATGGCGACACATGGTCGCTGAGGCCATCGAACCGATCGAGTCCATCGCCAGCCGTCTTTCGTTTTCGCACCAGACCTTTCAGGTCCAAGGCGTTGAAGGATTGGATGATGGGCTGATCTCCTCCGTTAATACTCTCGGAGACCGACTCATCAAGGAAATCTCTCGTTCAGCGATCCAGACCTGGGAAGCATCTTTCCGGGGACGGGCCAAGGTCAGTCAGAAAGCCCTAAGACCGATCCGAGCCATTTTGGAAAAAGCCAAAGGGCTGTCCTTTCTGGAAGGGAGCCTTGTTCCGGTGATCGCTGGGATCGAGGAAGAATTGAACGGCCTGCCGAAATCCGGTTACCTGGAAGGGCGGGACTTTCGCCAGCTGGTAGGAGTTCTGCACGCGTTGGTCGATCTGGAAGGAGCAAAAAACCCTGTCGTCCTTGAACAGGATGATGGAGACGAAGACATCGAGAGGATCATTGAGCCTTTCAAAGAACTTGAGGAGATGACACCAATGCCTTTGGCAGCAGCCATGCCGGCGACTTGGTTCTGATTCTCATCCCGCCGTTCCGGGGTCTGTTTCTGCCGAAACGCCCCGGACGGGGGGCGTTCTTTGGAGGACACCATGAACAACGTTTTCATTCGATCCCTGCCCGTCGTCGCCATGGCGATGGGGGATAAGATGGGCGTCAAAGTTCGCATTCAAGGGAGCCAGGCTATGACAGATGGCAACACCATTTATCTCCCCGTGCTCCCTGAGGGTGACGAATCGGCCTGGATCTTGGCGCGTGGTTATCTTGACCACGAGGCCGGGCATGTCCGCCACACGGACTTTTCCGTAAAGGAAGACACCCCGATGCACAAGGCCCTCGCCAACATTCTTGAGGACATCCGGATAGAGCAGGCGATGGGGTGGGCCTATCCCGGCTGCGCCGTCAACCTTCGCAAGATCGCTGATCATCTGGCGCAGGAAGGGGCCTTTACCCCTTCGGCAAGCAAACCGGAACAGTTGTTTTTGGGCTGGATCTTGGCCGAATGTCGCAGCCGCGTGCTGAAACAATCGCCCCTGGCTCCCATCGCTCAAAAATCCCGGGGAGCCTTGGTCAAACGGCTTGGAGCCGTTCTCGTAAACCAGGCAGAGGTTTTGTTGAAGAAGGTCGAGAGGCTTTCCACCACGCGTCAGGCACATGATTTGGCCAAGGAAATATTGGACCTGCTTCGGCAGGCTCAGCATCAACCTTCTCAGGAGTCCTCTGGTCAGAAGAATAAGAATCATTCCAAGGGTCAACCCACTTCCGGTTCCGAACAGGGCCAGAAGGAATCCCAACAGAATGATCAGGAAATCAAAGGACAATCATCACCATCATCCGAGTCCAAGTCGGACAATCAGGGCTGCGGAGCAGAAAGAAATGGCAGCTCGGGAGATTCACAGTCCGGCTCTGACAACGACACGAATGTCGCTGAAGGTTCCGGATCTTCGCCGGCAGCCAGCAAAGATGCCTTGAAACGGATTCTGGGAAAAGATCCAGGTTCGTTTGGGGATCTAGGTCAGATGACCGCTGAAGCATTACAGGCTGCGTCTGATCAGGCGGTAAGAGAAACCGGCATGGAATCCATGACCGGCATCTACCCGGGAGAACAACTCGCCAAAGAAGTGACCTGTGGGAATCCACCCGATCTCCACCAGGTCCGACATGAAACGGTGGCGCTTCGCTCCAAGCTCGCAAGGCTGGTTCAGGCGTCCAAACTAAAGAGGTCGTGCGCAGGCAGACTCGGCCGTTTGGTCGACCACCGAACACTGCACCGATTGCCCGCTGGTGATCCACGAGTGTTTCGCCGCAAGGAGGAAAAACGCGCCATCAACACCGCAGTGATCGTTCTTCTTGATCGCTCCGGATCGATGTCAGGGACTCGCATGGAGTTGGCAAGAAAGACCGTGCTGGCCCTTGCCGATGTCCTTGGCACCATTCCGGGAATCAGCGTATCGACAGGAGCGTTTCCGGGAAAAGAAGGGGCGGTGGTTTCAATGACCCCTTTCGGCCGAACAGCTTCTCAGACGAAGGATAACTACGCGATGACAGCCAACGGGGGGACCCCTTTAGCTCAGGCTCTCGGATGGGCCAGGGTCCAGATGGCCGTCAGGCAAGAACAGAGAAAAATACTGTTGGTCGCAACCGATGGTCAGCCTTCAAATCCTGGACTGGTAAGAGCCCTTCTCGAAAGATTGGAAGCAGAAGGGGTCGAACTCATGGGGCTCGGAATTTTGGATCAAGGAACGACGAGGCATTTCTTTGCCAGACATCGAACGGTCCAGAGCCTCAGTGATCTGCCAGCCGCAGTTTTCGAGCTTTTCCAGGAAGCGTTGACCGAATAGGCGAAAGCCAGCAGAACAACCAACCCGGACGGGGGAAATATTCCCCTCCCGGGGGACTTCTCCCAGTCTCAATGATAGGAGAAGAGCATGATTAAGAAAATATTGGAGGTTCATATCGGTTCCGAGTTCGACCACGGACCTGAAGTTGCCGTGGTGGAGATAACCTCAACGCTTGATGCCCGCATTCGTCAACTGGCGGCAGCGGCAAAAGTTCTCGGAGTCTACAAAGTCTCCGAGTTCAACTGCTTTCCGGACTTCTTCCTTCGAGACTATGACGCGGAGGAAGAAGATGGGCCGATAGCGTACCGGACACCAGAATACGAGGATGAAGAAAATGCCTGTCGGGTGGAGTGCGTGACGTTGAATGTCACGGCCGATGATTATTATTGGAGTGGCTACGTCAAACACACCAACGTCCGGTGGGAAACCGACACCGTTCCCCTTGGTCTCGTTGAATCCAACGACCTTACGAATCGACATCACATGCCGCAAACCCCTCTTTCGGTTTTGCGAACAATTGAAGCTTCTCTGGTTATTGGCTCCATGAAGGAACCGGAGATCCAGAAGGTGGCGTTAAGCGAAGTGCAAAGGATTTTGAATCGACCTGCTCCCTACCTGGGAATCATACTTCAGGGAGGTATCGTCCAGGCAATCGTTTCCGATCAGCCGGAGTTAATGGCCGATTGGAAGGTCATGGTCATTGACTATGACACCGAGTCCACCCCGGACGAGGACCTGGTCAACGTTCCACAAAGTGACGGGAGCGATTCGAAAGCCTGGGCCTATCTCGACAGCGTTACCCAAACTGCCATTGGACTGCAGGCTGTTCGCGAGGCGCTGTCCTGACAAACAAGAACTCGGAGGATAATCATGACACCCAAACGACAACGGCCGAAGGCTGTTCAGGGAGAAACCCTTGAGATGCAATCACCTTGCGGAAAAATATACGTCACATTGAATGATAACCCGGATACCGGCGACCTCATGGAGGTGTTTGTCAGGTTCGGGAAATCAGGTACCTGCGGAAGTCTGGTCGCCAATGCCCTGACGATCATTACGTCTTACGGACTTCGATCCGGTATGAATGTGAGTGATGCGATCAAAGGGTTGACCGGCCATGGTTGCCACAGGGCACCGGTAATTGACGGTGACGATAGAGTCACTTCCTGCGTCGATGCCATCGGAAAGGCTATCAGGCTGCATTCGGGATTCTTGGAGAATCCTTACTAAACAAGCTTGAACCAGTAACGACTCAATCACCCATTTGCGGGGGCAGACAAAGCCCCCGCAAGGGGTCCATGTCCGCTCCCGACAAGGAGAATAGGATATGGAATCGATGAATCTTTTCGGCCAGGAGACCGAGCCGAAAACCCAAAAAATCCGCATCAGATCAATCCGGGCGGTTTTTAATAACGAAGTGATTCGGGAGAACGCACCTGCCTGGGTGAATACAACCTGCACCAGCTCCGAGAACGTGTTCGAGCTGTTCCGCGATTTGGCAAAGGAGGCCAAGGAGAATTTTGTGGCCCTTCATCTCGACGCCAAAAATCGGATCATCTGCTACGACACGGTTTCAATCGGTTCGCTCAATGCAAGTATTGTTCATCCCAGGGAGGTATACAAGGCGGCGTTGCTGTCATCGGCGGCAGCGGTGCTCTTCATTCACAACCACCCTTCGGGGGATACGAAACCAAGCCGGGAAGATATTGAGATCACCAAACGACTCAAGGATGCAGGTGAACTTCTCGGAATCCGCGTGCTGGATCATTTGATCGTTGGCGAGACAGGGTACTACTCCTTCGCAAACGACGGAATCTTATAGAAAAGGGAAGACATCATGAGGAAATTAGCAGTTTTGTTGCTTTCTATCTCTGTCCTGACCGGCTGCTCTGCAGCCGGTCTTAAAAAGGCCGAAGAAAACACCCGGCTGGCGGGAACGACCAATCTGATTGGTGCTGCCATCCATCTGCCTATCTGGGCTGCGGCGACAGTTGCCAATGCTGGCTCCGGTTCTGCCGGTGACAGTGAAGCAGCAATTGTGAAGCCGATTGCCCAGGAAGGCCAGTTGGTGGAGAAGCGGCGACAACGCTGGCGTCCTGGTCTGCCAGGTGACATTTCGCGGGAGGCTTATGAAGCCCTCTGCGATGAAGAATATGAGGCGCTTATGAAAACGGCGGGGTTTTAACCTCCAAGCGCCTTTGATCTGATCACATAGACCTGTCCCTACCGGTAACCCGGTAGGGCTTCTTGGAGCTCCTGTCCTTTTTGACGGGGGTTGCAGGAAGCCCTATCGGGCGAACTTCAACCGGAAAGGAGACATGCTATGTCGGTCAAGGTTAGAATCAACAACCGTGAGTACACACTCTCTTGGGATGAGTTTGAGAAGCTGATCCTGAGAAAGGCCCCAAATGCTCAGGTGGAAATTTTGAGCATGGGGTAGAAAAATGGGAGGTGGCCAAAATGGCTGCCTCCCATTTTTATGAATCATTAAATTTGCGGATGGACCAGAGTTCCCCGAAGTCCATTTTCAAAAGTAAATGCCAGATTATTGATAAATCGATATGTGCTTTTAATCCTAGGTGAAGCAAGACTCCCATTACAGCACAACACGTAAGACGGCTCAACCATTTGGAATCAGGTTGGGCCGTTTTTGTGTTGCGGATGGTGACTATTTGGACAGGCTGCTTTAACTGTAAATCTTTCTTGGCCCTATGGCTTTTGGTATGTGACACCTCATGGTTAGGTTGAGATGTCTACTTTAGCGGAGGAAGGTTCCCCATCCGAGTTCATGGCATGATTATGCTCCGGTTTTGATTTCACTCACCCTGCCTTCGTCAGACACAAGAAAAATTCGCTCAAAGCAATGGGCAAACTCGATCTGCCGGGCAGCCAAGTGATAGGTGTTTGCATCGGCTAACCAATAGTCGTTTAACACGGCAAGCCAGATGGGTTTAGGCAATGAGCAACAGATATCGTTTTTCCTTCGGATTCGGTCCTCCAGGACCAAGCGGGCGTTGAGACCGATCTCGGCGGAAGAATTCTTGTTATAAACAAACCCCACGATCTTCTTTCCCGAAGGTCGCACAGGGATAACGGAGATAGTGGCATTCGATCCTTCAATCTGACGTTCTTCTGTAAACCCCTTATTGGGCGACAGTGCCACGCTCTTGACCCACTCACTAACTGCTTTCCGGAAGCGGGCGGCATTTGAGACAGGCACCCATAGGCCTACCAAAAGACTTACATCATCGGGCAGGGAGGGGCCGAGTTGGTCATTGAGACCGTCCAATAGCCGTACACCAAAAAAGTCTTCAGTCACCCGGTTTCCCAAGGTTCCGTCGGGTTTAAACGTAAACTGAGAGAGTTGGGTTACCTCAACACCGATGCTAGTCATGCCCACTGCGAGACAAATATCGGGCGGATCAGAGCCATCGGAAATGGATGCTTTTCCAGGGCCACCGAAGTAAGTGACGAGGGCCTTTCCAACAAATTCTTCATCGGGTCGCATAAGTGGACCTACCGTCAATTAAGGCATAGCACTGACATAAGCCACGCGAGCTAGCGAGCGTCGGGTGACCTAGGGGGCGAACTTCATGGCTTTGTTATGCATTTCGATCACGTGACTGTGCCAAGCAACTGACCTACTAAGACAAGCAACGCTAACAAAAGTATGATGCCTTGCCAGCGCGGATACGAGTTGACTACCATAAGCGGCTTGATTTTGATGAATTTTTTTAGCTTCCATACAAATTCACCATCCCTTACTCTATTCCACTCATCTTTGAGGATATCCTGCATTACCTTTTCTATATCAGGCTTGACCAAAGCGAACTCTTTGGCTCCGCCGCTTTTACCCATATAATCATAAGGAATATTCTCAATTTTCTGGATGAGGGAAGATGAAAGATCTTCCTTTAGGTTCAGGAAAAGCTTGACCTTAGATATTGCCCGGACTAGCTCAATTTTCTCTTGATAGGATTCTTCGTTATCCTGATATGCAACGTCAGTATATTTTTCGCACTGCAAAAGAATGTCGGCAAAGGTTAACCTAAGAGAGTTAATCCAATCCTGCCTGAAGGAGGATACTTTCTGGAATCGGCTCAGAAGTGTCGAGATAAAAGCACCAATGATGGAGCCTACGACTGTTGCTAATCCTATGTAAAAAGCAATTATCTCCATCTTAGGCAATTTACGAGCTCCTCAGTGCATAACGTCATAAGCCTGACCGGCCTTTCGGGCCGGTCTTGGCGCAAGTTGGAATCTGATATTAATTAATCTTGCCGCAAATAAAATCTTTCGATCCTCATGGCTCAAAGACTAGTCGGCCAATCCTCCGGAATCAAGGCCGGTGGTTTTGTCCATGGCTGTTCTGCCAGCGCCTGCTGGAACCACTCCTCGCGAAGGTTCGCATGCTCGGTGACGATGATCTGGAACCCCGGACAGAGCTCCGTCACAAAGCGGTGTAATAGCGCAAACAAAGTCCGAACCCGTTCAACATCCGAGTCGGCTTCTGTTCGCTCAAAAGAACCATCTGCTTCTTTGTAGGCAGTTTCCGAGGGGAAATAGACCTGCGTCGGCTGATCCAGGAACAGGAATTGGGGTATGGGTCGCCCATTGGCGGCGGCAAACTGGTGGAGGGCCAGCAGCGCCCCGAGGTGATAGGCCAGATGATTGGCCCCGCCGCCGGTCCGGTGCATGGGGATGGGCCGATCCGGACGATCCACCACCACGGTAAGATTGGCCAAGTCGAGACGGAAGTTATACTCGGAAAACTCGGCCCGCAATTCCTTCGCATAGTCGCTGATTTTGCTGGAGATAATGTTCATAATTGAGGCAAGCCGTTCCTTGCTGTCATCGGCGCCCGACTGCTTTTCCAGCTCTTCGATGCGGCGTTGCAGTATCCTCTTTCTCTTCTCCGATTCAGCAACATCAGCTTCCGGGCTGAAGGTATCGAGAAAATAGCTGATCCTGCCGACGACTTTCGAGGCGGCGTTATTCAGGCTGCCTAGTCGGGCAATGGCCTCATTGGTGGCAATGGCCGACGCAAGCTCCTGTTCCTTGTCCCTGATCAATCGGCTGGTCTCGGCAATCTCCCCGTCAAGTTCGGCTATGAAGGACTGCAACTGGGGCCGCTCTCCCGTCACTCGTGCCATTTCGGTGTTGAGTGAGTGGAGTTCGGCCAGGAGCGCCGCTGCAATGGGCGAATCCATCCCCAGGTTTTCTTCGGCAAACGGCCACTGCCATGCTCCGGTTTGGGGATCACGCGGCAGGGCGTTGATGGATGCCAGGCGGTCTTGTTGTTCGCCGGCCTCACGGCTGAAACCGTCCCCCTTGTCCGCAAAGAGCCGTGCCGCCTCCAGCCGCTGCTTGAGGGCCTTCCGTTCGGCCCGGAGTGTGGACAGTTCGTTTTCGAGAGCAGATATTCTGCCGCTATCCTCATCCGGCACGGTGGCCGGTTTCCACTTAACGGCATCTCTTAGAAGATCGAGTATCTCCTCCGTGGTTTCCGGGGCGCGGTCCGGTTTGGCAATGCCCAACTGTCTGGCTTCGGACAGCAGGCCAACCCCATTGGTGTTCAGCTGCCGGCGGGTCTGCATAGCCTCGGTTATCGCTTTCTCCAGAATGCGCAGCTCCCGGCGGGCCTCCCGTAATTTCGACTCGATTTCGAGCCGGTCCTGTGGGGCGACACCCAGCAGGATCGGGAGCGTGTCCTTGATCGTCTGCTGCATATGATCTTCGTTCTGCCGGTAAAAGAGCTGTTCCTTGCTGGAGATGATGCCGATCTTCTGGAAGAGGTAAAAATAGGTATGCTTGATGGTAGCGCTGTAACTGGCTCTGCTTTGGTGCAAGGGGACATCGGTCTGATTTTCAGGAATGCCGAGGAGATTGCTGAGCAGGGAGACGACCGTATCGTCGTCAGAGTTTGCGGCAAGTTCAAGAAACTCCGGCGCTGCCAATGCCGCCCCCCGCCTGATCATGGCCTTGGAACAACTGGAGTGACCCGAGCCGGGCGATGGCTTGGCAACAAGCACCTGCTCGCCGGCAAACTGGTAAATCACGCCGTACCAGGAGACTTTGTCCCGAATGACCCCTTCCGGCACATTGAAAGTGCTCCGTCCCATGCAGTATTCCACGATCTCCGACAGGGCCGATTTCCCGGTTGATGACCGGCCGGTGATGATGTTCAGGCCGTCGGGATTAAAGGGAAGGACTCGCTTGCTGCCGGAGTGGCTGTAGACAATGATGGCGACTATTTTCATGGGCGGACTCCAAACGTGGTGTAGATTGTCACGCGGTCGCCGATGGCGGCGAACTTCCTGCCGAGAATCTGCGCTGCCTGCTGGCACGCCCTTGATTCGGCAGTGCCGAAGAGCTGCTTGCGAAGGCAACCGCGCGTCGCTGTTATCCTGCCATCGGCGCTGATACTGATTGCTTCCTGTTGCATGAGCAGCCCGCATGCTTCGAAGGTATATGGCAGTAGGCTCCTAGCCCGTTCCGGCAGACCGACCAGCATTTCCGGGTTCTGGTCCACAATTTTAGTAAGGTAGCTGCGAGTCCCGCTGATAATCGCCTCACGGCTGGTCTTGTGGAGACTTAGCGGCAGGACCAGCAAGGAGAGGGAAAATGGCATTCCCTCCTGTTGGGCAACCTCAAAACTCATCAGGCTGCGCAGCAGCACGACCCCGCAGAATGCCGGGTTAAAGAGGTTTCTGATCTCTCGCGGCCTCTCTGCCCATGCCTTCATGACTGCCCCGCTCCAACGATTTCCTGCAACCGCTGCATGAACCGGGGGTGCCAATACACACGGGGTGTCGGCGTTTCGTTGGCCAGCATGTGGTAGCTACCGATCAGCACGTAGGCCTCGGTGACCTCCCGCCTGATGCGAAAACGTGGGCTGTCGTTCGTTTCCACCCAGTTCAGCAGATTGCGTCCTGTGGCAGTCAAGGCGTCTTCTGAACTGTCATCGTCGAGGCTTTCGCAGAGGATCGCCCGGTAACGGTCCCATTCATCCACAAGCCGGTCGTCATATTGCTCAACTTCTCCGTTAAGGGTCAACTGCTCCCTGGCCCAGGAGGCGCGTTGCTCGAAGGCCCGGTAATAGTCGAGGATGGCCCGGCGAATCCGATCCGTTTTCAGGCCGAGGGCTCGTAACTGCGTAACGAACATGCGGTCGTCCGCGTCGGGGTTCACCCCTTCCGGGGGCTCCTTGCCTAAGAAGTCGATGGGGAGGTTATCCGACTTGTATTGATTCGCAATGGCCGCAAGCATCTCCGAAACTTCCCACCCATAGGCTGGTTCGGTTCGACTGCCGGTCATGAGTTCGATGGCGACGTTTACCCACCAACCTTCAAGGCGCTCGTAGACAGGGGGGCGGAATGCAGAGGGGACCGTACGCATGCGGTCCATGACGGCGGCGGGAATGTTTTCGATACGGACCTGGTTGTCGAAAATGGTTATGCGCGCCAGGAAGTCATCTTTTTCCTCGACGTCGAGTTCATTGAACAGGTCTTTGGTCTTCAGGATGGTTTTTGATATCGTAATCCCCAGGATGGCATCTGCCGTGGCGGCAAGGTCGTCGGGTTTGCTTTTGCCGGGGAGAAAGTTTTCCAGAAACGAGCCCTCAGCGACGGTTCCGGTAGTGAACATGAAAAAGGTGAGTGTGTCGTCGGCTTGCTTTCCGGCCTTGAACCGGGTGAGCCATATCCGCACCGATTTCCAGAAGTCCGGGCTCAGGTCCGTCAGGCGGTCGCCAGGGGCCTTATGCTTGAGAGAGGCGAGAATCTGGCCTTCCTCAGGGTCGGTAAAGTCAAGGTCATCATCTCGTTCAATGAAACAGGCAGTCTCTTCCGGTAGCTTTATCATCTGCAATAGGGCATATCGGACTTGGTAGAGATAGCCGAGAGCCTGTTCGCCAGCGGAAAAGTTGTCAGTTATGGCAGACATGTATTATCGCCAGAAATGTTCTTCTCATTTTTCCTCCTCCAACGGTAAATAGGCGGTCTGCCTAAATCTGTAAAAGCAGACTGCGGCAGTCTATATAAATTCTTATTCAATCGCGAGGGAACAAAAAATTTCACTTACTATTCAAAGGCTTATGATGCTCGATCCAACCTTCTCCAGCCGGTTTAGGCAGACTTCCTATGTAAGCTTCACCGAAAATGAACTGTTCAGAAATTGAGATTAAAAAAAACCGCTGGTCAGCACGAGGCTAACGTCAGCGGTTGGTTCTCTTCTCAGTTTTGAATTTTGAGCTTTGCATCTATCCCCCCTGCATATCAACCCAAGTAAGACATTGCCACTGTAAAACAGTCACGCTCTCATGTCAAAGAGCAGATGCGTCCCGGATTTCGTCTCGCTGAATTTCGACAAACACTAAAATGCCAGACTGCGGATTTCTTACTACCCCTGCAAAGCAAAAACGGACAACCCCATTTTTGAG
>Ga0102953_1002299_pt1 | contig 11480 bp, 8 predicted proteins | sample SalPon2A_C_D2_MG_FD_78509 | JGI IMG/M metagenome (GOLD analysis project Ga0102953, IMG submission 78509) | Soil microbial communities from South San Francisco under conditions of wetland restoration - Salt Pond MetaG R2A_C_D2_MG | ecosystem: Environmental > Terrestrial > Soil > Wetlands | place... | reverse complement strand
TCTCAGCATCAATTTTGCATGGCTGTTTTACTCGCACATCCGTTTTTGCAGCTTATGCCTCCTGATTTGCAACTTATGCTTCAACCCACAAGAAGTGAACTTATATTGCACGACAGATGTCGGTTTGCATAAGTACGCTTCCATTACCCAAGTACAGTAATCGTTTGTTTCCAAGGAATTCAGCTTCTAAGTGTGAAGCATAAAGTCATAAGGTTTTTACACTACTTCGCTTCCAATCCACGATTTTTTTATAAAAGTTCACTTCAATTCCCGGCAGGCTCAATTTTGGAAATAAAAAGGACGGGCCACATGGACCCGTCCTTTTTATATGAGGCTATCTTCTCATGTACCACCTCTACCAATGGATTCGGTGACATGTATTTCTAGTAGACCGTCCCCCTAGACGCTGGCAAGCTTGCCAGCCTCTGTTGCACAGGGAAAAGCCACTCCTACCGCCACTAGGTAGGGGATGGTCTAAAGCCGGTCTTGTCTCACCAAGGCCGGTTTTTTTATGACCAACCGGACAACGATAAATCCACCTAACAACAAAAGCATCCTTCGTGTTTTGGTGTCGTTGTGCGCACTATAGTGGGAATGGAACATGCTCTGTCAACTTCGTATACGAAGTTGATTTTTTGGTTTTTTTCTAGTAAAGAAATTTGTGATTTGTTAGCTAACAAGAGGTGAATAATCTCTTTATTTATAGTGAGTTGAACTTTACCAAAAGATTTCATTACTTAATCTCTAATGATGTAACTTAAGTTATTTAGTAACTCTAAATGCATTAAAAAAATAACTATTACTTAGAGAAATCTAAGTGGAAAAATACTGTTCTTAGGTGGAATTTATTAGGAAGATGCTATCAGTTGCAGATAGCGAACAAAGTTCCAGGTCATTCCAGATAAATCACACCCGGTTCCAGTTGAAAGTCTCACACATTCTGAATGTCTGCTTTCGGCAAAACTCGGACACTCGACAGACCTTCTAGTTCGAGTCCTGACCGGGGAGACGTGTCTGAATCGAAGCAGACACAAACTGACCTGATAATCACCAGAAATGCACAACCCCCCATATTTAAGTTATAATGGAATTTTCGGGGGTGGAATTCATGTATCCGTAGGTTCACGCGTTACCGAAACGGGGAGAATGACCATTTTCAGTGACCATATCTCTATATTGAATATGGAGGAAATATGACCGGATATACTAAGAAAACCTGTGATCTGCAATGGAGCTGTAATGAGCAATCCAATCAAAGAACATAGAAAAGCCACTAAAAACCTTGCTCGTTCTCTCAAGAAAACTGATGTGTACCATTGGTTGTGCGAAAGAGGTTATTTTCCCGAGAGTTATGTGTTGCCACCTTGTTTCGTAGTTGTTAAAAGACCAACCAAGCCAAAGGTTTACACAAAAGTTACCGGCGGAGGCAAAAAATATAAGGTGCCTAGGACAGAGTGCCTGAACGTGCATTTCCCAAAAACAGAATATACAGACCGTAACTTTGGCCTTATTCATCCAGAAATTCACAACGATATTGCATATCACATTTCCACAAATTGGCTCACGCTAGTGGAGAAAATGGTTCCTACGAATAGCCAGGTTACATCCTACACTTTCCCGGTGCCTATAGACGCTCGAAATCCTGGTAGGGTTGGTTATCTAAGAAGCGGAAGGATGATCTACGAATTTATAGGTATGATTGATGATGATATTGCCTCAGAAGCCTATAAGTATCGCTACATAGTCAAGGCTGATATAAAGAGCTTTTATCCTTCTATTTACACCCACAGCATTGCTTGGGCAATACATGGCAAAAAATTCATTCGTAAGCCTGCAAATACGCATAACTATAAGCTACTAGGAAATCGCCTCGATAAGCTCCTTCAAAATGCCAGTGATGGATGCACTAATGGCGTTCCAATTGGGCCGGTTGTTTCAGATGTGATCGCAGAGATTGTAGCCTCGGCAGTAGATGTAGACTTCACAAAACTAATTAAAGACTCAGAAATTGAATGTGAGGCAGTGAGATTTAAGGATGACTATCGGATTCTTACAAAATCTGAAACTGATTCAAAGAGGGTAATAAAGTTTCTTCAAGCTTCATTGAAAGCATTCAATCTGGAACTTAGTGATGAAAAAACGACAATTTCGCCACTCCCAGACGGGCTATTCAGAGAATGGGTTTCGAAATATCATGCTATTCATCCTAACAAGAAAAAATCTTACACATGGAAAGAGTTTCGAGAGCTATATTTAGCAACTATCCGAATTGATAAAGAGTGCAGTGGCACTGGTGTGATTGAGAGATTCCTCGCTGATATTATCGATAAGAACGGTAAACTAAAAATCAAAGTAGGTGATTTCAACTTACAAAAAGTTATCAGCATGCTGATTATGCTAGGAAGCTTGAGGGTTAAAGCCTTTCCGAAAATCATCGCAATCCTTGAAGGCGTGCTAAAAAGCAGCTTCGGCTTTCTTCATCAGGACATAATCGTCGAATACCTTGAAGACTATCTACTTACCCTATCAGAAGAAGAAGAGCGCAATAAATACTTAATATCGTGGATTAGCTATTTTCTCGTGAGTAATGGATTAGATAAATTGCTGTCAGCGAAACCTAAGTACAAAGATCCAATCACCCGATCAATTTTAAATAACCGAGGTAATGTCTTTAAAGACTGCGCAGAGCATAAAATATTTATGGGCTGTAAAGCAGTCGCCAGAAAAGTAACTATGATTGAGCATTTAGATGTATTTAATCCGCCCAAAATTACCTAACAAGGCGCTGCTGTCGAATCGCGTCGATGGCATTGGACAAGTGTTGGCCGCTCCCCGACGGTCGCTTAACGGCCAACTTAAGTCGTCCGAACTGTCTAGAGAATAGGTGGCGATTCACCCTGCGAGGCTCCGCCACAGAATTACTCAGAGTGGTTCACAAAAGAAATAGCTTTGATTTAGAATTAGAGAGCGTTTGCTAATCACCCCCCTAATTATCTTCAGCAACCAAGAGCCGGGATGTAAAAGCCCTCGACTTTCCCCCTCCCTAAATCTTGCTCAAATAATCAAAGAAGAAATTACCAATTATCCGCTTCTTTCTTCTGAATACAGGTTGCAACCTTCTTACTTAAGGCAAATAATTCTGTTTGAACGTCTTCCCAGCCAGTTCCCCACCGCTTGGTGACCGACATATATCCGTCATTGGATGAACCGCCAGTCGATTTCTGCAGGTATTTAATGTTGGTATGCCTGATTTTAAATCGCCCATCTTTAGCAAGCAGAGTTAGAGTACTCTGAATATTATGTCCGATTGCAGATGGCACTCAAATCAGCAGGTCATTGCACTAATCCGGCAGGCTAGTGCAATTGAATCCGGCACCCTGCTGCACTATGGTTGAAATTGATCATCGAAGCTTAAAATCTGAACGTCTGCTTCCGGCCAAAAGCGGACATTCGTTCGAGTCCGGCATGGGGAGCCAGCCCAGGACAGAACTAAGCACTTTTTCAGTCAAATATCCACCTAACATGCACTACGCTCTTTACTGAGCTATGATGAACCCATTGGGGAGGCTTATGCTGTATTCATAGCCCCCCGTGTTACTGAAACGGGGGGAGTAGGTAATGAAAATTGAAGCGCTTCGCATTTCCAATTTCCGCGGCATCACGGATGTTAAATTGGAAAACTTAGGAGGCATGGTCATTGTCGCCGGCCAAAATGGCTCAGGAAAGTCATGCTTGTTTGATGCAATTCGTCTTTTGAAATCGGTGTATGGTGGATACCAGCCTAATGAGTGGCAACAGTGGATGGGTGAGTTCCAAATCAACTTATCAAGCAAATCAAGCGATTTTGCTTCAATGTTGAATGAAACATCACGTGAACTTCGAGTAACCTGTGACTTTCGTTTGCACCCTGATGAGCGATTATATATCCAATCCCACGCAGATGAGTTGCTTAGAAACAAGATATGGCGAATTATCCTTCCAGAGGCATATGGCTGGGGAGCCTCTGGAATGGCTAGGTTTGCGACTCAGTTTCGCGAACGTGAACCAGAAGTGGCCCAAAGAGCCAAAGATGAATATGAGCCACTTATGGCGGAATTAGCAGCACCTACTGTTCAAGGTGAATTCTTCATTAAACCCGGAGATGTACTTCGAATTCGAAATTCACATGTTCTTTCGATTGCATTTAACACCTTCAGACCTGAAAATATTGGCGTAATTGATTATCACGGCGCACAACGTAACTATGGACGTGAAAACGTTCAGGGTATTAATTTAAATTTGGATGTTGCTGAACAGCAACGTAGCCAAAATGCTCTTTATAACTATGCGGCTAAGTACACCAACGTAAAAGGTGAAATGGCTGCTTCTTATGTAAAAGAAATCCTCGCAGAAAAGGCCGGGACTCCTATCAACAAGCAATCCACACTAACCAATACTCTGAAAGAGCTATTTGCGACATTCTTTCCTGACAAAAAATTTCTCGGCCCGCAACCCACAGAAGATGGTCGGCTAACTTTTCCTGTCGAAACCAATGCAGGACATATCCATGATCTTGACGAACTCAGTGCTGGAGAAAAGGAAATTTTATATGGATATCTAAGAATAAGGAATTCTGCGCCTCACTTTTCGATAATTCTTTTAGACGAACCAGAACTTCACCTAAACCCAAGGTTAATTCGTGGGCTGCCACAGTTTTATCAAAAGTATTTGGGTGAGGCTCTATCTAACCAAATGTGGCTTGTAACTCATTCTGACGCACTTCTGCGTGAAGTAGTGGGTCGTGAAAATTATAATGTTTTCCATATGCTTCCATGCGGAAATGTTCCAAAGGGGGAGAGCCAACTAAAACCACTGTCTGCTACCGCTGACCTTGAATTGGCTCTCGTTGATCTTGTTGGCGACTTGGCATCCTATCGTCCAGGCGGAAAAGTAGTGATCTTTGAGGGGGGAGGGGACTCAGACTTTGACCAGCGCGTTGTTGCAACATTGTTCCCAGCACTTCCACAACAAGCGAATTTAGTATCTGGAACCAATAAAGTTCGCGTGCGTGCTCTACATGAAACTCTTGAAAGCGCTGCTCAAAAAGGCCAACTTCCATTTAAATATTATTCGGTGACTGATCGCGACTCAGGTTCTGAACTTTCATCATATTCATCATCAAATACATTTACTTGGGATGTCTACCATATTGAAAACTATTTCTTGGAACCAAAATATATTTTGCGTGTCCTCGATTCTCTAGGCGTAAAAACTTTTCAAGATGTCGATGAGCTTTCAGATGAATTAAGGCAATGTGCAGAAGAGACCCTCGACATTCTAGTGCGCCACGAACTATCGGTATTTGCAAATGGCCTATTAATAAAGGCCATTGATACGGGAACAGACCCAAAGGCCGCGGACTTGGCTACTCAACTGTCCGAAGCTATCGAGCGCTCTGCTACTCGACTGGAAAAAGTTCGAACGGAGAAGCTAAGCAAAGCAATTATAAATGAAGAAGAAAAAAAACTACGTGGCAAGTACAATGAAAGTCTTGCCAATGGCACATGGACTAGTGAATTCAGAGGTCGAAATATACTAAAACGTTTTAATTCAAAGAATGCCTCATTAGTCTCATACGAAGTCTTTCGAAACCTTATCCTGTCTCAAATGAGAGACGACGGCTATTGCCCACCGGGGATGAAGACGATTATTGATGAAATCCTGTCAACGTAGAGAAAATAACATGCTCAAGGGTCAAGATATCTTCGTGAATGGAACTATCGACCTGCCCTAAATTGGCCTGTTCTCTGCTTCGCCCGAATTTTTTTTGGGGGGGTGAACGGTTCGGATTGAATGCATTCAAAGTTAAGCTATAGAACGACAATTAGGATGGCCGCTCAGCGTCAATTAACTTGGCCGGTGGACTGACAACGCGAGCGTCTGCTTCCGGCCAAAAGCGGACTTTCGTATTATATCATAATCGCAATTTCATGCTTTTCTAGCAAAAAAGAATATGAGAGGTTGGCGTATGGACATCGAAGGTGCTCACTCAGAAAGGAAGAACCTTGTCGTATTGTCATTGATGATCATCCTCTTTTATTGTGCTGGCGGGCACCTAAAAGAAGGGGCTGAAAACATAAGTTTTGGATTTGTAAATATTGCTTTTGCGAATCCTCAAGTTCTGGTGGGCTTTATATGGTTTGCTCTATGGTGGTTTGCATTTCGGTTTTACCAATCAATACAAGAAAGCTGGTTTTCTGATCTTCAAAACCAACTAGGCAATACGCGCGATTTGTTCCCATTAAAATGGTACGCTAAAAAGTTCGGGCTAAAGGAAAAATTTGATTACGATTATCTGAGACTTACTCTTATTGAGACTAGGCCCGATAAAAAAAATGTAATAAAGATTGATGGTCTGAACAAAACACAGAGTAATGCTGGGGATCACATAGTAGAAGAAAAGTATTATAAACGAATCATACTTCTCGCCATACTTGGCCAATCTTTAACTAAACCATATTTCGGATCTTACTTCTTACCATTTATTTTATTCATTTTGGCTAATATTTCACCTCTATTATTTTGAGAGCTCCCTTGCATTTCCCAAATTGTAATTAATGTCCGGTGGTTTCGAGAGATGAACTTTAATTCTCGAATGTCTGGTTTTGGCCGAAAGCAGACATTCAGCGTACCGACCGGATTCGGCCATATGGGTGGCTACTTTGAACCATAATCACTGGCTAGCGTGATCCATAATATGCACAAGCTTCATGAGTATAGTCGATTCTAGTCCATGGCTCTGCCAGTTCCGGCGGTTGGGTGAAATGGTACTTGCGGGTTATTTGCAAACGGTGGAATGCTGAGTGAATAAAATAATGATTCCATATTAGTCGCTGACTAATATGGAATGTAAGTTATTGATATATTTGACAAAACATGGCCTCCGTATAGTGTGGTGTGTGACGGAGGGGTTATGCCAGTAAGAAAGATCAGAGCCGGCCATCGCGCTGTAAGAGGTTACTTTCCTAGTCGAAAGAATAGCCGACAAATGGCGTTTGAATCGACCTTTGAGAGAGATTTCTACTATCTGCTCGAATTTGATGCAGATGTGATTGGTTACAAAGAGCAGCCGATTCGAGTTGAGTTAAAATGGAATGATTCGACTTGGAATTATACGCCAGACACCTGTGTTGTGCGCAGAAGCGCTAAGCCACTGCACTATTATGAGGTTAAACCCTCTGTTAATGATTTTCCCGAAGACAAGAAAAAAGCCATGGAATACTGGTGCAAAGTAAATGACGCTAAATTTGAAGTGGTGGATGCCTCTTATATTCGTGGCCCTGCACTTGAGAGGGTTAAGTTTCTATATCCATATCTACGGTTTTCACCAGACCAGAATACATGTGACGCCATTCGGGCTCACATGAAGTCCAATAGAGATGTAACGACCCGGAGCCTTGCCGAAGGGGTGGGATGTCAGTTGGGAGATATCTACCATTTAATAGCTTTAGGGGAGTTGTCGGTTGCAGGCATGCCCTGTGGTAATGCGAAAATATCGTCAGATGTAAGTGCATGAATACGGTAAGACTTGCCCCTGGACAAAAGGTTTGGTTGAAAGATTTACCACATGAGGTGGTTCGAGTTGAAGGCCAGGTTCTGAAGCTGAAGTTGGCAGTTGATGAAAATGCTCCCATCAAAGAAGTCGTGCTTAGCTCAGTAATTTCTTCTGGCGATATGAAGTTTGTGAGCCCATTTGAAGGGCAACAAACTCCGTTATGGGATGCTTTAAGCGATGAGCAGCAAGAAGTGGCGCGGACGCTTTATAAAACGATTGAACCCTACTCTGACATGATCAATACAGGCGTGAAAAAGGCAGAAGCAGTGCAGACCTTGGCGCGTCAATCTGGAGTAAGCACTCGCACTATTTATGAGCGAGTGCGCCTATTTCGGCAGGCAGGCATTGCCGGTCTTGCTCCGGGTATTAATCGGGGAGGAAAAAATATGAAAAGACTGGATGCTGCTGTTGAACAGATTATTGAAAATAAAATTGCGAGGCATTACTTAATTCGGACTAAAGTATCTGTCTCAAAATTGACTGAGATAATTAGAAGGGAATGCGAAATGTTGGGTCTAAAAGCCCCGCAGCGCCAAACTATTCAACGAAGAATCAACCATTTATCACCAGTCAAGGTTCATGCCGCGCAAAAGGGCAAGCAGGCAACGCGGTCAAAATATCATGTGAGCAGAGGTAAGTTTCCTGGGGCAGACTTTCCATTGGCTATCGTTCAATTTGATCACACCCCTTTGGATATTATTCTGGTGGATAGAGAACATCGAGTTGCAATTGGAAGGCCATACCTGACCCTGGCTATTGATGTCTGTAGCCGCATGGTTTACGGATATTTCTTGTCGTTACAGAAACCATCATATGTTTCTGTCGCTATGTGTCTTCTTGCAGGAATTAATTCAAAAGACAACTTGTTGGAGCGTTTTTCGCTAGATGCAGAAGATTGGCCGGTCTTTGGCTTGCCAGCATGCATCCATGTGGATAATGGTAAGGAATTCCGTTCAACGCATCTGGAAGACTTTTGTAAAGAGTACCAAATCAATCTCGAATATCGACCCATTAGAACCCCCCAATATGGAGGGCACATTGAACGACTGTTTGGGACAATCAATGAGCAATGCCATCAGTTAGAGGGAACAACATTCTCTTCAGTATACCATAAAGGTGACTATCAAAGTGAGAAATATGCGAATCTTACTCTGGATGAGTTGGAAGAGTATTTGGTTAATACAATTCTTGAATACCATCTTGAAGTGCATGATGGGGTGAGCATGCCCCCTAAGCGTTGCTGGGAAAGGGAGGTGCTGGACGGATTGGTTAGCCCCTATATTCCGACGGACCAAACGAGGATGGTTATTGATTTGCTGCCATTTAAGAAAAGAACAATCCAGAAGGAAGGGGTGGGAATGTTTGACCTACATTACACGAGTGATGTTCTGCAAAATATCCATTTTGCTCAAAAACAAGAAAAACAAATGTATAAGGTAAAGTACGATCCGAGAGATATTTCGAAGGTATATCTTCTTAATCCGGCACAGAATCGATATGAAGTACTGTTCCTGACCGATCGCAGAATCGGTCCAATAAGTAAAATCGAACTTGACCAAATTAAACGAGTTATCAAAGTAGAAAATGAACGATTCGATAAAAGCAATCTGGCTCGGTATAAAGACCGCAAACAAGGCATCATTGATCGTGCTAAAGCAAACAAGTTTGAAAGCAAACGACAGCGAAGAATTCATGAGCAAATTTCACGTGGTGCAGAGCAAGCTGAAAAGCTACATCCAGGCCGAAAGACCAAATTACCAGACTTGCCAGCAACAGTTCCAGAAGTGGATTTGGCGGCAATTAAATTTGACGATCTTGACTAAGCCATGAAGGGCGAAGATCAGCGGATCCTGTCAAACAAGGCGCGTGAAGCACTGGAGACCTTGGATGCTGATGCTCGAGCTAAATATGTATTGCAAAGCCAGTGGATAGCCTACCCGGCAGGCTCAGAAATTCTTGATGAACTGGCATTTATGCTAAATAGGCCTCCATCCATTCGGTCCCAAGGCATGGCTATTATTGGTAGTCCAAATAACGGAAAAACTGCGCTATTGCATGAATTCGTTTCCAGACACCAAACCGAAAGATTTGTTGATCGAGTTAATGTAAGAATTCTTGATGTTCAATGTCCAGCAGGTGGAGCTATAACAGACCTTTATATTAATATTTTAAGACGCATTGGATTTATAACTCCAGCTGCTGGGAATACATCTGCTAAGAAAGATCGGGTTTTCAATTTTTTATCAAGTCTCCAAGTTGAGTGTTTGGTAGTCGATGAAATTCACTTTCTGCTGAACAAAGGGCCTAGACACCAAATGGATGTTCTAAACTTATTAAAAGAGATAAGTAATGAGATATGCATTCCCATTGTTATTGCTGGAACTACAAAGCTTCAGAATGTTATTGAAACAAATTTTGAAGTGGCAAGTCGTTACCCCATTTATCAGTTACCAGATTGGGAGCTAAGTAAAACGTTTGCAGAGTTTCTAGTGAGATTGGAAGCAACATTGCCTCTGAAGAAAGTTTCGGGATTTTGGCATTTCTCTGATCTGATTTATACCTCGTCGAACAGAAATTTTGGTAATGTCATCGAGATTGTTCGCAGGGCTGCTCATGAAGCGATCATCTCTGGAAAAGAATCCATTTCTGAAGAAGAAATTATCAAGGCATCCAGTAAAATCACAAAGCTTAATGAATGAGTTGCCTATCGAGCAATTTGTGCTTCGAGGAGAGCTTCTTTCTTCATGGATAACCCGTCTTGCCACCGAAAACTCGATGATGGTGGCAGCCCTGTTAGCACACGTTGGATTTGAAAGGCAGGTGCAGACCGACTTTGATCTTTCACCGCAGTTTGATTTAATTGCATCTCTCGCTTTAGCTGGACTTTCATTCGGAGATGCAGATCGATTACATCGAGCGACAATAACCTCATGGGGTGAGAAAGCCGGATCACTTCGCCAGTGCATGCGTCGATGGGTTCTGCCAGCCGGGTTCAGGCATTCGAGAATCCGGTTTTGTCCTTTGTGTTTAAAGGAACGAGCGTATTTCAGGAAAGTATGGCGCTTGAACTGGTACGGGGCGTGCCATCGGCACAGGGTTATCCTGAGGGACCATTGCCCCGCATGCTTATCGCCACAGGCGCTTTATCGAACTTCATGGAGGCATGGCATGGGCTGTTGCACCAACTGCAACGAGCCGCTAAAAAATGCACCTGTCATTGCCCCGTTTGATGATGCCGCCTACTGGCATTCCGTCGCAGTCTCTCTCAATAAACTCAGGGCGACTACGTCGCAAAAAACAGCCAGCGCCTGGTTCCAAACGGTTTGGGTTCTTCGCAAGTGGCTTGAGAAACTTCGGGATGATGGCAAGCCGGTCAATTGGTACATGTCTGAATCGCTTGAGGCCTTGCAGTTAACCTTTCCCTCGGCCGTTGCCTTCCATCAGGCACGTATTCTCTGGGATGAAGAGCCGTTTGCATTACAAAAGCTAATTAGAGAGTTCCCGTTTGAGTTTGACAGGATCACTTACCACTATTGTCCCCGGACACTAAAGCGGTACAGAAGGCCAAAGGATTGGCGCATACCAACCATAGAAGAGTTGGAGGCAGCCATACGTGATCTCCAGAGCCACGGCGAAAATGTGACATACTTCCGCGTTGCCGAAGTTGCCGGTTGTTCCTATGAAACCATCCGGAAATACGAACACCTTGATGCGCTGGTCAAACAGCATGTCTGCCAGGCCTCCATTAGGCGTATGCGGTCATAGGATTATTCCCGCCCGGCATTCATCTTCTCTGATTGTCTGCTACACTCGCCAAGCCAAAGTCAGGGAGGGGTAGATGCAGTGGATTGCGCCAGCGGAAAAAGATAAGGCGAACGATACCCTT
>Ga0102953_1002297_pt1 | contig 11485 bp, 8 predicted proteins | sample SalPon2A_C_D2_MG_FD_78509 | JGI IMG/M metagenome (GOLD analysis project Ga0102953, IMG submission 78509) | Soil microbial communities from South San Francisco under conditions of wetland restoration - Salt Pond MetaG R2A_C_D2_MG | ecosystem: Environmental > Terrestrial > Soil > Wetlands | place... | reverse complement strand
TGACGGATACCAGTTCGATTTTTTTCAGGGAGGAGGTTTGGATATTGCGTTCCTTGGTTTTGCTCAAATTGATCAATCCGGAAATATTAATTCCAGCCGTTTTGGCAATGTAATTACCGGCTGCGGAGGCTCGATAGACATTTCACAAAATGCAAAGAAAATGGTTTATTGCGGTTCTTTTGCCGTGAAATCTCAACAAAACATAAGCAAAGAAGGACTTAAAATTATCCAACCGGGGAAATTTAAAAAGTTCGTAAAACAAGTTCAGCAAATATCATTTTCCGGGAAGTATGCATTGGAAAGAAAACAGGAAGTATTGTATGTAACCGAAAGAGCAGTTTTCAAATTAACGGCTAAAGGACTGGAATTAATTGAAATTGCACCCGGAATTGATTTACAAAAAGATGTTTTGGATATGATGGATTTTGTACCTGTAATTTCACCGAATTTAAAAACGATATCAAAAAAAGTATTTGAAGAAGGGCTGCTGGGACTGGCGGAAGAATTTGAAAAAACGGAACTTCAAACAAATTAATGCAAATGGAAACTAATAAAATCATTTATGAAATAAAAAATAACGTAGGTTTTATAACCTTAAATAATCCTTCTAAATTAAATTGTATAGGGTTTGAAATGCTGAATGGCTTAAATGAAGTCATCGAATCAATTCAGGCTGATGCAAATGTAAAAGTTGTAGTTCTGCAGGGAGCAGGAGAACGTGCTTTTTCAACAGGGGCAGATTTAAAGGAATTCCGGGCGCTTTCTGAAGAGGATTTAAAAAAATGGATTGTTTTTGGGAACGAGGTTTTCAATAAAATTGAAGCGTTGAACAAACCAACCATTGCTTACATTAATGGTTATGCTTTGGGGGGAGGATTGGAACTGGCCCTTGCGTGTGATTTTAGAATTGGTACTGAAACGGCAGTACTGGGAAGTCCTGAGCTGGAGCACGGTTGGCTTCCCGGCTGGGGCGGAATAACCAGGTTGAGGCGACTGATTGGTGAATTAAAAGCAAAAGAATTGGTAATGCTCAATCAAAAACCGGATGCTAAAGAATCACTGCAAATGGGTTTGCTGAATCGAATTGATAAAAACAAAGAACAACTTCATTTATTTACTGGTCACTTAAAGAAATTAAATACAAAAGTTTTTGAACTGGCCAAAATGGCGTTGCAGGACGAAACCCGGACAACAACCAGCGTTGATATTCAGTTTGATGTGCTGGCAGCGCAAATTTCAACTGACCGAAGCGAATAAAAAATCCAAAAACCAATATACTATTGATTTAGTTAAAGTTAAGTACTGACAATTCCATTCATTCTCATTACTAACAATGTTTTTAAAAGTCAGGCACAAAAAAAGAGGTTGAAATGAGCTAGCGAATTCCCGGTCTACCAATAAACAGGCATCTCTCACCATAAAAAAATTCTAATAAATTGATATGAAAATGACCTCTTGTCCTGTGTGGATTCCCTGATCCCGGGGACTCGGGAGAAGTTGCAACTTTGAAAATAATTCAGAATTTGAAAATCCCTTATTTTAATGGTTTTCATTGATTATTACAACAACCAAAGATATCATGAATCATTAAGAAAAATAACTCCTGCAGATGTTTATTTTAGCATGGATAAAGAACTTTTTAACCGAAGAAATAAAATTAAAACCTTAATAAAAAGGAGGAAGATTAATCGGAACATAAATAAATCAGAGTAAGCTATTATTAAAATATTGAAAACTCAAAAAGGTGTTTCCAATATTCAACAGCTCGTAAGAATCATTATTTTGATTGTAAAATATATCTCTTAATTTTAGAGCCAATCTGTCCAATTAATTTAGAAGTCAAAAATTGTAAATTTTGAATGCCAATTTTGAAGAGAAAAATCAATATAAACAGAATATTAAAATTACGGATAAAGAGCAAGATGATTATATCTTTTATAGCTCTTTCAATTGTTCCTGTTTTTATTATTGGATTACTTGGAATTAATTCAAATGTCAAATCGTTACGTAAAATTTCAATTGAAAATTTAAAATACACACTTGCCGAAACACAAAAGGAATCTGATATGTTTTTTCATTCTGTTGAAGGGAATATACACTTTATTACTTCTGTTGTTGCGTTTGATAATTTCATAAGTATGTTAAACACAAATAATTCTGATAAATTTAAAAAGGCCACAAATGAACTTCAACCTGAAATTTTAAGTTTCATACAAAATCAAAAATATTTATATCAAATAAAATTAATTGACAACAATGGGGATGAACAATTAATTGTTGAAAATATTGATGGTAACTATCAATTATTAAACAGGCTGGAATTAAACAAAACAGCTACTAAATTTTATTCCTACATCGCACAAAAATTATTTCCCAATACATTAACATTCATACCAACAGAGATAAAAGAAAGAAAATCTCTAAAAATTATTCCCACGATAAGTTGTATTTATCATCTTAAAAAAACAAGTTTTGATGGAGCATTGGTATTACAAATTTATGCGAAAAACTTTTTCAATATTTTGGGGAAAGAGAGATTTGATTTTTCAAATACAAAGGTAATGCTTGTAAATAATCAAGGTTATTATTTATATCACTCAGATAAAAAAACGGATTGGAATCAGCTTTCTGCTTCAAAAAAAACAATGAACCTGCGATATGATTTTGGAAACAAGATGGCAGATGAAATTTTATCGGATAATGACAAGATTGTTTATGAATATGGCGATTATATTATTGCTCAAACAAAAATATTTAATCCTGCATTTAATTTTAATAATAAATACATTTTATTAATCAGTGTTTTAAAGAAAGATATTTTTAAATCTGTTAATAAATACAAACAAACTTTTTATATCCTTTTTATATTCTTCGTGGCATTATCCTTTTTATTGGCACTACTTGCAACACAAGAGTTTATTGGACCAATTAAAAAATTAATATATGGAGCCCGTGTATTGGCAAAGGAAGACTATGACTCCAGGGTTGAAATAAATACAGGTGATGAAATTGAAGAACTTGCAAACCAGTTTAACTCAATGGCTTTATCATTAAAACAGAGGAAAATAGAAATTGATAAGCATAATGAAATATTGGAAAAGACAGTGATAAACAGGACAAAAGATCTTAAAAATGAAAAAAACAAACTTGATACTATATTTAATAATGTTCCATTTGGTTTTATCCTGTTTGATAAAGTGAATAATATATTATCTGTAAGTAAGGCAATATCAAAAATTTATGGAGGAAAATCAATTAAGGTACTGGATGAGAGTCAACTGATGAATACTACGAGAATAAATATGATTCAAAAAGTTAAAGGATCGGGAGTGACACTAACTAATTATACTACTTTCGAAAAAGATGATGGATCAAAACAATTTCTTGAACATATTTTTATACCTGTAAAAAACGAATTTATTACCGAATCAGTTTTAGAAATTGTCATCGATATTACAGAGAGAAAAAGACTGCAGAATTTATTAATTCATTCGGAAAAATTGGCTGCCACTGGAGAACTTGCGGCTGTTATTGCTCATGAAATGCGTAATTCGTTGACATCAGTAAGAATGTTACTTCAGATTCTTTCAAAAAAAACTCAAATTTCAAAAAATGATTTTGATTCGTTTAATGTCGCCCTGGATTCAGTGAGCAGGATGGAAAAAATGGTAAATGATTTATTACAGTTGTCCCGACCTGCAAATCTTGAGTTAAAACCTGAAGATTTAAATGTTATACTTAATGAAGGGATTGAATTTTCAAAATCTCATATACAAACGAAAGATATTAAATTGAATACAAACTTTGAAGAAAATCTTCCCAAACTAAATCTTGATAAAATCCATATTAAAGAGGTTTTTATTAATCTTATATTGAATTCTATACAGGCTATTGAAAATTCAGGGCATATAAATATTACTTCAAAAATTGTAGCGTTGTCCGACGAAATAAAAGATATGGCAAAAATTAATATTGTTGATCCTGTTCAGAAGAAAATAAATATTCAGGAAATAATATTTAACAAAGGAACTAAAGTTGTTCAAATAGAAATAAGTGACGATGGAATGGGCATTCATCCAAATGATTTGAAGCAAATATTTAATCCGTTTTTTACAACAAAATTAAATGGTACAGGGCTGGGATTATCGTTTGTAAAGAATATAATAAATCAGCATGGTGCTGTAATTGAGGCAAATAGCACCCTCGATAATGGATGTAAATTTACCATTTATTTTCCCATAAATTAATTAACTTATTAATTTAACATGAAAAGAAGAAAAATTCTAATAGCTGATGATGATAAAAATATTCAGTTTGCGTTTGTAAAAGCTTTTGAAGATAAGAATATTGATACGATAGTTGCAGATGATGGAGTTGAAGCTTTAAGAAAGATTAATTCAGAATCTCCAGATTTGATTTTCCTGGATATTACCATGCCAAAAAGAAATGGGTTACAGGTTCTTGAATTTATAAAAGAAAAAGAAACAGATATTCCGGTGGTCATAATTACGGGTAACGGAACCATGGACATAACCATAAAGGCAATGCAACTAGGCGCTTATGAATATATACAAAAACCCTTGGACGTTGACAAAGTATACATTGTTGCAAAACGTGCTTTTGAGCTAATTGATTTGAAAAATAAAATTGATGATTTGAACGAAAAGTTATTAAGACCAAGCCAGGGGAATGAGATCGTTGGTAATCATATAAGAATGCAGGAGATTTTTAAAAAAATAGGGGCGGTAAGTTCTAAAAATAATTTCGCAAATATAATGGTTACCGGAGAAAGCGGAACAGGTAAAGAGCTTGTAGCCAGAACTATACACAGAAGTGGAGAAAATAGCAAAAATCCTTTTGTAGCCATTAGCTGTACCGTTTTACCTGAGAATCTGCAGGAAAGTGAATTATTTGGGCATGAAAAAGGATCTTTTACTGGTGCTGTTGAACAAAAAATAGGAAAGTTTGAAGCTGCCGGAGAAGGTACAATCTTTCTGGATGAGATTGGTGATATGTCTCCCGATTTACAAAAAAAACTATTACGTGTCCTTCAAGAAAGAGAATTTTGTAGAATAGGAGGCAATAAACTAATTAAAGTAAAGGCCAGGTTTATAACGGCAACCAACAGAGATCTGGAAGAAGAAGTGAAAAAAGAGAATTTCCGTAAAGATCTATTCTACCGGTTGAATGTAATACATATAAAAATTCCACCCCTGCGTGAAAGGAAATCAGATATACCATTGTTGTTTTATCATTTTGTTAGAAAGTATTCACAAAAATTAGATAAAAAAATTAAAATAATCTCTCCTGAAGTAATGGAATTATTAAATTCATATGATTATCCAGGGAATGTGAGAGAGTTGGAAAATATGGTTGAAAGAGCAGTAATTATGGCACAGGAGGGAGTTTTAACTCCAAATAATTTTAGTGAATTGATTGATCCTGTAAATGTCATTGTAAATTATAAATTCAATACTCTGGTTTTGGATGAAGCAAGAAGGATCTTTAACCTATCTTTTGAGAAAGAATACATTAATGAATTGATGAAAACTACCGACGGAAATATTAGCAAGGCATCAGAATTGGCTAAAGTTGACAGGCGCACAATACATCGGTTAATCAAAAAATATAACCTAAATACCAGGAATTATAAAGTATAAATTAGCCGACAATTAACGTCACATAAGAGTGACATCAAATGTCGCAATTCTTAATTTTTTCCTTCCCCATCATTAAATACTTAAATTCAAACTGCTTACAATCAGCAGATTAAATCCTATTGATAAATCCATTGCATTTTGGTATAAGATTTGGTTTGTATAACATAAGATTATGCAAAGACAATTTATATGAAAATTAATAATGAAAAAAATAAGGGAAATAGTTTTCTTTTTATCTAAATAATTATTCGGATTTTCAAATTAAAAGAATAGGAAATACCGATTCAAATATTAATAGCTAATTCATGATTTGTAAGTTAAAACTTCTTAAATCCTATCCTTATGAAAAATATTATTTATTGGAAGACAAAATTAACTGTTTTAATTTTAGTTACGTTTTTTACAGTTTTAATGTTTGTAAATAACGCAACCGCTATCCCTGCATTTGCCAGGAAGTATAAAACAAGTTGTATTACCTGTCATTATGCATTTCCAAAATTAAATGCTTTTGGGAAAGCATTTAGGAATAATGGATATCGTTATGCCAATGGACAGGATCCGGAAATGACCAAAGATGAACCATTGTCTTTAGGTGCCGAATCTTATAAACGGGTATTCCCTAATGCTATTTGGCCATCTGATATTGCCGGAACAACTCCTCTTGGAGTGCAGGCTATCGGACGAATACATTTCGACAAAGATCTTACTTCATTTCAAATTCCGAATGAAGTCGGTTTGTATTTTGGAGGAACGATGGGAGACAAAATTTCATATTGGGCAGAATTGGAATGGGAAAATGCAGAAGAATTTGGCAAGGCAATTTTCATTAATTATGATTTCAGCGCCGGATTTCATTTTAAACTCGGGGATATTGCGTTAAATGCGTCACCGCAGCATCTCAATTTAACCAGTGAAGATTATAATGTTGCAGTATTAACAACACAATCCGGTGAAATGACTCTTGGGGAAGGTGTTGGTGCTGGAATGGAAATTTGGGGCGCAGTTAATGGTCCTGGTGGCAAAGGAGGACTCACTTATGCACTTGGCGTTGGAAATGGTCAAAGTGATGAAGAAAATTTTGACTTGAATAATAAAAAAGATATTTGTGGAAGAATTACCTATAAAATTGGTGGATTAGGGGAGGCTGGCGGTACAGCAGGGCAATCAAGTAATGTATCTGCTTATTATATTGATAATTCATTTCGAATTGGAGGTTTATTTCAGACAGGAACGGCTATAAGCGAAAATATGAACGATAAATATTCGATTCTTGGTGGAGACATTGACTGGTGGTACAAACGTCTCAATGTAGTAGGAATGGCCATTAATATGAAATCTGATTATGATAATTACAGCCGGAATTCTTTTGCATATTTCATCGAAGGAAACTATGTATTATATCCCTGGTTAATTGCAAAATCACGATATGAATATACTAATGTCGACACAAATGATAATAATTTGGATCCGACAAATAATCTCATTACTGCACTGGTTTGCATGTTAAGAGCCAATGTAAGGGGGACTTTTGAATATAGGCTACCGTTGGATGAACCAAGCAGAAATGCAGAAATGGGCAGATTTACGATTCAGTTTGCCTATGCGTTTTAAGAGGATTGAATTCAGGCACTTTAGGTGCAGATATGCTTAAGTTAATGCATGTCTGACGGAGAATGAAAGAATGAAAGAAGGAGAGTATTGCAGATTTGAAAACTCGTTCGCAAATCAATGATTTAATTGGTTTTAAAATCTGGAGATGGAGGGAAATAGTGTCTAAATTGAAAGTTAGTAAAATGGTTAATACAGAGTGGTTAAAGAAAAATTTTCCGTGTATGGATGCCTGCCCTGTTAATACAGAAGCGGGGCATTATGTCAATTTAATCGCCCAGGGCAGGTACGAAGAAGCATATAACATTGCCAGAAAACCAAATCCTTTTGCTTCCATTTGTGGAAGAATTTGCTCCGCCCCTTGCGAAGATGCCTGTACCCGGGTTACACTTGATAAACCGATTTCTATCAGAGCACTCAAACGATTTGTATGCGAAAGGTATGGCGTTGAAAGTATGACGACGGATATCGGGAAATTGAAAGGCATTCTTGATGTTAAAATCAAGCCCAACGGGAAATTAGTTGCAATAATCGGCGCAGGACCTGCCGGATTATCAGCTGCCCACGACTTAGCAATGATGGGATATGAGGTTGTAGTTTTTGAAGCACATGATGTCGCTGGTGGGATGTTACGTTTAGGCATTCCGGAATATCGTTTGCCCAGAGAATTAATTCGGATGGAAATCAATGCAATTTTAAGTCTTGGCTTTGAAATTAAATTTGGTAAAAAATTAGGAAAAGATTACACTATTTCTGATTTAAAGGAAAATGGCTATGATGCAATTTTCCTGGCTATTGGAGCACATAAAAGCCGCGAATTAAATATTGAAGGAATTGATTTGGATGGTGTTTTAAGGGGAGTAGATTTTTTACTTAATGCCAATCTTGGTTATCGCATCGAATTAGGTGAAAAAATTATTGTAATCGGGGGAGGAGATGTCGCCATTGATGTTGCCCGTACTGCAGCACGCTTAGAAAAAGTTGAAGAACAAACGTTTAGTAGTATAACGGAAGCATTAGATATTGCCCGTTCAGCAGTAAGGTTTGGTGCAAAAGAAGTACATCTGGTTTGTCTTGAGTCAAGGTTAGAAATGCCGGCTACAGAGATTGAAATTGAGGAAGCGTTAGAAGAAGGTATCTATATTCATTCATCAAAAGGACCTAAACGAATTATAGGTGAGAATGGGGCTGTAACAGCACTTGAGGTGATAGATTGTATTTCATTATTTAATGAAAAGGGACAATTTAATCCAACATTTGCCCAGGGGACAGAAAAGCTAATAAAAGCAGATTCTATAATAATGGCAATCGGACAAACATCTGATTTATCTTTTATTTCTTCGGATGATGGAATCGAAATAACTGCCCGAAATACTATCAAAATAGATAATGAAACTTTGATGACAACCGCACCAGGCATTTTTGCAGGTGGCGACGTAGCATTTGGTCCACGAACTGCCATTTGTGCCGTTGCTGACGGGAAAAAAGCAGCTCGGGCTATTGATAATTATTTAACTGGTGAAAAAAAGGTAAAGGAAGATATTGAAATTTCTGTTTACAATACTTTTACCTATCATCAGATTGAGAATTTTGAAAAAATTCCACGGCAGAATGTTCCCTCACTCTCAATTGATCGCAGAGTTGGAGTAGCACAGGTTGAATTGGGATATAATGAAGAAACAGCAAAACATGAGGCTCAGCGATGTCTTCGGTGTTGGATTAACACAATTTTTGAAGGGAATGAGGTGAATGGGTCGGAATGCATTTTGTGTGGCGGCTGTGTGGATGTTTGTCCTGAAAATTGCATTGAACTTGTTTCTGCTGAAAGTATCGAAATGACAGAAGATATTCAGGAAATGCTTAAGAGCGAATATGGCATAATGAATGATGATTTTAAGGATGCCGCCATGATGATAAAAAATGATGAAAAATGTATTCGATGTGGTCTGTGTGCGAAAAGGTGTCCTGTTGATTGTATCACAATGGAAGGTTTTGAACTTAAAAAATATTTAAATCAAGAAGTATCATAAAATGGATAAAAAAGAGAATGGCAAAAAATTAAGCAGAAGTCAATTTTTCTTAAAGACGGGAATGGCTGCAACTTCAATTACAATAGTCGGCGGGAGTATATTTGCACTCGACTTTTTATCTCCCAATGTTCTTTTAGAACCATCCGCGATTTTTAAAGCAGGTCTTTTGGAAGATTTTGCACCTGGCTCGGTTACGTTTGATGCAAAAAACCGGGTTTATATAGTTCGGAATAAAAAGGGTTATATGTATGCATTATCTGCTGTCTGTACTCATTTGGGATGTTTAACGCGTTGGAAGGAAGAAGAAGGTATCATTTCCTGCCCATGTCACGGATCAAGATTCTCAGTAACAGGGGAAGTGCTAAGGGGGCCAGCCCCTAAACCGCTGCCAAGACTTTCAATAGCAATGGATAATAAAAATGAGATAGTGGTTGATAAAAGTACTATTGTGGATGAAAACCAAATATTAAAGGTTTAATATGGCTAATTTGATAAATAAAATAAAGAATTCAGGACCATATAAATCTATGTTTCGTGGAGGTTCAACCTCAAGTAATTTAGGAAAATCTCTGGCAATTTTCAATAGCTTTTTTCTACACGTATTACCAGTTAAAGTTCATCGCGATTCAGTAAAGTTTACGGCGACTTTTTATCTTGGGATTCTATCATTTGCTTTATTTATTATTCTGGTGGTAACAGGAATATTATTAAATTTTTATTATCATCCATCTGTGCCACAGGCATATTACGACATGAAAGATCTGACTTTTGTTGTTTCTTCCGGTCGGTTTCTGAGAAATTTGCACAGGTGGGCGGCTCATGCAATGGTGTTAGTAGTGTTTCTTCATATGCTCAGAGTGTTTTATGCCGGCGCATACAAACCACCAAAACAATTTAATTGGGTCATCGGTGTCCTTCTTTTCATCATAACACTTTTTTTGAGTTATACAGGCTATTTATTACCGTGGGATCAATTGGCTTATTGGGCAGTATCTGTTGGAACTAATATGGCAAAAGCAATGCCGGTGTTAGGGAATAAGATTCGATTTTTGCTTTTGGGAGGGCATGAAGTTGGCGAAAATGCCCTAATCCGATTTTATGTACTCCATATTTTTATCCTGCCATTAGCAATGGCTGTTTTAATTGGTATTCATTTTTGGAGGGTTAGGAAAGATGGCGGAATTACGCCTCTAAAATTTAAAAAGAAAAAACAACAACATTAGATACAAATATAAAGAATGAAAAAAAATCAAGGCAAAGATTTTACTGTTGAAACCACAATTGACCCAAAAAAGATTCCCAAAAGAATTGCTTTTATTAAAAAAGGGACATCAGCACATGTAAATCGTGAATCCGGAGATGAAAAACTTATTATGACCTATCCGGGCGTAATATTACGTGGCATTATTGTATGCGAAATAGTGATAATTATTCTGGCATTAATCTCCCTGTTTTTTAATGCGCCGCTTGAGGGGGTTGCCAATCCGGAACACACACCAAATCCGGCAAAAGCGCCATGGTATTTTTTAGGATTGCAGGAACTACTTCATTATTTTCCACCAGTTGTTGCCGGAGTGTTGCTGCCGGTTCTCGTACTTATTGCTTTAATTGTGATTCCGTATTTTAATATTAATATAAAACGCGAAAATCTGTGGACTAACAACGCTAAGAATACTTTTGTAAAACTGACAACTGTGGTCGTTCTTATGTCAGTCATCTGGATATACTTTCATGCCTATGCTATTTTGGTACCAACACTAATTATATATGGATTAGCATTAATGCCATCAATAAAATTGTCGCTGGCTGAATGGATTATGACATGGTTTGTTTTTGTTGTAGTTGTTTTAACCATCATTGGTGTTTTTTTCAGAGGTCAGTATTGGCAATGGATTTGGCCATGGATTGAAGGTATTTACTAAATACGGAAAAAATATTTTGAAATATTATTTATAAACCTGTTAATCGGGTATTTGCAGAATGGATAAAACGTATAGAAACTTCGGTATAGTAAGCGTGCTTTTTCTGATAGTTATGGCAATTTCACCGGCCAGAGACTACTTTAGAGAATGGCGAACCTATCAAAATGAATATAATGAATTCATTAAAGAACAACCACGTCGAATGGAACCAATAGATATTGGTATTAAACAAATTTGGGTTAAGGATTTAAACAGGGTGGACCGA
>Ga0102953_1002296_pt1 | contig 11486 bp, 13 predicted proteins | sample SalPon2A_C_D2_MG_FD_78509 | JGI IMG/M metagenome (GOLD analysis project Ga0102953, IMG submission 78509) | Soil microbial communities from South San Francisco under conditions of wetland restoration - Salt Pond MetaG R2A_C_D2_MG | ecosystem: Environmental > Terrestrial > Soil > Wetlands | place... | reverse complement strand
GCTCACGCTTTTCTTCGGCACCGAGCCGATCCGCGACTTCACCGCAGTGGCGGCCTGTGACCTCGAGGCTCACGCGCGCTTCTGCCGGGCGATGCTCGAGCGCGGCGTCTACGTTCCGCCGTCGCAGTTCGAGGCCTGGTTCGTCTCGCTCGCCCACGACGAGCGGGCGATCGAGCGGACGCTCGAAGCCGCCGCCGAATCTCTCGACGAGGCGCTGGAATGACCGGTCCGCTACAGCAGCTTGCGCAGCAGCTGCGCGGGGAGGGCGCGCCGATCTCTCCGCACGTCGTCGATCCCGCCGGGCCGGCCGCCGATCTTCCAGCCGATTACGACTACGTGGTCGAGGCGGTGCGCGAGGGCTACCTTCTCCACTACGGCGATTCGCGCCTGCTCAGTGGCCACGACGACGACCTGGCCCTGCTCGCGGGGGACTACCTCTACGCCCTCGGCATCGAGCGGCTCGCCCAGCTCGGCGACACCGACGCCGTCCTCGTCCTCGCCGACCTGATCAGCGCCGCGGCTCAGCTCCACAGCGAAGGCAGGGCGGAGCAGCTTTCAGACCGCTGGAGCGAAGCGGAGCAGGCCCTCTCGGCTACCTGACGGTGCAATCGCGCACTAGCGTGGATCTCACGTGGTTGCCGCCGGCGAAGCCGAAGTTTGCGCGCGCGAACGGGAACACGGCCCCCGGGAAGCCCGCCGGAGCCGCGCAGCCGGCGCTGATGAAGCTGTGCTTCTGGCCCTTGTAGGTGTAGACGCGGCGCAGGCGCATGTCGAAGTGGGTCACGTAGGCCCACTTGCGAGCGGCCTTTGGCAGGAACGTCTTGATCAGGGTCCCGAAGGTGCCCTTCTTCTGCACGATCTTGAAGGTGAGCACGAATGCCGACGGGGGCTTGCGCCCGTAGACCTGCGCCAGCAGCCGGTGAGTGCCGCCGGACGGCTTCGCGTGGAACACGAGCAGCGGGCCGGTGAAGGTGAAGGGCGGCTGGTTGGCCAGGTGGATGCGGACCTCGACCCGGCCGTGGCCGACGATCGCCCTGTGGCAGATCCGCTTCGCGGCGCGGATCGTCGCCGGCTGGATCTTGCGCACGCGGCAGGTCGGCAGGCCGCGGTCGTAGATCTGACCGGCCTCGTTGATCCCGATTGCGATCGTGCGCAGCTGCGGCGGCGGGTCGGCGCCTTCGGCCGACTTGAAGGTGCTGTCGACGCTGACCGCCACCGGCGCGACCCCTTCGCGCGGCAGCGAGCGCGGCGCGATGCCGCCGTCGAAGTTGACGAGCAGGTCGCCGTGCTTGACGAGCTCCGCCCGGGCCGCCCCAGCGGCGCCGAGCGCGACCAGAGCGGCGACGAGGAGCAGCCCCGCGCGCCGCAACCTAGATGAACCTCGAGGAGTCGATCCGGCATTCCTTGAAGCCGAAGCTGATCACCGTGTTGTTGGCCTGGTTGTTGTTCTTGTTCAGCTTCACCGCCAACTTCTGCGCCTTGTACTTGTTGCCGGACTTGAGCGACTTGCCGATCAGCCGCAGGAACGTCCCCTCGTTCTTCAGGTAGCCGATCCACTTGCCGAGCTTGGCCGAGTCGGCCGCCGGCTGCGGCACCCTGGCGATCTGCCCGGTCGACCGGTGGAGCACGCCGGAGGCGCGGATGAAGCGCTTGCCGGCGGGCTTCAGCTTGCCCTTCTTGACCTGATTTTTGACCCCCTTGAGGATCTTCGAGTTCGACTTCGTGTTCGCGGCGCAGATCGGTTCGACCCTGGCGATGTATTCCGCTCGGGTGAGTTCCGCTTCGCCTTCCGCGGCCAGCGCGACAGGGACGGCTGCGAGCAGCGCCACGACTAGAGCGAGGCCGAGCAACGGCAGCGGCATCTTCTTCACTGAGCTTCCCACTTGATTCGATCCTCCTGTTTGCTCTGGTTGGCCCGGTGACGGCACAGAGCCCCCAGCCGATCCCCTGTTCTCAACCCTGGTATCAAAAATACACGAGTTCCTATGCCCTGTATGCGTACTAACCCGCGCGAGAGCCGTGAAGATCGATCTCGGGCAGGATTTTCTCCAGCGGACGGGGCAGCCACCAGACCCGATCGCCCAGCAGCAGCATCAGCGCCGGCAGGAGGACGATGCGCACGACGGTCGCGTCGAGCAGGACGGCGACGGCGAGGCCGGTTCCGAGCTGGCTGACCGTCGCGATGTCGGCCCCCGCGAAGGCGACGAAGACGGCCATCATGATCGCCGCCGCGCCGGTGATCACCCGCGCCGTCTTCTCCAGCCCGAAGACGATCGCCTCTTTGTTCGAGGAGTTGTTCTCGTGATGCTCGCGCATCCGCATCAGCAGGAAGACCGCGTAGTCGATCGAGAGGCCGAAGATGATCCCGAAGATCCCCGCAGCGCCGATCGCGTCGACATAGGCATGGCCGCCGAGCGGCCACCCCGCGGGCACATCGAACAGCAGCGTCAGCACGCCGAAGGCGACCGCCACCGTGACCAGGTTCAGCATCACCGCGATCGCCGCGAGCAGGATCGCCCGCAGGATCACGACGAGGATCAGGAAGGTGGCGAGCGTGATCACGGCGATCATCACCGGGATCCGTTCGGAGATCACGTTGGTGTAGTCGATCAGTTCGGCCGCCGCGCCGGTGACGCCGGTGGTGGCCCCGGTCGCCGTCGCGAGCGCGCCGGCGTCGCGCTTCAGCCGGTCGTTGAGCGCGGTCGACCCGGGCGTGTTGAAGGTGTAGCGGGGGATCACGATCATCTGCGCCGCCTGGCCGTTTTCGAGGTCGACGATCCCGGAGACGCGTTTGCGTTCGCGTTCATGCGCGCCGTCGAGCGTCGAGAGGACGAAGTAGCCGGAGTTGAAGATTCCCGGGGAGTTGCGCCGCAGGCGGTCTACCTTGCGGTTCACCTTCTTCGCGCTGACCGAGACTTCCACGTGCCCCTTGTGCAGGTTGGTCTGCAGGGGATGGGAGCGGTGGAATCCTTCGGCGAGCTTCGCTTCGAGCGTGTCGGCGCCGCCGCTCAGCTGGCCCAGGCCGTCGACCAGCTGTGAGGCGCCGCCTTCGAGCTTGCCCAGCGCGGGCGGCAGCTGGCCGGTCGCGTCGGCGAGCTTCTGCGCCCCATTGTGCAGTTTGTCGGTGCCGCCGACCAGCTTTTCCTGCCCGTTGTGCAGCCGCTCCGCTTCGCCGCTCAGCCGCTGTGCGTCGTTGCGGGCGATCGCCATCGCTTCGACCAGGTGTTCGGCTTCGCGCAGCTGCGGTTGCAGGCCGGGGTCGGCGGCGGCCTTCTTCTTCAGTTCCGCCCGCAGCGACCGCGCGGTCTCCAGGCCACGGTCCTTGACCGTGTTGAGCACGCTTTCAGAGCCGCTCTGCACCGAGTAGGCCCCGACCTCGGCGGTCCGCTGCCCTTCGGCGAGCTTCCCCGATCCCGCGGCAAGCCTGCCGAGCGCGTCCACCGCCTTGGAAGCCCCGGACGCCAGCTTGGAGATCCCGCCTTCGAGCTGTTCGGCCCCGTCGCCCGCCTGGCCGGTGCCGTTGGCGAGCAGGCCGGCGCCGTAGCTCGCCCTCGAGATCCCCGAGCGCAGCTTGCGCACCCCGTTGGTGGCGACGCCGAGTTTTTCGCCCAGCGTCGTCAGCTGTTCGGGGTCGGCTTCGCCCCGTCCGGCGAGCAGGTCGTTGCCCGTCTTCTGCAGCGGTTTGACCTGCTTGCGAATCTGGGCGGGACCGATCACGGCCTGCACGCCGGGGTCGGCGGCGATCCGGTGCTGCCAGCGGGTCAGCGCCGCGAGGCTCTGCCGTTCGGTGATCGGCCCCTTGTTGGAGACGGCGACGAGGACGAAGGGCGCTTCCCAGCCGGGGCCGATCGCGCCGGCGATCAGCTCGGCTTCCTTGCGCGCCTGGTTGGAGGTCGGCAGCTGCTGGGCGCTGGGCGGCCCCGTTTTCAGCGCCAGCACCGGCGCCGCCAGGAGGAGGACGACGACGCCGATCAGGATCGCCGCGAGCAGCGGCCGGCTGAGCGCCCCGCGGACCAGCGCCATCACGCCTTCGCCGCCGCCGTTGCCGCCGATCCGCCAGCGGTTGACGTTGTGGCCGGTGAGGACGAGCAGCGCCGGGCCGATCAGGGCGGCGACGAGGACGCTGATCGCGGTGACGATGATCGCCGTGCCCGCCAGCGAGAGCAGCAGGTTGCCCGGCATCACGAACAGCGTCACCAGCATCGCCAGGAAGAGGGTCGAGCCGGCGAAGGCGGTCGTGCGCCCGGCGGTGCGGCGGGTCATCCGCGCCGCCTCCGCCGGACTGGAGCCGGCGTCGAGCTCCTCGCGGAAGCGCGAGACCATCAGCAGGGCGTAGTCGACGCCGAGCGCCAGGCCCATCATCGAGCAGACCGTGAGCGCGAAGCCGTCGATCGCGACCCAGTGGGCGGCGATCGCCAGCACGCCCCGCGAGGTGATCACCGCGACCCCGCCGAAGGCGAGCGGGATCGCCGCCGCGATCGGCGAGCGGAAGACCAGCAGCAGGACCAGCAGCAGGAAGGGGATCGCGATCAGCTCGGCCATGTCGGTCGAGTGGACGGCCTCGTCGATCAGCGCCCGCGAGAGGCTCGCGTAGCCGGTCTCGGCGGCGCTCACCGGCGGCTTGATCTGCTCTTCCAGCGTGCGGTCGAGATAGGGGACCGTCGTTTTCACCGCTTCGTCGGCGCTGGTGTGGAAGTCGACCAGGATCAGCGCCTTGCGCGGGCTCGGCCGCAGGTTGCCGACGCTGCCCTTGTCCCAGGGCGAGACGGTGGTCACATCCGGGTCGGTGCGCAGCTTGCGGATCAGCGCCGGGCCCTGGCGGTCCAGGTCTCGCGCCGGGCCCTGGAGGAGGATCGCGAACGGCGCGGTGTCGCCGAAGTAGCGGTGGACCAGATCACCGGCGCGCCCCGAGTCGGTGCCGGGGACGTTGAGCGAGGTGGGCCGCAGCTGGTCCTCGACTCCCTGACCGACGATGCCGAGCACGACGATCGCGACGAGGGCGGCCACGAGCACGGCCTTAGGATGCCGCAATGAGAGCGGCCACCGCCTTTCCTCCCCTCGGCGAGTAAACACGCAGAGTGCTTATACCAGCCCGTGGACGGCTGCGGTCCCGCCGGTTAACTCCTTGTACGCAAACGGCCAGGTTCCAGGGCCGCCGCGAGCCCACGACTTCGCGGTCGCCGCCGAGCCAATAAACTCCCCGGCCGTTGCACGACGCGTAGATGGCTGACGAAGCGGACAAGCGAAACGGGACCGAGGGCGCGAGCCCGGCGGAGCGGCTACAGCCCGACCCGCCCGGCTACTTCGAGGGCGAGTCGATGACCCGCCGCCGGGCCTTCACGGTCGCGGCGCAGGGGCTCGGCGGGATCGCCGGCGCGGCGATCGTCCTGCCCGCTGTCGGCTTTGCCGTCGCGCCGATCTTCCACCGCGGCAAAGAGCGCTGGGAGGCGGTCGGCCCGGTCGGCGACTTCGTCGAGGACACCTACCGCCAGGTCGTCTTCACCGAAACCGTCGGCATCGGCGACGCCGGCAAGGTCACCGCCTACGTGCGCAAGAGCTCCAAGCAGCTCGGCGAAAAGCCGGGCGAGATCGTCGCCGTCTCCAACCGCTGCGCCCACCTCGGCTGCCCGGTGCGCTTCGTCGAGGCGGCGGGCAACTTCATCTGCCCCTGCCACGGCGGCGTCTACGACTTCCAGGGCAAGCGGATCGGCGGCCCCCCGGTGCGCCCGCTCGACCAGTTCCAGGCCCGCGTCCGCAACGGACAGGTCGAGCTCGGCCCGCGCTACAGCGTCACCTCGCAGCTCGAACCGGTGCGGGCCCGCGACCCCGGCGAGTTCACCGGCGGCGTCTGGGAATATCTCTACCCGCCCCGTCCGTCCACCTTCCCACCGCCGAGCGGCGGCTAGCTAGATGAAACTCGACTCGCTGATACCCGCTCCGCTGCGCAAACCGGCCAAGCCCGGCGAGGGCAACGGCGCCACGGCCCCGGCTCCGGCCGACCTGAAGACGGCGCCGCCGGAGCGACCCTCCGACGCGGCGCGACTCGGCGAGCGGGCGAAGGAAGCGCCCTCCGACGTCCTCGCCTGGGTCGACCAGCGCACCGCCGCCAGCGGCTTCCTCACCGGGATGCTCTTCCGCAAGGTCCCGAAGGGCACCAACTGGTTCTACACGCTCGGCTCGGCGACGCTCTTCGCCTTCATCGTGCAGGCGACGACCGGCGTCTTCCTGGCGATGTTCTACACGCCGTCGACCACCCAGGCCTACGCCTCGATCTCCCACATCAACAACGACGTCTTCCTCGGCCAGTTCGTGCATGGCATGCACAAGTGGGGATCGAGCGTGATGGTGATCCTGGTCTTCCTGCACATGGGGCGGACCTTCTTCTTCGGCGCTTACAAGTACCCGCGCGAGCTCAACTGGGTGATCGGCGTCGTGCTGCTGATCCTGACGATGACGATGGCCTTCACCGGCTACCTGCTGCCCTTCGACCAGCGTTCCTTCTGGGCCTCGGTCGTCGGCATCAACATCAACGGCACCGGGCCCGTCGTCGGCCCCTACCTGAGCGACTTCCTGCGCGCCGGGCCGGAGCTCGGCGCGACGACGCTGTCGCGCTTCTACGCGATCCACATGCTGCTCGTGCCGGGGGCGATCATCGCCCTGATCGGCGCCCACATGTATCTGGTCGTCAAGCTCGGCACCACGGCGCCCCCCTGGGTACACGCGAAGAAGCCGAAGAACGCCGAACCGGTCGCGCCGCTCGAGGCGGGCGTCGAGGGCAACGGCAACGGCGCGGGGCCGAGGTCATGAAGGCTTTCGACAAACAGGCATACCTCGAGGAGTACGAGCTGCTGAAGAAGAAGGGCAAGCCCTTCTTCCCCTACGCGGTGCTCAAGGACTCGGCGATGGCGCTGCTCGTCGTCGGCGTGATCGTCGCGATGTCGATCATCTTCGGCGCCGAGCAGGGGCCGAAGGCCGACCCGACGTCGACCACCTACGTGCCCCGCCCCGAGTGGTACTTCTTCTTCCTCTTCGAGCTTCTGCGCGTGCTCAAACCGCCGGAGCTGGTCCCGATCGCGACGATCGGCATCCCGACGATCTGCATGGTGCTGCTGCTCCTGCTGCCGTTCTACGACCGCGGCCCGGAGCGCAACCCCGCTCGCCGGCCGATCGCCACGACGGCCGGCCTGCTGACGATCGTCGCGATGGCCTATCTGACCTACGCGGGCGCGGTCGCCGGCTCGCCGACGCAGATCGACATGGAGGTTGCGCCCCAGTACGAGGCCGGCAAGGAGGTGGTCGCCGGATCCGGCTGCCTGGCCTGCCACAAGCTGGGCGAGAACGGCAACAACGGGCCGGGCCCGGAGCTGACGCACATCGCCCAGCGCATCCCGCGGGCGGCGATCGTCCGCTCGGTCAAGATCGGACCGGGGATCATGCCGTCGTTCCGCAACCTGCCGCCGAAAAAGCTCAACGAGCTGGCAGATTTCCTCTCCTCGCTCGACTAAGTTGCCAGACTGGGTCCGATGACGGACACGGCGCAGCCGCAGCGGGGAACCGCCGATTTTTCTCAGCAGGTTCAGGGCATGTTCGATCGGGTGGCGGGCCGGTACGACCTGTTGAACTCGCTGATGAGCGCCGGCCTGCATCACCGCTGGCGCGAGCGAGCCGCGGATGTTGCGGCGCCGGAGTCGGACGCTTCGATCCTCGACGTCTGCTGCGGGACCGGCGACCTGGCCTTCGAGCTGGCCCGTCGGATGTCGCCCGACGGCCACGTGATCGGCTGCGACTTCTCTGAGCCGATGTTGGATCTGGCCCGCGAGAAGGCGAAGCGACAGGGTCTCGATCGGGTCCGCTTCGAGTGGGCCGACGCGCTCAGCCTGCCCTACGACGCCGGCCGCTTCGACACGGTGACGGTCGGTTTCGGCCTGCGGAACTTCGCCGACTGGGACAAAGGCCTCCGCGAGATGGCCCGCGTCCTCAAGCCGAGCGGCAATCTCGTAATTCTCGAGTTCACCAAGCCGACCCGGCCGCCTTTCTCGACCTTCTACTCGCTCTGGTTCGATCGGCTGGCTCCGGTTCTCGGCAAGCTGTCGGACAATCCCGACGCCTACGGCTACCTGACCGAGTCGCTGAACACGTTCCCCGGCCCACGCGGCCTGGCGGAGAAGATGGACGCCGCCGGGCTGCAGCAGATCCGCTACAGGGTCCTGGCCGGGGGAATCGTCACCGTCCACAGCGGCACCCGGGAGTGACCCGCCACTCCGCCGTGCCGCCGCCGGTCACGGCGGTGCTCGACGCCTCCAGTCGCTGGCTCCCGGCACGCCTCGGGGAGGTGGAGGAGACGCTGCGCGAGCAGGGAGGCGGCCACGGCGAGGCGCTGGCGGCCGATGCGGCGATGACGCTCGAGGCCGGCGGCAAGCGCCTGCGGCCGATGCTGGTGCTGCTCTGCGCCGGCGAAGGCGCCGATGACGGGGTGGTGCGGGCGGCGGCTGCGATCGAGCTGATCCACATGGCGACCCTGGTCCATGACGATGTGCTCGACGCGGCGCCGCTGCGCCGCGGCCGGCCGACCGTCGCGGCGACCGCGGGACGCGAGCGGGCGACCGCGACCGGTGACCTGCTCTTCTCGCGTGCCTTCGCCCTGCTCGCCGCAGCCGGCGACCTGCGCTCGATCGAGCTGCTCTCCGCCGCCTCGGTCGCCCTCGCCCGCGGCGAGCTGGCGCAGCGGCAGGACGCCTACGACAGCTCGATCGGCGAGCAGCGCTACCTGGAGCGCTGCCGGCTGAAGACCGCGGCGCTGTTCGAGTGCGCCTGCCTGCTCGGTCAGGACGACGAGTCGCTGGGCGCCTTCGGCGCCTCGATCGGGCTCGCCTTCCAGCTGCTCGATGATGTGCTGGACGTCTCCGGGCCCCCCGAGCGCACCGGCAAGGCGCGCGGCACCGACCTGCTCGACGGCACGGTCACCCTGCCGCTGATCCTCGCCGCGGAGCGCGACGCGGGGATCCGCGAGACGGATCTGCGCTCGCTGGACCCCGCCGCGGCCGAGTCGCTCTGCGAGCGGATCGAGGCGACCGGGGCGCTGCGCCAGGTCCGCTCGCGGGCGCTGGAGATGGTCGCCGAAGGCAAGCGCCGGCTCGCCGGGCTCGGCGCCGAGCGCCGCCGACTCTTCGACCTCGTCGCCGACGGGGTCGTACAGCGCTACAGCTGAGGGGTCAGGCGAAGTCGTCGGCGGTGATGAGATCCGCTTCGAGCGCCGTGGCGAAGACCTCGACGACTTCGCGCATGCCCTCGCGTTCGAGCTCGTGCAGCTCGCTCGCCAGCGCCTCGGCGCCGTCGTCGAGCGCTTCGTCGAAGGCGTCGATCTCGCGCTCGCCGTGGATCCCGTCGCAGCGCCACTCGCACTCCGGGCAGCGGCGCCAGAGGCGCCAGTGCCCGCGTTTCGCGGTCTGCTCCCAGCGGGTCGGCTGGACGAGCTTGGAGCCGCACTCGGGACAGACATGAAGGCCAGCCTCAGTCTTCGTCGTTGTGCGGCTCGCGTCGTGCATGCTCTGTCTATCGAACACGCGAAGTCATGTTTTTATCCGCACTTTTCCGCGAACATCTCGGAAAAACCCAGAATCGGGTAGGCGGCGGCGTCAATTCGATGTGATCCGACCGCGTCCGGCGCCCGTTACCATGGGTCGATGCTCGGAAACGTCGGACCCCTAGAGATCGTGGTCGTCCTGATCATCGCCTTGATCGTCTTCGGCCCCAAACGCCTGCCGGAGCTCGGCCGCTCCCTGGGCAAGGGCATCCGGGAGTTCAAAGGCTCGGTGACGGGTGAGACCGACGACGAGGAGCCGCCAAAGCAGGTGGATGCGCCGCCGCGTTAGGCCCGTCTCGCACGAGGACCGGCTCAGCCTGGTCGAGCACCTCGACGAGCTTCGCCACCGCCTCATCGTTTGCGGCGCGGCCTTCGGGGTCGCCCTGGCGCTCTGCTTCTGGCAGAACCACCTGCTGCTCGAAATCGCCTCGGGCCCGCTGCCCAGCGCGCACAAGCAGCTGATCACCTTCGGCGTCACCGAGCCGTTCACGACGACGCTGACCGTCGCCGCCTACGGCGCGATCGTCCTCTCGCTGCCGGTGCTGCTCTACCAGGCCTACGCCTACGTGCTGCCGGCCTTCAGCAACGCCGAGCGCCGCGTCGCCCTGCCGATCATGCTGCTGGCGCCGCTGCTCTTCCTCGTCGGCGTCGCCTTCGCCTACTTCGTCGTCATGCCGGCGGCGGTGAGCTTCCTGCTCAACTTCAACGAAAGCCAGTTCAACACCCAGGTGCGCGCCCGCGACTACTACGGCTTCTTCTCGATGACGATGCTGGCCGGGGGCATCGTCTTCCAGCTTCCCCTGGCGATCCTCGCGGTCACCCGACTCGGCATCGTCAGCATCGAGCAGCTCAGCGCCAACCGGCGCTACGCCTACCTCGTGATCGCGATCGTCGCCGCCGCGCTGCCGGGCGTCGACCCGATCTCGATGCTGATCGAGATGGTGCCCCTCCTTGCTTTGTACGAGTTGAGTATCTTGCTTGCTCGGGCCTTCGGCAGGCCTGGGGCCAGCGGGGAAACGGCCGAACCGTCTACGCAGGAGAGGTAAGGGAGCAATGGCATCAAACGGCGAGCGGCGAATGCTCTTCGACACGCGCGGGAAACGCAGGCACGTGATCCGTGTCGTCTACGCGGTCCTTGCCCTGCTGATGGGGGCGAGCCTGTTCCTCGTCGTCGGCCCGTTCAGCCTGTCGAACCTGCTCGGCAACTCGAGCTCGAGCGGCAGCGCCGCCAAGGTCCTGCACGAACAGTCCGAACGGATCGAACGACGGTTGGCGAAGAGCCCTGGCGACGAACAGCTGCTGCTCTCGCTGACCCGCGCCCAGATCAACGCCGGCAACGCCCAGTTCGAAAAGACCTCCGAAACCGCGCCGCCGGTGGTCACCCCGGAAGCGAGGAAAGACCTCATGGCCGCCGCCGAAACCTGGAGCCGTTACCTGAAGCAGGCCGGCGACGAACCGAGCGCGACCGCGGCTCAGCTGATGGCCACGGCCTACTTCAGCCTGGCCGAAAGCAGCGAAACCGTCGCCGAAGCGCAGGAATACGTCGTCAAGGCGGCCGGGGCGCAGGGGGTCGCCGCCGCACAGAGCCCCAGCCTCGGCACGCTGAGCACGCTGGCGATCTACGAATACTTCGCCGGTCACTTCGCCGGTGGCAACAAGGCGACCAAGCAGGCGGCTGCCAAAGTCAACTCGAAGACCGAAGCAAAGGGCGTCGAAAAACAGCTCGCCGAATACCGCAAACGCGGCAAGGCCTTCGCCAAACAGAAGAAGGAAGCGGCGAAATACGAACGGGAAAAAGGCAAGGAAAGCCTGGAAAACCCCTTCGGCGGCTTCGGCGGCGGAACCTCGCTGGGCGGCGGCTAGGCGCCCCGAGTGGGCCGTGCTGGGTTCGAACCAGCGACCT
>Ga0102953_1002295_pt1 | contig 11486 bp, 9 predicted proteins | sample SalPon2A_C_D2_MG_FD_78509 | JGI IMG/M metagenome (GOLD analysis project Ga0102953, IMG submission 78509) | Soil microbial communities from South San Francisco under conditions of wetland restoration - Salt Pond MetaG R2A_C_D2_MG | ecosystem: Environmental > Terrestrial > Soil > Wetlands | place... | reverse complement strand
GGGATATCATTGTCGTTAATTGTCTTCGTGATCATCTCATTGATGACGCAATCCAGGGAAGAATATTCCCGGAATTTTCAAAGAAAAACGGTAACAGAATATAATTGATCAATGAATCAGACAAATCTTGAAGTGAAAAATATATCGTATAAAACCTTCGATGCGGATGGACTTCAAAAAAGTTCGTTCAGCAAAGATGACATTGCTGATTTCCTTTTTAAACACCTGGATCAGTATGGAGATGAACGAAAATACATAATGAAATGCCTGGATTATGCGCTAAGCACAGAACCGGGCAAAGGTGGCTTTGTGGAGCTTGCTCACGACGGCAACAAGATTGTCGGTGCTGTCGTAATTAACTATACAGGTATGGCCGGGTACATCCCGGAGAATATTCTTGTTTATATTGCGGTAAATAAGGAATACAGAGGACACGGCATCGGAAAAAAACTGATGGAACAAACCATAGCACATACCAAAGGGGCAGTAGCCCTGCACGTGGAGCCGGATAATCCTGCCAAATTCCTGTATGAGAAGTACGGGTTTGCCAATAAATACCTGGAGATGAGGTTACAAAAGTAATCTTTTACTATTTACTAACTCCAACGGAGAAATCCTTCGGAAATGGCTTATTTAAAACTTTACAGCGAAAAACTACAGCATAACTACCGTTTCCTTGATAATCTATTCAGACGAAACAGCATCAACTGGGGGGTTACCACGAAGTTATTATGCGGTAACGAAGATTATCTGAACGAAGTCATAAACCTTGGTCCCGCCGAGGTCCTTGATTCCAGGGTCAGCAACCTGAAGAAGATCAAGGAGATCAATCCGGATATCAATACGGTGTACATAAAACCTCCACCCAAAGAGGCGATTAGCGAAATCGTGCAGTATGCAGATGTGAGCTTCAATACCGAACTGGAGACGATTAAGGCACTCTCAAAAGAAGCGGTGAAACAGAACAAGAACCACCGGATACTGATCATGGTTGAGATGGGCGATCTCAGGGAAGGGGTGATGCGGGAGGATCTGATCAATTTTTACAGTCAGATTTTCGAACTGCCCAATATATCCGTGGTTGGCCTGGGTACCAATCTCAACTGCCTGCACGGGGTGATGCCGAGTTCGGACAAACTGATTCAGCTTACGCTGTACAAGCAATTGATCGAGCTGAAATTTCATAAAGATATTCCCTATGTCTCCGGCGGCACTACGGTCACAATCCCGTTGCTGTTGCAGGGTGAGTTGCCTAAGGGTGTTAATCACTTTCGAGTCGGAGAGGCCCTGTTTTTTGGAATAAACCTGTTTACCCATGAACCGCTCGAGGGGATGGAACCGGGCGTGATGGAGCTTTATACACAGGTTATCGAAATCTACAAGAAACCCATGGTACCCAGCGGACAACTTGGGGCCAACCCATCGGGTGAGACCATGGAAATTGACGAGGATCTGTACGGGGAGATGCATCACCGAGCCATCGTGGATATCGGTATCCTTGACATCGACCCGGATTATCTGATCCCCGTTAATCCGGACGTCAAGATTATCGATGCCAGCTCCGATATGCTGGTCCTGGATGTCGGCGACAACAAACCGGACTACAAAGTGGGTGACATCATCCGTTTCCGGCTCAAGTATATGGGAGCACTGGGACTGATGAATTCATCGTATATCGAAAAACGGGTAGAATGAGTAACCGAAAAGAATTTATGCCCGAGCAGGGATCGATATTTCATGATGCAGCCCAAACTCTCTCTGAAAAATTAGATGACCTCATAAAATTCCGGCATGACATTCACGGCCATCCGGATATCTCGGGTGACGAAGCCGACACCGCCCGCCGTGTACATGACTACCTGAAACAGACGCAACCGGATAAGATTATTGAGAACATTGGCGGTGCCGGTGTGGCCTTTGTGTATGACAGCGGGAAAAAAGGGCCGACCGTTATGGTGCGGTCAGAACTGGATGCCCTGACGATCCCGGAAAATCTGGATATCCCGTATTGTTCAGAGAAGGACAACGTCTCACACAAGTGTGGTCACGACGGGCACATGGCGATGGTTGCCGGTCTGGGTTGGTTGCTATTCAACGATCGACCGGAAAAGGGCAGAGTCGTGTTGCTCTACCAGCCATCCGAAGAAACAGGAGAAGGATCGCAGAGAATTATTGATGATCCGGCTTTTAAAAAAATGGAACCGGATTATATTTTCGCGCTTCATAACATACCGGGCGTACCTCTCGGGCAGGTTATGTTGAAGGACGGCGTGTTTGCGGCCGCATCAGAGGGACTAATAACCCGCCTGCATGGTGCTACATCGCATGCTGCACATCCTGAAAATGGCCGGAGCCCGTCCATCGCCACGGCTCAAATCATCCAGGAATGGATGAGCCTGTCGCAGCGAATGTTTTCATTCGAGACACCCAGCCTACTGACGGTGATTCACGCCCGCATCGGTGAGATCGCTTTTGGGACATCACCCGGCGAGGCCGAGGTGATGGCTACCATTCGGGCGCACGACAATGAGGTATTGCGTAAACTTAGCCAGACTGCAGAAGAGCGGGCTCAGTCGCTTGCCGGGATGCACGACCTGGAAGCAGAGGTGGAAAGAACACAGCGGTTCGAAGCTACAGTCAATGACCCGGACTGCAACGAGATTATCCGTTTAATGGCTGAGAAACTGGGTTATCAGACCAAAGAGCTTTCGCATCCCTTTTCATGGTCCGAAGATTTTGGACGTTTCACCAACAAGTATCGCGGGGCACAGTTTGGACTGGGATCAGGTAAGAAACAGCCTCAACTCCACCATCCGGACTTCGATTTTCCAGATGAGTTGATCGGTTACGGAAGTCTGCTATTTTATGCGATAGTGACCCAGGTTTTGGAGTAGTGGAAGGATGGAATATTGGAATAATGGAAAGAAAGAATATCAACAGGGGTTTTAAGCAATTGAGAGTTTGGAACGATGCAGTGGATCTATACATTTTGATGTGCGAAATATTAAAGCCTTTCCCCTTTGAGTTAAAGAAAATTGCCGGGAATTGCATTGATTGTTCACACAGTATTAGCAGAAACATTGCCGAGGGGTACTCCAGAAAAGGTCTTAGGGAGTACCTGCATTTTTTGAATATAGCTTTAGGTTCATGCGGAGAATATTACTCTTGTATATTCAGTTTTCAGAAAGCTAATCAGCTAACAAAAGAGGAATTTGAACAATTGGATACCCTTCATTACAAGACAGAAAATGAATTAATCCGACTCATAAAATCTTTGCAAAAGAAAATGAGGGCGGGAGGAGACTGGGAAGATACCTTTGATTAGGGGTAAGAGTTAGAGAACCTGATCTTCCATTTTCCAATTTTCCACCATTCCATAACTTTACATCTCCATGTTTTCAACATCATATATAGAAATCAGCAAGTCGGCTCTGGAACACAACATCAGGTACTTAAGGGAAAGGATTGGCGAGAAGGCCGTCTTTTCATCGGTTATTAAAGGAAACGCCTATGGTCATGGGATAGAACAATTTCCGCCGCTGGTCGAAAAGTGCGGTATTAGTCATTTTTCGGTATTTGATGCGGACGAGGCACGCCGGGCGGAGAAGTGCAAAAGTCCGGATTCGCATGTGATGATAATGGGAAGTATCGATCATGAAGAGGTTGAGTGGGCCGTAGAACATGATGTTTCCTTCTTTGTATTTCAAATGGATCGATTGCAGGCGGCGGCAAGAGCAGCCGAAAAACTGGGCAAAAAAGCCCGCATACACATCCATCTGGAGACGGGATTTCATCGTTTCGGGTTTGAATCGGAACAGTTGGATGAAGTCGTGGATTTCCTGCTAAAGAACAAAAAGAAATTTGTGATAGAAGGAATTTGCACACACTATGCCGGGGCGGAAAGCATTAGTAACCACGTACGCGTAAAACGGCAAATTGTCGATTTCAGCGAACAATTGATGCGATTGAAAGATAAAGGTCTGGAGCCGAAACTCAGGCATACCGCATGTTCAGCCGCAGTGTTTAATTATCCTGAAACCATAATGGATATGGTAAGGGTCGGAATTGCCCAATATGGGTTGTGGCCAAGCCGGGAGACAAGGATGCGGGTTCTGAAGAATCAGCTTAACGGAAACGGGGGGGGAGAGAAAGGCATCGAGGACCCGCTGAAGCGTATCATCAGCTGGAAGAGCAAGGTGATGAACATCAAACAGGTGGATGCCGGTGAGTTTGTTGGTTACGGAACGGCATATCTCACATCGCGTCCTGAGAAGTTTGCTGGGATCCCGGTTGGCTACGCGCACGGTTTCAGCCGGAGTCTGAGCAACATCGGCCAGGTGTTGATCAAGGGACGCCGCGCCCGGGTCGTCGGGTATGTGAACATGAATGCCATGATGGTCGACATCACCGATATTCCCGATGCGAAGCCCGGTGATGAGGTCGTGATGATCGGCAAACAGGGGAATGATGAAGTGACCCTTTCTTCCTTCTCCGAGATGAGTAATTATTTAAATTATGAGTTATTAACCAGGCTCCCGGAAGAAATCCCCCGGTTCATTCGATAATAAACAAAACCATTTTCAGCATGCAAGATATATTAGCCGATCTATTTGAACGGGATCTCAGATCCTTTGAAGAAAATCTCAGTAACGTACCCGAGAGGTTGCTATGGTTTGCACCGGAAGGGGTAACAAACAGCGCAGGTGTTCTGACACAGCATATAACCGGTAATCTAATGTTCTACGTTGGCGCCGTTTTGGGAGGTGTGGAATATCAACGAGACAGAAACCGGGAATTCAGCAATACAGGAGCATCTGCAGATGAGCTTTTGCATGGGATACGTCGAGCGAGTCAGACTATACCGGGTGTTATTCGAGGATTAACCAACGATCAGCTTACTTCTCCATATCCCACGAAAATATCCTTTCCGTACTCTACTCAGCAGTTTCTGATCCATTTGTATGGACATTTGTCATACCATCTTGGGCAGCTCAATTATTTGAGAAGGATTGCCGGAAAGGTGAATAAGTTTTAAAACGGTGCCAATCTCTTCCTGCTAATAAAAATCGATTATAAGATGTCGGTGGCTATAGGTTCGATCACATCTGCTGAATTAAAAAAACATTTCTTTTGAACATTTTTTTAGTGCCCAAAATCGCCGGGTAAATAACTTGAGACCGTTATTGAAAAAGCCTTTTTTTTTGATTTAAAAAGGACATGGATTTGTTCCGGGAAGACTTTGGAAATCTTCAAATCCGCCTGATCAATGCAGTGCAGTGTATAAATAGGGTGAATAGAAAAACAACCAATATACAATGATCATAAATTAAAATAAAGTTAAAAGTTATTAAGATCTTTAATTACCTATTTTCCTATCATGTATTATAAAATGATATGTAATTTTGGAATGATGCGGAATTTAGTTGGATAAATATTTGTTTTAAGAGTGTTAATGCATATTTTCTGGTATATGATGATGCTCTCTGGGTGAAGGAGATAAAGTTAGTTTAATTTATATTAAAGCTAATATGGTCTTGAATTTGTAATAACCTTTCAGTAAAGTATTCCCTAAAATCGCGAGACCCCTTTTTGAGAGTGGGGCAAATACGGTGGAGGTATAGCAGCACAGTTTAAGAGGAAGAACTGTTTCTAAATGCCCGTTATTTCTGCGATGCATTGTACAATTACTTCTATAGGAGGTCCAAATGAAGGAGAAGTTACAACTACTTTTAATGGGCTTATTTTTGGCAGTAATCGGTTATTCCCAGGCAAATGCCCAACAAATGGCAAAATTGTCAGGTACGGTAACCGATGCTAAAACAAATGTAAGCTTGCCTGGTGCCAACGTATATCTGGTTGAGGTAGAAAAAGGCGCTGCAACAGGAGTCAATGGGGAATATACCATTGAAAATGTGCCGGTAGGTACTTACAATCTGACAGCCAGTTACGTTGGTTACATTGCTTATAAAACCACGGTTACCGTAAAACCGGGTGATAACACGCTGGATATCAAGTTAAATCCCGATGTATTGGGATTGAATCAACTTGTTGTCACTGCCTTTGGTTTGAAAAGAGCAAAGAAGAGTCTTGGTTATTCGGTCCAGGACGTCGCCGGATCAAATGTCCAGAAGACCAACGAGTCGAATATTGTGAATGCCCTGCAGGGACAAGTGGCCGGTGTGATGATCAACAGTTCCAGTGGTCAGCCCGGCAAGGCATCACGGATTGTGATTCGCGGGAACACCTCATTCCTTGGCAATAACCAGCCGTTGTTTGTTATTGATGGGATTCCCATCAGCAATGCTGAGGACAGCAATCCGTCTAATGACGCCTTGTTCGTCGGAGGAACATCAAATCGCGCCCTCGACCTGGATCCGAATATGATCGAGAGTATATCAGTGCTCAAAGGGGCTGCAGCAACGGCCCTGTACGGATCAAGAGCCGCCAACGGGGCTATCCTTATAACTACCAAAGGTGGTGGAACCGAGCCTCAGAAAACAAAGGTCACGGTTACTTCCCGCATCGGTTTTGATGACGCCATCATCAAAGGGTTTCAGACCGAGTATCTGCAGGGACAAAATGGATATTACCAGAACGGACTGCCTGCTGATCAAGGTGGTTATGTCCAGCCTAATGCTGTGAGTATTACCGGAAGTGCAATCATAGGTACCCAGACAAGTCTCAGCTGGGGACCAAGTAAAAATAATGTCAATCCCCAGGTCCTGCAGGATTTGAAGGTAAGCAGTATCCCGACCTATGATCCCCGCAAGGATTTTTATCGCAGAGGCACAGTTAGCGACAATAACCTGAGCATAACAGGTGGTGTTCCATCTGGTAATTACTTCCTGTCAGTGTCAAATCTGTACCAACAGGGTATTGTACCCAGTACGAATCTCAACCGGACAAACCTGATGGCTAAGTTCGATACGAAACTGAATAAGAAGCTGCGTATCGTGACCTCTGCCAGTTACATCGATACAAAGAATGATTGGCAGGCCGAGGGTAACGGATCGCTGTCGTACCTGTTCGGTTTGAACTTCAGCCCGATCAGTTTCAACATCAAGGATTCCCAGTATCCCGATGGTTCTCAGCGTAATTACTTCCCCTCGTTCAACAACCCGTTTTGGCTGACTAGCAATAATGGCTATACCAGTAAGGTTGGCCGCTTGATTGGGAGCGTGAAGGCCGACTACACGCTTATGCCCAACCTGACCCTTTCGGAACAGCTGGGTATTGATACCTACAATGATATTCGTAAGGGTATGGTCAATGTCGGAACCAGAGGAGCGCCTGACGGAAGTATGTTTGATCAAAAAATCAACCGTACGGAAATCAATTCAAACCTGGTCCTACAGTATCAAAAGGACATAAATGATAACTTCAGCCTAAACGCACTGGCCGGCAATAACATCAACACCCGTTACTACAACAGCCAATATGAAGACGGAACGGGACTAAGTATTCCTGACTTCTTCAACATCTCAAATGCAAGCGTAGTATCCGCAATCCAGACGCTTGAGCGGATCCGTTTATATAGTTTCTATGGAGAAGCTACGCTTGGGTTTAAAGACTATGTTTATCTGACATTGACCGGACGTAACGACTGGAGTTCAACACTGCCCAAAAAGAACAACTCCTATTTCTATCCGTCTGCTAGTCTTGGATTTATATTCTCAGATGCCCTGGGGCTTAAGAATTCCATCTTCAACTATGGTAAACTCAGATTATCGGTTGCTCAAATTGGTAATGACGCTCCGGTTTATTCTCTGGCAACCAATTATCTGCAGGCCAATCCAAGCGACGGGGTGCGCGGTGATATCATTTATCCCTATAATGGGTACAACGGATACGAGCAATCAGGAACACTTGGAAATCCGAACCTGAAACCTGAAATCAGCACCGGTTATGAAGCCGGACTCGACTTGCGTTTCTTTAATGGCAGGGCCAGCATTGACGCTTCCTATTATACAAGGACGACAAAGAATCAAATTTTCTCGGTGCCGATTTCCGCAGGTACGGGCTACGATTCTTACCTGTCCAACGCCGGTGAATTAAAGAACTACGGTGTTGAATTAACCGTGAGCGGCACACCGATTCAGACCACTGACTTCAGATGGGATTTAATGGCTAACTGGGCTAAAAACACGACCGACGTAATTAAGCTGGCGCCGGGTGTGACCAGTATTTACCTGGCAGGTTTCACTGATCCCCAGGTTCGTATCATGCCTGGTAAGCGAGGATATGGAATCATATGGGGTACCCGCTATGCCAGAGTAACCAAAGACAATCAGAGTCAGTATAAAAATGCTGCAATCGGAACAATACTAATTGGTGATGATGGTTTACCGGTCATTGCCAACGATCTGGGCCCCATTGGAAATGTTCAACCAAAATGGACGGGGAATCTCAGGTCGACGTTCAACTACAAGAATTTGTCTCTGACAGCCCTGTTCTCTGCCAATTATGGCGGACAGATTATGAATATGGACCTTTATTACACAACATACTACGGAACATCATCAGTCACTGCCAACAGAGGCAGCAACTATCTGTGGAAAGGTATCAATGTCAATACAGGTGCAGCCAATACAAAGACGATCGTTCAGGATGAAGCTTATTTCCGTGGTTGGTATAGTAGCTGGGACGAGAATTTTGTCGAAGACGGCAGCTATGTCAAACTGAAGGAACTGAGTCTTTCCTATTCACTTCCACACCGCATATTGAATAAGACACCTTTAAGCGGCATCACTCTAATAGCCAGCGCCAGAAACATCTGGATAAGCACCAAGTTTACCTACGGAGACCCGGAAGGAAACTTGCTTGGGAGTGGTAACGGACAAGGGTTCTATCACGATGTTACGCCGAACACGCGCAGCTATTCGTTTACGGTCCGTTTAAGCCTCTAACATTTAAAAAATAAGGGTGATGTTTATGAAAAATTTTAAAAAAATTCTATTCGTTGTTTTGTTAGTGGCTGTGATTTTGCCACTTTCGTGCAGCCATTTTATTGATGTGAACAAAAATCCGAATAACCCGGTATCGGTGTCACCACCTCTTCAGCTTACCGCAATGCTTGGAAATTTCAGCTATGAGGTGATTGGAAATATCCCGGCAAGGATTTGCGATGAATGGATGCAGCAGCTTGCCTGGAACGGGGTCCCGCCATCAGATGATAATTATGACACAAACGAATCAGATGTGGATAATTTATGGGATCCATTCTCATATATCAATGTGATGAAAAATGCCAAAATACTGGATGAACAGGCGACGAAAGATTCCAGTTTTGCATATGCCGGTATCGCAAAAGTGATTTTCGCATGGAATATGTCGATCGTCACAGACCTATGGAACGATGTGCCATATTCCCAGGCGTTTAATCCATCGGATATCACACCGGCTTATGACTCGCAGCAGTCGATATATACGGATCTGTTTAAGGTACTCGATGATGCTATCGCAGATATGAAGAAAAACAGCCGTACGACACCGGCTGGTGATGATCTGTTATACGGTGGTGATATGGCCAAATGGATTCGGTTGGCGTATACTTTGAAGGCGCGCCTGGAGATGCATCTGACCAAGGCGCCGGGCATGACGGCCTCAGCACAGGCCCAGAAAGCTCTGGCCGATTTGCAAAACGGGTTCCAGAGTAATGATGACAATGCAAACTTTCAATATTTCGATAGGAAGGGTGCAGAGAACCCATGGTACCAGTTTGCCATAGACGGCAAATGGGATACCCGTGATCAATTGAGTTATCAATACGTAAATATGCTCAAGAATCTCAATGATCCCAGGCTTATCGTTCAGGCAAGGCCTGTTGGCGAGGTTAATAATCAGGGTCTTGTTCCAGGTGTTGTACAAGACTCAACCTATGTTGGCCATCCCAACGGTTCAGAGGGAACCGGGACCAATACGGTTTCCTCCATTGGCCGGTTCTATAGTAATCCTGACGCTCCGTTAAACTGGATGAACTATGCTGAAGCCAGGTTTATTGAAGCTGAAGCCACCTTTCTAACATCTGGTGCAGCCGCGGCTGATCCTGTTTACCGCGATGCCGTCAGTGCTTCCATGGATCAACTGGGCGTTCCGACTGACAAGGCACAGGCTTACATTCAATCGCTGCCGACGCTGACGAGTGCAAACGCCATTGAGCAGATAATCACTCAAAAATACATAGCCAATTTCCTTCATTTCGAGGTCTTCAACGACTGGAGAAGGACAGGCTATCCGTCTTTGACACTTGCAGAGGGTGCCAAGATATCCACCATCCCAAGAAGATTCCCGTATCCTGCAACGGAACTGCAATACAATGCAGCTAATGTAACGAAAACAGGTGTTCCTGTTGGATATAGCTCGATGACGTACCGGGTATGGTGGGATAGCAAATAGGAAAGACTGTTTGTTGTAACTTTTCGATTTTTAAGAGAGAGAATGAGTGGGTACAGACGTGAGTTTGTACCCATTTTTCTTATCAGTTAACCGTGCTTTTCAAGCATGTCTTTCAGTATACTGTAGGGGAGTGTGAGGACAGGTTTACTTTGGGCGCGCCCGTTTTCCTGCTCTTTTAAGAACGTATACTGATCATCAGGATCCAGAAATGCAACTTCTGGATTTCCAAGGGCACCGCTCTCACGCCGTATCGCATAATGCCGGTTTAAATCCGACAACCTTTCATCCATCAGTCTGGCAAACCGTGATTCATCGACAGGTGGCTTATGAGTCCAGATAATCAACCAGATGTGATGGGGAGGCTTCCTGGTGTCAGGTGGTTTTACCGATACGATAAGCTGGATGTGACTACCTCCGGCCGCAGGTGCCAGCCTATTTAGAATGTCATTCAATTCGGAGTAGCGCACTGCCTCACCGTAATCATCAAACATTTCACCGACCCTGCCGCGTACTTCCAGGCACAGGGGATTATTGTTCGTAAACCGAAGAATATCGTTAACCGGATATCGCCACAAACCCGAATTGGTTGTAACGAGCATGATGTAATCCTGTCCCGTTTCCGTCTCCCATGATGGCACGGATCGTTTGGCTAACTGGACCTCATCCAATCCGGGTTCATAGGGGACCCACTCATAAAAAATACCGTTGTCTGTGACCAGTTGCAGTTCCGGTTTATTGAGCTGACGTGTGAATGCGAAATACCCCTCGGAAGCGCCGTACGATTCAATAAAGCGAAGAGGGAGGGGGGCACAGAGCTCTTCGATGGCTTTGCGGTAATTGCCAAGGGCGACGCCGCCGGAAACAATCAATTTCAGATTGGGCCAGATCTCTGCGATGGGTTTGTCATAAGTCAAACGAATAGCTTCCTGTAGGTATATAAGCGTCCATGAGGGTACTGCCGTAATAACACGCACATCTTCTTTCACGGCTCTATGCAGGCAAACCGAAAACTTGTCTTTCCAGTTCATCCGGCAGAGTTCACGCGGTGATATGACCTGGAAGGGGGTGAGCCAACCCGGCGCCTCTCTTGC
>Ga0102953_1002294_pt1 | contig 11488 bp, 12 predicted proteins | sample SalPon2A_C_D2_MG_FD_78509 | JGI IMG/M metagenome (GOLD analysis project Ga0102953, IMG submission 78509) | Soil microbial communities from South San Francisco under conditions of wetland restoration - Salt Pond MetaG R2A_C_D2_MG | ecosystem: Environmental > Terrestrial > Soil > Wetlands | place... | reverse complement strand
GCCTCCGGTCCCGGTGCCCCCCCCCCGCGCGGTGCAGGAAGATGACCTTGACAACGATGACTGGGCAGCGGCACTCAGCTTCCAACACCTCCTCTCTGCGGGTGCTTCTTGCACACGAGGACCGCCTCGAGTTGTACGGACTCGCGCGGGCCCTGGCCGACGACGGCATCGAGGTCGCGGGCGAGGCCCACAGGCACGAGCAGGTGATTCCACTCGTCGCGCGCACCCGGCCGGACGTGTTGCTCATCTCCGCCGCGCTCGTCGAGCTGGACGGTTTCGACGTGCTCGCGGCGGTGCAGGACCGATATGCCGCCACACAGGTGATCGTGCTCGCGGGCGCTCCCGACACGCACCGCGCGCGGACAGCGTGCGCCGCGGGCGCGGCAGGCTTCGTCTCGACCGACGTCGACCCGCGCCACGTGGGCGCCCTGCTCCAGGAGGCGGCCGCCGGCCACTTCTACTTCCTCCCGCCGAAGCCAGCCGAGCACGCATCCGCCGCGCCGCTGACCGAGCGCGAGCGCGCCGTGCTCGGAGGCGCCGCACGCGGCCTCTCGAACGACGCGATCGGACGCGAGCTGTGGCTCAGCCCGCACACGGTGAAGAGCCACCTGCACCGCATCTACACGAAGCTCGACGTCGCGAACCGCACCGAGGCCGCGCGCTGGGCGCACGAGAACGGCCTCGTCGAGCGCGCGCCGAGCGTCGCGTAGCTACCTGTCCTACCCGGCGACGAGCGCCACGAGCGCGCCGGCGGCGAGGAAGGGCGCGAACGGCAGCGCCGTCTTGCGCGCGGCCGAGCCGCGAAGCGCGAGCAGCGCGATCCCGGCGGCGGCGAGGACGAGCGCCCCGACGAGGAGTGCCGTCGGCGTGCGGGCGCCGAGGAGCGCGCCGAGGAGCGCGCCGAGCTTCACGTCCCCCATGCCAAACCCGGGCGGGTAGACGAGGTGCACGACGAGGAGGAACGCGAAGGTTCCGAACGTCGCCGCGAGCCACTCGAGCGCCCGGTCGGGCGACACCGCGCACTGCGCGGCGAGGACGATGACCGTCGCGGGCAGCACGATCGCGTTCGGCACCACGCGCCGGCGGAGGTCGATCGCCGCCAGCACGACGAGCACCGCGAAACCGGCCGCCCCGACTGCGGCGCTCATGCCGTCGCCGCCTCGGAGGGGGCGCCCCAGGCGAGGCGATCGCCCCTCGTGACGCCACGACGGGCCGCGGCACCGGCCGGGAGCTCGAGGACCGCGTGCGCCCCGCGCCGCCACGCCGCCCGCCACGGGCGGAGCTTCGAGACGACGTCGAGCACCCGGAAGTCGCGGTCGAGGAAGACCGCGTCGATCGGGAAGCGCAGGAACGAGGTGTGGATCGACGAGCAGGGACGGAGCAGCATCGCCGTGTCGTCAGGAAGCGCGTCACGACCGAGCAGCCCGCGCAGGCGCGCCACCGGACTGTCGGCCACCTCGCACCGCTCGCACACGGGGCGGCCGTCCTCGCCGATAAGCGTGATCACGTGCATCGAGACGATGTCTACCGCGCCGCGGGTGGCGCCGAATCGGCCGCGGGAGCGAAGCCGACTCGCCGGAACGGGTGAAGCGAGAGCCTTGCCGATTCACCCGTGCGGCCGACCCCGGTTCGCCCGCACGGCGCTACCCCGCGGGACGGCGCCGCAGGACAGTGGAGCCATGTGAAACCGGCCCCGGCGCAGCCCGCCGGCGCCAGACACCGGGAGGTGCACGACATGGCAAGACTCATTCAGCGGCTGCGCCGCGAGGACGGGCAGGCAATGGTCGAGTACGCGCTGATCATCTTCTTGGTCGCGGTCGTCCTGATCGGAAGCCTGACTGCGCTCGAGGGAAGCATTGCGGGCGCGTTCTCCGCAATCCAGACCGCTCTGACCCCCGGCTCGTAACGGCTGGCAGTAGGGGCGGAGGCAACGATGAGGCGGAGCGTCGACCGGCAGACCCGCACCGCGCCGAACGGTGGCGCGGGGCGGGTCCTCTCGGCGCTCCGCCGTCTCCGCGGCGAGCGGGGGGCGGCAATGGTCGAGTTCGCGCTCGTCCTGCCGCTCCTCGCCCTGCTGCTCGTCGGCATGTTGGAGTTCGGCCGGGCGCTCAACTACTGGATCGACACGACCCATATGGCATCGGAAGGCGCCCGCCTCGCAGCCGTCTCCGCAGCCCCCGCCGCATGTCCCGGCGGCGGCGCGGCCGGCAACCTGGCGCAGTACGTCCAGTGCCAGGCGGACACGCACGAGCTCCGCTACGGCGGCACGACCTCCGTGCCGGACCCGGCCAGCGTCTGCATCGACTTTCCGAACGGAACGACGAACCGGGGCGATCCCGTCCGGGTGACCGTCACCGCGACGTTCAACTGGCTGCCGCTCATCGGCGCCGCCGGCGGCGTCGGATCGACCACGATCACGGGCGCGGCGACGATGCGCCTCGAGTCCGACTGGACCGGTGGAGGAGGGATCTGCTCGTGAGCACGCGGGCCCGCTCCGCCGCTCTGGCGCATGCGCGCAACGAGTCCGGCGCGGTGCTCGTGCTCGTGGCGGCATCGCTCTCGGTGCTGATCCTGCTCGTCATGTTCGTGGTCGAGGTCGGCAACTGGTTCGAGCACAAGCGGCATCTGCAGACGCAGGTGGACGCCGCAGCCTTCGCCGGTGCGGGGAAGTTCCAGGCGTGCTTCGGAGGCGCCGGCGCCTCCGTCGTCTTCACGGAGGCCACGACGTACGCCGGAGCGGTCGGGACGTTCCAGGGAACGGACTTCGGCGCGCCGTCGTGGAACGCCCAGGTCGGGGGCGTCAACCAGGGCGCCGTCAACGTCCTCTACCAGAGCGACCACTGGGCGAACGGAACGCTGGACAACGATCCCCCGCCGGCGGCGAGCCCGTGCTCCGCGCCGTACGTCTTCGACGTCAAGGCAACGGAGGCGGGGCTCCCCTTCTTCTTCCCGAGCTTCATCCCGGGTCTCTCCTCGGTCGCGGCGATCAACGCGCGGGCGCGCGTGCAGCTCTACCCGATGGCGAGCGGACGCCCCTCGATGCCGCTGGCGATCCCGAACACCAACCCGCAACAGGTGGCGGTCACGTTCCTCGACGGCAAGGGCAACGAGCTGTCGACCTGCTCCGGCGCTGCGACGGTGCCCGGCACGACCTGCACGTTCCTGATGCAGCCCGGAGCCACGACGGGCGGCCTCAGGATCTGGTCGAGCGACGCTCCGGCAAGCGTCACTGTCCCGAAGGGCAAGTCGGGCAGCGTGAAGGTCGGGATCGGCGGCGCCGTCGGGAGCTGCGCGGGAACGGGAGGGGCCACCTACAGCTGCTACGTGCCGGGCACCGACCTGACCGATCCGGTCCAGGAAGTCCAGCTCGCGCCGTCCGCGGATCTCTCGCCGGGGACGCACGCGTTCTCCAGCATCGCGGTCGGCGTGCTGGCGGCATTCACGGTCGTTCAGCCGTGCACCGGCAGCTCGGGCGGCGACTACAGCTGTCCGACGGATCCGACGCGCCTCCTGCGCTGGGCGTCGTCGTCGGGGAGCGCCAACTACGCGTTCGACTGCGGCACGATCGACGGGAACGGCAAGGATCTCTACAACCAGATCGCCGGGGGCTGCGCGAACACGTACTCGATCAACCCGATTGGGGCCTGCCCCGACGCGAGCGCCGACCCCGCCGACTGCGTCGTCACCGCGAACGTGGGTTCGGGGGACAAGCTGGGCCAGATCCGGTCGGGGATGACCGACCGATTCGCCCCGGACGGCGTCTGCACGGCGAACAACTACCCCGCGGTGGCCGAGAACGACCCGAGGCTGGCCGTCCTCGTGGTGACCAGCACGTCGGCGTTCGACGGCTCCAGCGGCGCCGGCATCGAGGTCCCGGTGCTGAGCTTCGCCGCCTTCTACATCACCGGCTGGGACGGGGCCCCGGCCGGCTGCGACAACGAGCCCTACCCCGGCGACCCGAAGGACGCGTCGCACGGCGACGTCTGGGGTCACTTCGTCAAGTACGTCGACCTCTCCGGGGATCCGGACACCTCGGTGGGCTGCGATCCGACCGCGCTGAGGCCGTGCGTGCCCGTCCTGACCAAGTAGCTGCGAGCCAAGGAGACCACGATGGAATTCACGCACAGACTCGTATCCACCAGGGCCGGCACGGCGACGCTCGCGCTGCTCGCGGCGCTCGCGGCCGGAGTCGCGGTGCTCGTCTACGTCAACCACTACCGCGCGAGCGTCGGCGACAGCGGCACGGCCGCCTCGGTGCTCGTCGCAAAGCAGCCGATCCCGAAGGGCATGTCCGTCGCCACCGCGGTGGAGGGCGGCTACTTCGAGGTGCAGACGCTGCGCAAGGACCAGCTCACGAGCGGCGCCGTCGTCGACACCGCCGCGATCCGCAACCAGGTCGCGACCCGCGACGTCCTCCCCGGCGAGCAGATCACCGCGAGCGCCTTCGGAGCCTCCGCGGGAGGCCTGGCCGCCCGCCTCACCGGCTCCGAGCGGGCCGTCGCCGTCACGCTCGACGCGCCGCACGGCCTCGCCGGCCAGGTGCAGCAGGGCGACCACGTCGACGTGCTCGTCGGCTTCAGCGTCCAGAGCCTCACGGCCGGCACCAGCCAGCCCGTCGTGAAGACCCTGCTCCAGGACGTGCCGGTGCTCACGATCACGCACCCGGGCTCCTCGGTCGGCTCGCAGACGAGCTCGAACGTCGTTCTGCAAGTCACCCCGGTCGAGGCGGCGAAGGTCGCCTACGCGGCCGAGAACGGCAAGGTCTGGCTCGTGCTCCGCCCGCGCGTCGACGCACCGACCGTCGCGCCGTCGCTCGTCACGCTCCAGTCGCTCCTGCTCGGCACGAAGCCCGTCGTCGCCGGAAGCAAGTGAGGAGCCGGCCGTGAGACGCCCACTGAGAACCGTCGTCACGCTCGACACGAACGTGGATCCGCGCGAGATCGCCCACGCGCTCTCGAGCGCGGACGGGTTCGAGATCGTGCAGCAGGCAACCGGAGCCGGCGACCGGCGTGCCGCGCTCGCCGGCCCCGCCGACCTCGTCGTCGTCGGCTGCGACGGAGACTCCGACCGGGCGATCGAGCTCGTCGCGGAGGCGGTCGCGCACCGGTCGGACCGGCCGGTCGTCGTGCTCTCGTCCCACCCGCCGAACGGGTTGATGGAGCGCCTGTTCGCGGCCGGCGCGGACGACATCGTCGTCCTGCCGGAGGATCCGCAACGGGTCGCCTTCGCGATCGAGAAGGCCGTGGCGCGCAAGCACGGCCCGGGCGCCACGAAGGCGGGTCGCATCGTGACGGTGCTCGGGCCCAAGGGCGGCACCGGCAAGACGCTGCTCTCGGCGAACCTCGGCGTCGCGCTCGCCAAGGAGGGCCGCCGCACGACGGCCGTCGACCTCGACCTCCAGTTCGGAGACCTCGCGCTCACGCTCGGCCTCGAGCCGCGCCGCACGCTGTACGACCTCGCCCGCGCCGGCGGCGGCCTCGACGCCGGCAAGCTCGACGGCTTCGCCGTGAAGCACCGCTCCGGCCTGCGGGCGCTGCTCGCCCCGGTCCGCCCCGACGAGGCCGCCGCCGTCGGAGGCGACCTCCTCGCCCAGGTCTGGGAGACGCTGCGCTCGACGGAGGACTACGTCGTCGTCGACACCTGCGCCGGGTTCCCGCCGGAGGCGATCGCGGCGATCGACGCGGCCACCGATCTCGTGCTCGTCGGCACGCTCGACGCCGGCTCGCTCAAGGACTCGAAGCTCGGCCTCGAGACGCTCGCGCTGATGGGGCACGACCCCGCCGGCGTGCTGCTCGTTCTCAACCGCTCGGGCTCGCGTGTCGGCATCGAGCCGCGCGACGTCGAGCAGATCCTCGGCCGCGCGCCCGACGTCTCGATCCCGAGCGACCGCACGGTCACCCGCTCGGTCAACGAGGGGCGACCGATCGTCGCGTCGAGCCCCCGCTCGAGCGCGGCCCGGGCGATCACCCAGCTTGCACACCTGCTGCTCGCCCGCGAGGCCGGGCAGCCGCTACCCGGGATGGACGGATTGACGAGGAGGGCGGCCTGATGGAGCTGTACGAGAGACTCGCCACCGGACGGATCGACGAGGAAGAGCATCCGCTCGACCCGTTCGCCGCGCTGAAGAACCGCGTGCACCGCGAGGTGATCGCGGAGCTCGGGCCGCAGCTCTTCGACCGCGGCGCGAACGCGGCGTTGTTGCGGGCCGACGTCGCGGCCGCGATCCGCTCGCGCCTCGCGGAAGAGCCCGGCATCTCGCGCGCCGAGCGCGAGCGCCTCGAGGGAGAGGTCGCAGACGACATCCTCGGCTACGGCCCGCTCGAGCGCCTGCTCGCCGATGAGACGGTCAGCGAGGTGATGGTGAACGGCGCGTACGACATCTGGATCGAGCGCGACGGACTCCTCCACCGCACCGATCTCCACTTCGACGACGACTCCCACCTGCGCCGGATCGTCAACAAGATGGTCGCCCAGGTCGGCCGCCGGATCGACGAGTCGTCACCGATGGTCGACGCGCGCCTGCCCGACGGGAGCCGCGTCAACGCCACGATCGCGCCGCTCTCGCTCAGCGGCCCGCTGCTCACGATCCGGAAGTTCTCGCACCGGCGCTTCCACCTCGACGACCTCGTCGCGATCGGGACGCTCTCGGCCGAGACGTGCGACTTCCTCGAGCGCTGCGTCCGCGCCCGCCTCAACATCCTCATCTCCGGCGGCACCGGCACGGGCAAGACGACGCTCCTGAACGCGCTGTCGGCCGCGATCCCGGACGACGAGCGGATCCTCACGATCGAGGACGCCGCCGAGCTCCGCCTCCGCCAGCGGCACGTGCTGCGGCTCGAGTCGCGCCCGAAGAACATCGAGGGCGAGGGCGAGGTGACGATCCGCGACCTCGTCCGGAACTCGCTGCGGATGCGCCCCGACCGGATCGTCGTCGGCGAGGTCCGCGGCGGCGAGTCCCTGGACATGCTCCAGGCGATGAACACGGGCCACGACGGCTCGCTCTCGACGGTGCATGCGAACTCGCCCCGCGACGCGCTCGCCCGCGTCGAGACGATGGTGCTGATGGCCGGCTTCGACCTGCCGATGCGGGCGATCCGCGGCCAGCTCGCCTCCGCGCTCGAGCTCGTCGTCCACCTCGAGCGGCTCGGGGACGGCTCGCGCCGCGTCACCTCGATCACCGAGGTGCTCCGGATGGAGGGCGACGTGGTCACGCTCCAGGAGCTGTACGCGTTCGACCTCCAGGAGGTGCTCCCGGACCGGTCCGTGGTCGGCGAGCTCCGCTCGCTCGGTCTGCGGCCGACGTTCGTGGAGAAGTTCCGCAAGCACGGCGTGGAGCTGCCGAGCGAGATGTTCGGCCTGCCGACCGGAGTCGCGGGGGTGCTGCGATGACGCGCTCCCGCCTCGCCTGGCTCGCGCTCGTCGCGCTCGTCGCCACGGCGGCGAGCGCCACCGCCGCGCGGGGCGCCGGCGGGCTCGGCATCGCCCAGGCCCGGGCGACCTTCCCGGAGCGGGCGCTCGTCCTCACCCTGCCGACCCGGGTGGCGCTCGACCCGCAGCACGTGCGCGTGCTCGAGAACGGCCTGCCGGTCGACGGGCTGAGCCTCGTCCCCGCCGAGCGGGCGGCCGCGCAGAGCTTCGGCGTCGTCCTGGCGCTCGACGCGAGCAACAGCATGCGCGGCGCACCCGTCACGGCCGCGCTCGCCGCAGCCCGGGCGTTCGCCGCCGAACGGGCCCCGGCGACCGAGCTCGGACTCGTCACCTTCAACTCGGACACGAACACCGTTCTCGAGCCCACGACAGACGCCGCGGCGATCGAATCCGCCCTCGCTCGCCGCCCGCTGCTGTCGGAGGGGACGCGGATGCGCGACGCGGTCGCTCAGGCGATCGCCCTCGTTACGCGCTCCCGCGTCCGCGCGGGGTCGGTCGTCGTCCTCTCGGACGGCGCCGACATCGGCAGCCGGACGAGCGCTGAGGCGCTCGTCCGGCGCGCCCGCGCCGCCGGGGTCCGCGTCTTCACGGTCGGGCTCCGGTCAGCGCAGTTCGCCCCGGACGCGCTCCGCACGCTCGCCGAGGGAACCGGCGGCCGCTACGCCGAGGCGGCGGACAGCGCGCGCCTCGCGCCGCTGTACCGCGCGCTCGGCCGCGAGCTCGCGAGCGAGTACCTCGTCCGCTACCACTCCACCGCCGCGGCCGGCGCACGCGTGCACGTCACCGTCCAGGTGAGCGGCTTCGCGGACGCGGCGACGCTCGCCTATCGGACGCCCGGCATGGCGGAGGCGGTCTTCAACCACTCCTGGCAGGACCGCTTCTGGCGCTCGAACGCCGGCATCGCAGCCGTCGCGGGTCTCGTCGCCTTCCTGGCCGCCGCGGCGATGCTGCTCGGGCTGCGCTCCGTCCGGCGCTCCGTCGGCTCGCGCGTCGCCGCGTACTCCCGGCCGGAGGTGCGCAAGCGGCGCCGCAAGGAGACGCTGCTCGACCGGCTCACGCTCGCACTCGAGCGCTCGTTCGGACACATCCGCGGCTGGCAGGCGTTCGCCGAGGAGGTCGAGATCGCGCAGTTCCGCGTCCCGGCCGCAACCCTCGCCGCCGCCGCGGCCGCCGGCGCGCTCCTGCTCGGGCCTGTCGCCGCGGTACTCGCCCATACGCCGCTGCTGCTCGTGCTCGGCCTCGTACCCCCGGTCGCGGTGCGGCTGCTCGTGAAGCACCGGCTCGGGAGGCTCCGGCGGCGCTTCGAGGACGAGCTCCCGGACAACCTCCAGGTGATCGCGTCGGCGATGCGCGCCGGCCACGGCCTATCGGGCGCGCTCGGCGTCGTCGCCGCGGACACCACCGAGCCGGCCCGCTCCGAATTCGAGCGGGCGCTCGCCGACGAACGGCTCGGCGTGCCGCTCGAGGATGCGCTCTCCACCGTCGCGGAGCGGATGGCGAGCGATGACCTCGAGCAGGTGGCGCTCGTCGCCGCGCTCCACCGCGAGACGGGCGGGAACACGGCGGAGGTGCTCGACCGGGTGCACGACTCGATCCGGGAACGCGGGGAGCTGCGGCGGATGATTCGCTCGCTCACCGCCGAGGGCCGGATGACGCGCTGGATCCTGACGGCGCTCCCGATCGTGCTCGCCGCCGCGATCGCGCTGCTGAACGGCAGCTACCTGCAGCCGCTGCTCGACACGAACGGCGGACGGGCCCTGCTCGCGCTCGCGACCGTGATGGTGATCACCGGGTCGCTGGTGATCAAGAAGATCATCGAGATCGAGGTCTGAAGGAGGACGGCATGACCGGCATGCTCCTGATCGGGATCCTGCTCGTGGCCGCCGCCACGGGGCTCGCAGTCCGCGCCGCGACGATGCGCCGGGCGCAGACGGCCAAGGCGATCTCCCGCTTCGGCGCCTACGGCTACCCGGTCGAGGAGCCGCAGCTCGAGCAGCGGCGGGGCGGTCCGCTCTCGCGCGCACTCGAGCATCCCGCCGGCAGCCTCGGCCGCGGTCTCCGGCATGCGCTGCTCGGCGCCTCCGAGGACGACGTGCGCGCGCTGCTCCGCGGCGCCGGCCTCTACCGGGCGACGCCGACCGGGTACGCCCTCATCCGTCTGCTCGCACTCGGCGCCGGCACGCTCGTCGCCGCCTGGCTCTGGCTCGGCGGCCTCGCCCCGCTCCTCGCGCTGCCGCTCGGACTCCTCCTGCTGGCGGGCGCCTGGCTGCTGCCGCCGGCCGAGCTGAAGCGCCGGCGGGCCGTCCGGCTCGCCCGGATCGACCGTGGGCTCGCCGACCTCGTCGACTTCCTCGTCGTCACGATCGAGGCGGGCATCGGCTTCGGCAGCGCCCTCAACGCGGCGGCGCGGCGGTTCCGGGCTCCGCTCGGCGACGAGCTGCGCCTCACCGTGCAGGAGCAGAGCATGGGGCTCTCCACCGAGGAGGCGCTCCGGAACTTCCTCGGCCGTTGCGAGACGCCGATGGTGCGATCGTTCGTCCGCTCGATCCTCCAGGCCGAGACGCTCGGCGTCTCGATCGGGCAGATCCTGCGCAGCCTCGCGGTCGAGATGCGCAAGCGGCGCCGCCAGGCGGCCGAGGAGCAGGCCCACAAGGCGCCGGTGAAGATCGTCTTCCCGCTCGCGTTCCTGATCCTGCCGGCGATGTTCCTGATCCTGCTCGGCCCCGCCGTCTACAGCCTCATGCAGGGCTTCGGCGGCTGAGCAACCACGATCCGCACCCGGGATGCCGCCCCGGGTGCGGACTATCATCTCCGGGGCCAGCGACCGTTCGGAAGGTGGTGCCGGATGTCGGCAGTGGAGATCCGCGACGAGCAGGCGTTCCTCGCCTACGTCCAGGGCGGTGGCCAGGTCGAGACGGCCGACTGGATGCCCGAGGAGTACCGGCGGCTGCTGATCAAGTTCATCGAGATGCACGGCAACTCCGAGCTGATGGGCGTGCTGCCCGAGCGGGAGTGGATCCTCCGGGCGCCGACGCTCCAGCGCAAGCTCGCGCTGACGGCGAAGGTGCAGGACGAGGTCGGGCACGCGCAGCTCATCTACCGCGTCGTCGAGGACCTCGGCAAGCCGCGCGAGCAGTGCCTCGCCGACCTGATCTCCGGCAAGAGCAAGTTCCACAACGTCTTCCACTACCCGACGAAGACGTGGGGTGACGTCGGCGTGATCGCCTGGCTCGTCGACGCGGCGGCGATCATCAGCCAGAAGGCGCTCCTCAAGTGCTCGTACGCGCCGTACGCGCGGATCATGAAGAAGATCTGTTGGGAGGAGTCGTTCCACATCCTCCACGGCCGCGACGTGATCCTCGCCCTGGTCACGGGCACGCCCGCGCAGTTCGAGCTCGTCCAGGAGGCGCTCGACCGCTGGTGGCCGCCGCTGATGCAGTTCCACGGCACCCCGATCGCGCGCGCCGAGGATCCGATGTGGCACTGGCGGATCAAGTCGCAGGGGAACGAGGAGGCGCGCCAGCAGTTCCTCGAGGGCTACGTGCCGCAGATCCGCGAGCTCGGCCTCGAGATCCCCGACCCGAAGCTGCGCCGCCGCGACGACGGCGTCTGGGAGTACAGCGAGCCCGACTGGGACGAGTTGCGGCACGTCGTCACCGGCCACGGCCCGCTGACGGCGGAGCGGCTGGCGTTCCGGGCGCGCTTCCTCGACCAGGAGCGCTGGGTGCGCGAGGCGGTCGCCGCGTGATCTGGGAGGTGTTCCGCTGCGAGCGGAAGGGGCAGCCGTTCGAGCACGCGGGCTCGGTCGCCGCGCCCGACGCGGACTTCGCGGAGGCGTGGGCGCGCGAGCAGTACGGCCGCCGCGGCGAGTCGATCGCGCTCTGGCTCGTCCCGCGCGAGGCGATCCGCGAGGTGAACGATTGGGCGGACGAGTTCGACCTCAAGTACCGGCGCGTGGACGGCTACTCGATCAAGGCGCGCCTCAAGGAGGCTCGTGAGCGAACGGAAGCGCACGCAGCAGCTGATTGAGCTCGCCGACGACGAGCTGATCCTCGGCTGG
>Ga0102953_1002293_pt1 | contig 11492 bp, 11 predicted proteins | sample SalPon2A_C_D2_MG_FD_78509 | JGI IMG/M metagenome (GOLD analysis project Ga0102953, IMG submission 78509) | Soil microbial communities from South San Francisco under conditions of wetland restoration - Salt Pond MetaG R2A_C_D2_MG | ecosystem: Environmental > Terrestrial > Soil > Wetlands | place... | reverse complement strand
AAATATCCCATTCTTATTGGAAACAATGCGGTAGCTAGCCTAATTGGTGAACTTGAGCACACCGGCGAAACGGATGCGTTTGCCTATGAAGCCTATAGTACGGCCATTGCTTCTGGTCTTTATAATAATGGCCATATTGACCTCCTCGCATATACGAACATTCAGTGCGATCACTTGGATTATCACCATACCAGACAACATTATGTTGCATCCAAATTGCAGTTACTTGAGAACCTAAAAAATGATGGCTGTATAATTTGCTTCTCAGGAATAGGCGAACGATATGATATCCAATCCGATTATAGGCGTAAAGGGGCAGTTTTTTACACCTATGGTATTCGGAAATCCGATAACTTATTTCTTAAATCATTTACACATATAAAGGAAGTATCAAGGATTCAGATTGTTTGTGAAGGCCTCACTTACACGGTTATTTTGCCCTTTTCGGGGTATTGCTTTATCCTCAATTGGCTCTGCGCTATGGCAATAGCATTAAATTTGGGTATTGGTATGGAAAATCTCTTAAGATCTTCCGGGAGTCTTTGCATGCCAAGAGGGAGGTTAGAGAAGGCAGGTGAATATAACCATGCATTGATTTATGTGGATTTTGCCTCCAATGGCCATGCCCTAGAAACCGTATTGACAGAACTCCGTAATCGCGATCCGAACAAAATACACCTGGTATTTGGTTGCGGAGGACATACCGATCCTTGCCGTAGAAGCGAAATGGGCCGGATAGCCAATGCCCTTGCCGACCTTATTTACATATGTGATGATAACCCCCGAAAAGAAAATCCGGAATCTATCCGGAATGAAATCCAGGCCCACTGCCCCAAAGGGATATCCTATTCCAGTCGGGAAGCAGCCATTACCGAGGCAATATCCAACTTGATGCCGGGAGACGTGTTATTGATCGCAGGCAAAGGTCATGAAGAGTACCAGGAACTGGGAGACGGGGCTATTAAATTTTCAGATATTCAAACCGTAAACCAGGTGATTATGTCTGTCACTAAAGCACTACCTGTATGACTTCCTCCCAGAGTTATGTAGCACATTGTAATCTAATTTCCGATACACCGGTTGAATTTCCATTATCATACCGGTCTTTTGCCTGTGTTCATCCCAGCCTTAAAACAACAATGGGAGCCATGATATCCCCCAGACCGGAACAATGGCATTTGCATGATGAGTACAAAGAAAACAGATTCCTCGAGAGTGTCCAGGGAGTTACACATGATGATCATTTTTGGTACATTACCACCAATGGCCAAAATAGCGGGAAAAGAAAACGCCAGGGGCAGGGCATTTATAAATACGACAGGTCTATGAACCTAATCGATAGTTTAGAAATCTCCCTCAATCCTGATTTGAGCACTCTTGCCAACCTACCCAAGAAAACCGAAAGTGATTTACCATATCTGGATCATTTAGGGGATCCGGATTGCTATCAGGGAAAAATATACATCCCGGTCCAACATCCTCATGGGTTTTTAGTGGTTGATACCAATCTTAAAGGCGATTCAATCGAGTGGTATAAAACCGAAAAAATTGGTGATTCACATCCCTGGTGCGCGGTCAACCCCTGGAACCATAAATTATATACGAGTGATTTCAATGATTTCCATCCTCACCAAAGGTCATATTCCCTGAACTTACTTGCCTATGAAACCGTTGAATTCAATAGGGCTCCGGATTTTGATATTCCACTGCAAGTGCCCTCCCTTAGAGTCCAGGGAGGTTGTTTTTCCAGACAGGGCCACGTATTCCTGAGTTCGGATGCCAATACCAAAGCCAAATTGCTTTTGGATTTAGGCTTGTCATTGGAAAGCCCCGAAGCAGTCATCATTTTGAATGAATTAACCCAGACGGCGATCCCTTTTGAGCCGTGCATTACTGCTTATTGCATCGTAAACGGATACTTCTTTGGTCATATCCCGGTTCAAAGAGAATCTGGAACAACTTTCAAACAAGAATTGGAGGGGATTACTTATTGGCCTTTTTCAGTAAAGGGCGAGATCACAAACGTCCATATGGTCATGTTGGAAAACCAACTGGGAACTGATGGCGTGTACTTCAAACATTTTAAGGGCTCATAAACATATTCTATAAATATAAAAACTAAAAACATGGCATCAGACATTGTATTAAACGACAACGCTTCCGCAGACGATTTTCACATTGAACTTTTAGGCAGTAGGGTAACCATCAAACATCCCAATACCACTGACGGTGTAATTACTTTTGTCAATCATGCCGGCAGAAAATCCCTCAATTTAGGGGATATCAATGCTAATGAGGCAGTAATAGGGGTTCAAGACAAGCATGGAGAGGTGAGGCTAAGCGGCCATGGCATAAGGACTGATAATAGCATTAAATCAAAATCCATTTCCTGTTATGAAGCGCATATCAGCGAATTGGAAATAGCATCCAAATTGCAGGAAAGTGTAAAACCCGGAAAAATCATCCTCAAAGGGCGTAACGGCAAGGCTATAATAACGCTTAACGGGGAGAGCGGGGCAATTGAATTCGGCAATGGGACCGAACCGATGATCTATATTCACGAAAGTGGCACGTCAAACCCTGATAAATCAATACTCTCACATTCCAAAAACTTTAACAACTGGGGGCTTTTATACCGGGATCAGGGTGATAAAATGATTTTCCAGGCTGATGGGAGTCCCGTGCTGACCGCGGACCTGGGCAAAAAGAAAGTTGGCGTAGGAACGGACAACCCGGCTCATACGTTGCACGTGGAAGGTGAAGTTGCGGGTCGCGGGGCCTTTAAAAGCCTGTCTGATCTTCGGTGTAAAAAAAACCTTCAAAAAATTGACAACCCTTTGGATGTACTGCAAAAATTGAACGGGGTATCCTTTAATTGGAATTCAAACGGATTTGCTGGCGAAAATCCCCCGGAAGACCGGCAATACGGATTTGTCGCTCAGGAGGTGGAAGCCCTGCTGCCGGAATTGGTTTCAAAGGATTCAATTGGCAGACGTTCTCTGGCCTATTCATCAATAATTCCTTTTTTGGTTGAAGGGCTGAAAACCCAACAGAAAAGGCTGAGGGATATTGAAAAAAAGCTCGATCATCAGATCAATGAACAAGACAGGATGACTAAAAAAATTGAGCGTTTGGAAGAGGTCTTACAGGGCGCCTCTGGCAACAAGAACCAGGCGAATTGTGCGTAGGGCGGTCGTTATAGGTGATTCGGCAATGTGGGGTCAAGGTTTGGCCCAAAATGACAAATATGCTTTCAGGTTTGTTCGGCAATCGGACATCGATGGTGAAGAAATCCATTTAAGCCCTAAGGATTTCATCCCTCATTCTGGTGCCATAATTGGAGATCTCAGTACATTGGAGGCGAGAAATTCAGAGGGGAATATGGCCGAGCTTGGACTTTCTGAGGAGTCTGATTTCGACCTATTTGCATGGGAAGTACCGACAGATTATCCCAGTATTTACAAACAGGTTACGGACATTGACGATCCGAATTCGGTTGATTTGGTAATCATGAACGGGGGAATCAATGATATAGGTATGGCCAGTGCAGTAGAACCCGACAGGGATACATTTGTCCGTGATGTCCACCGGAATATCATCCAGGTTACCAATACACGACTTCCACTTCTGTTGGAACACGCGAACAAAACATTTCGGAATGCTGATATCATCTATGTTGGATACTATCCTGCCTTGGGGCCAAAATCTAATATACCCCCTCAACTCTATCAATTTATTCTGGGAGCCTATCTGATGCTCTTCGGTTTTCTTGTAGGTGTTGTGGCATTTATCATCACCAACTTTAAAATAGAGGATGTCAAAAAACAAGCTTTTGAGTTGTATGAACTATTTAGCTTAATGACAATAAAGGCAATAGCCCGGTTCAATGTCCAGAATAATGCACATATCGTGTATTGTTCATCCGGTTTCGGGGAGGAAAATGCCATATATGGTTCTGGGGAACAATTTGTTTTCAAACCTTTTGATAACAATAACACCACCGTTCAAAAAGGCAGGATCAAATACTGCGCGGCGGCTTACAATGTCAGTTCCGAAAATGTTGAAAATAAGATGATGGGATTTTCATGGGAGGATGCGGACGAAGAAGAGTTACCCTTTTCATTTTGCACACAGGCATATCTGCTCCATCCAAATGAAACCGGAGCACGTCAATATGCGGCTCAGCTTAAGAAAATTGCAACCCCAGCGCTGAATTTTAGTTACAGGGATACCTTGAAAGATATTCTTAAGGAAGGCATGTCCATAAAAAAAGTGAATTCGATATTTACTGATTTTAAGCCCCGTACGGTTAGACAGCTTTCAAATATTCGTTGGATAAACTCGGTTATGGTCGATTTGGATTTAAACCTAATTACGGCCAATACGGATTTCAAATTTCCTGAAGAAATGATGTTCGATTTTGGTTGGGGTAAATCAGTGATAAAAATCCCTTACAAAGGCAGTGGGACCCTGTTTACGAAATTGGGCATGGTTAATGTAAAGGGAGATGTGCCGATGTCAAAACTATCAGTTATTAAGTTATTCCTCCCAAAATTCAGAAGCTTTTTAAAATTTAAACTGAGTTTGATCTTTTATGTAAACGGACACCATTTCGGTACCCATAATATTGATGAGTTATCATTTGCCGAGCAATCTGGACAAATGATCTGGGAGGTTCCACTGTATTAATTTTCTATATTTTTTATCGTTTTTATTTTCCGATATAAAATCTTGAATATAAGGAACCTGGTAACAGGTAATTAATGAGGATAACTGAGCTAGTGGGAAGAAGGGCTTTGTACTACGCGCATGATTCGCGAGCTGTGGCCTGCAAACCAACGCATCCGCCTCCAGGCGGATGCCTGTTTTTATTCCCGTCCGCAAGCCAAATTAGGGATTACGCCGCAAAAAGCGGCGTGATCCGCAGTGGGGAGTCCAGCAAAGAAAAGCATCCGCCCCAGGCGGATACTTATTTTTATTCCCGACGCAAATTTCGAGCAAGCTCGCATTTGCTTGCGGGAATAAAAAAAGCTTCACTTTTCGTGAAGCTTTTCTTTGCGGAGGAAGAGGGATTCGAACCCCCGGAGGTGTGACCCTCAACGGTTTTCAAGACCGCCGCATTCGACCACTCTGCCATTCCTCCTTAGAGGCTGCAAATATAACAAGCTTTTTGGTTTCCGGCCGCAAATCCCCCCAAGAAAATATGATCCTGGCAGGCTCCCCTCCCCTTTCTTTCCCTTCCCCTGTTTCAAACTGTTTTCTTATCTTCAGCAAGACAACCAATACCTATGGAATTCCTGCAACCCCTTCTGGATGAAATCCTGGGCTTCCTGGGCATACAGCGCGCCCTGGAGATCCTGCAGGCCGGCGATTTCGCGGCCCTCCGTACCTACGAGGGCATCACCGCCTTTATCCTGCCCCTTATCCCCCTGCTCCTCCTGCTCGAATTCATCCTGGGGCTCCTCTACAAAAAGCCGCAAACCCGCGTGTATAAGGTCAGCTTCCTGATCTATGTCTTTAACCGTTTTGTCGGCAGGTTTATCTCCATCGCCATGGTCACCTACTGTATCGGGCTGCTCGAACCCCTGGCCCCCTACACCCTGCCGTCCAGGTGGTACGGTTTCCTGCTGGGCTATGTCATCTGGGAACTGGGGCACTTCTTCTACCACTACCTGGCCCATAAAGTAAGGCTGTTCTGGTGCCTGCACAGCACCCACCACGCCCCGGAAAACATGAACCTTTCGGTCACCTACGCCCATTTCTTCCTGGAAGCCCCTTATGCCGACCTGATCCGCACCACGACCTGCCTCCTGCTGGGTGTGCCCCCGGAAATGCTGTTCATCATCATGTTCGTGGACGGTACTTATGGCGCCTTTATCCATGTAGGGGAACGCCTGCTCCGCGACGCCCGTCTCGGATGGGTGGGGAAGGTCATCCTTACCCCCTCCCACCACCGGGTGCACCATGCCCGGAACCCGCTCTACCTGGATACCAACTATTGTAACCTCCTGAACCTCTGGGACCATGTATTCCGTACTTACCAGGAGGAAAAGCGAGAAGTACCCATGGAATACGGGATCACCCGGCCCGTAAATTCCGGGAAATTCCTGGATGTGTATTTCGGGGAATTCGCCCTCCTGGCAAAAGACATCAGTAAGGCCCCGGGAATCGGTAACAAGCTTCGGTACCTGTTCATGCCCCCCGGCTGGAGCCATACGGGCGACCATAAGACGGCACGGCATATCCGGCAAAACTACCTCAGGGAGCAAAAAGTAACCGCGACCCCCAGCTGATACCACATTCTTCCTGCGGTAGCGGAGTCTGGCCCGCGGAGATTTTATGCCTGGTTTTCCCTATCTTCCCTTCATCCAATATTCCATATCCTTACCCATGAAAGAAAACTGGTTATTCCGATCTTCACCCTGGTACCCCCGGCAGGGGCTGGGCCTCATCCGGATTGTTACGGGGCTGTTGCTGGCCTATCATGGCCTGGAAGTGTTTGATGCCCCCCTGATGCAGCAATACCTGGAATGGGAGGCTTTTTCAGGCCCGACCGGGAAACTCCTGGTGTATGCGGGGAAGATCGCCGAACTCCTCGCCGGCATCCTGTTTACCCTCGGTCTCTTCACCCGGGTGGCCGCCCTCCTGACCGTGGGGACCCTGGGGTACATCACCTTCGCGCTGGGGCAGGGCAAGTTCTGGTATGAAGACCAGCACCCGTTCCTGTTCGTGCTGTTGGGGCTGCTCTTCTTTTTTACAGGTCCCGGCATCTGGTGCCTGGTTAAGCCCGGAGGCGGATCATAAATGCACGGCATAGTTAACGTGATAAATGGTTGAATGCTGTTGATTGGACCAGGGTTTCCCGTAATATAATTTGCCAGAATTCCATCAGGCCATGTCTCTATTTTATTCATGGGGAATCGATGTTCCCAGTTTCAGAGCCAACCCATAAAATCGTTACATGTGAAGGTAAGCAGGTTGTTGATCAGGTGAAGGATATATACGGCCAGGACCGGACTTAAATCCTTGCGAACGGTAAAAAGCCAGTAAGTCGCTCCCAGAATCAGGCCCAGAATGGTGGTTTCGGCCATGTACATAAGGTTATACGAATGCCCCAAACCAAAAATGATCGAAGAGATCAGGATGGCACAGATCCATCTTTTACGGGACGATTTAAAACGAAGCTTCCTGCGCACTAAAGAAATCAACCATTGCTGGCAGATCAACGTCTCTACCAGGGGCGCGAACAGTACTACGAAGCCAAATTTTAATACCAAATAAGGCCCTGTGGTACGAATAACCGGTTCGGGGTACAGGTAAGAAGTGACTTGTGCCAGCAAGGAATTTAAAGCCAAAAATACCAGGAGAATCGTCACCAGGACCAAGAACCTGTTTCTAAAAAATAAATAATTCATAGCTCGAAATTAAGGGATAAGGGTTTAAGCCCCTATCCCCTGTTACTTCAAGGCAATCAATAGCCCGTAAATGCAGTGTTGCCACTTAATCCCATACCAATGCTGTTACAGCCATTGTTGTTGTATACTCCCGGGCATCCGCGATCAACATACGGCCCGTATTGATCTATTAACTTTTCGACAATCCACCAGGCAATATCCTCTCCGGCACCTGCGCCGTGGGTTTGGTTTAATTCCAGAGCGTTGAGCTCTTTGATTCCGGAGCTATTTAAATTTTTCATTTTTTTTTCATTTAAATTAAACATAAGGTTCAAATACAATGAATCGCGCAATTCCAGTTTGTATGGATCAATATTAAACCTCCAGTCTGTTGAAAGCCTGCAGCGACTTGAATTTTGTCCTGAAATATTTAAACAAGACACCGAAGTTTTGAGAAATACCAACCCGTCTTATCCGGATGGCCAACCACCAGGAAGCATATTTGACCTGAAACAATATCCACAAATTCATGCGGAATTCCTTTCGCTGTAAAAGATCGTTTGCGGCCAGCTTTCTGGAAAGCAGCCAGGTATTCCTCAGTGTTTCAAATGTCATAAATCCGGTATTTTTATATGCAAATAATCTTCGACGCAAATCCGGATCTCGCCGTTCATTACCTGCAAGGCCATAGTACATCCTGAAACATCTAGGGAGTCCGTACAGAACAAACCGAAACGACAGCAGTCCGCGATAATTTAAAAGGGATTTTTCAGGAAGAAATTCCTTCAGGCGATCGTAGGCTTCCAGTAAATCGAGGATCTTCTTTTTTGAATGGACTAGGGTGACAGAACCTTTATTCGTTCGCTCATAATGGTAAAATATCCGGGGAATCAGTTTAATATTCCGTACATGGTAAAATACCCTGCCCATAAAAAGAAGATCTTCGAAATAAATTCCGGTTGGAAAATCCAGGGAGTTGAAGAGCAAAAATTCCCTTTTGAAGAGATAGGAAAAGGGCATGCACGAATATCCGTTGCGGATCATAAAAAAATTGACAAGGGCGTTCTGATCTGCAAGGCGGGGCGATGGAATTTTATAAAGTACCGAATAATCTCCGGTAGCAAACTGAATGGCAAAACCAAAACTCCATACATCTGCAGCCGGGTGGGCGGCGATAATTCTCGATAGATGCTCGATGGCTTCCGGGCTAATCCAGTCATCCGCATCCACAAACCACAGATAGTCCCCCTTAGCCAGGCCTATCCCTAAATTTCTGCTATAGCCTGCCAATTTGGTTTCAGAATTGGTGCAGACCCGTAGCCGGGTATCCCGTTCCTTAAATCGTTCCAATATCTCCCGGGTCTTATCAGAAGATGCATCATCTATCACGATCACTTCCACATTATCGGTTGGTTGCGAAAGTATGGATGTAAGGCATCTATGAATGTATTTTTCCGCGTTATACGCAGGAATGACAATACTTATGAGCATCTCTGGCAAGTTTAATAGGACGGAAGAAGCCTGCTTGGCATCTGGATTTAAGGAAATGGCAGCAGCTACTCCTGTAATTCAAACCCCTGGATTGATTGGCCCCTGTTAGGTCCTTCATTACGGATAAAGATTCCCGGGAAATTTGAAACAATCAATAGAATTCCAAATTGCTATTCGTTGCCCATGAGTAAGGTTGCAAATTTGTGCCTGTAAGGGCAGAACCCCCGAAGATCTGTGTGGTTTCATTATTACTCATGATAGAAACCGAGATCTTAACTTCCAATTCAAATTCCTCTTCGTAATAATACGTTTTCCTGCTTCGGTCATACTTAATGGCCGCGCTGTAATCCCTCAGTTGTTCAATTAAATGATATACCAAACGTTCACTGATATGTAATCTGCGCGCCAGTTCCCGGGGTGTCCCGGTGGTTTCAGATTCAATCAGGGCGTGAATTTGTTGAAGCCTTTCGAGGTTTTTGATCGTGTTCATCTTAAAGGAATTTTAGTTATAATTTATTATTGAAACGTTCGCGTCGGATTCAACCAGTGGTCCGCTTTGTCAAACAAAAGCTGCCAAAGGCTGCGTTCAGTAAGGAAAAATTGAGCGGTGAGGGTCATCCCGTTCTTTAGCTTCCCCAGGACTCCATTTTTAAGTTGAATGGAGGTTGTATCAAGGCGGCACCTCACCCGGAAAAAGGGCTGGCCGTTCACATATACCACCTCCTGTCCAATATTGAGGACTTCTCCCCCAATAGTTCCCCATATATTGTAATCATAGGAATCTACCCGGAAGGTAACCCCCTGCTTCTTCATAATTAATCCGATATCTAGGGGAGTTACAAAACAGTCGGCAACAAGGGCAATATCCGGTGAGATTTCGGCCACCACGGTTCCTGCAGCCACGAGACTGCCGGGATGGGGTACACGGACATTGACCAGATATCCTTCAATGGGCGCCAGAAGAACATAGGTTTGCCTTGCGGTGGTTAATTGATGATGCTGCGACCTGAGTTCCCGCAAGGCTGTCTCAAGGTCCAGATATTCTGACCTCCAGGAAGCCAATTGGCCCTCCTTGAATTGATGTAAATTGCTATTCGCCACTTCAAAGGCAAGCTTATACGCTTCATATTCCGAACGCGAAATGACTTTTCTGTTATATAGGCCTTTATATCTGGCATAGGTAAGTTGCGTTTGATCCTTTTGAAGCTGCAACTCATGTAATTTCAGGAGAGCCCTGTCCCTCGATTCAGTGTATTTTGCGGAATTCAACTCTGTTCGCGGATCAATATTCTTCCTGCCCAATAAAGCACCCATATCTTCCAGATAAGTTGATTTTTTAGCTATTTCCAGGTTAATGAACCGCAACTGTTCGTCAATACCATTGTTATCAATAACCAACAGGGTATCTCCCTTCTGCACGTATTTATTATAGGATAAAGCCGAGTATACAATCTTTCCCGAAGTAATTACCGGCAAGGCCTGTGTGCCAATGCCGGTTGTAATACTTCCACGCGCGGAACTATAAATTTTAATGCGGATAAAAGGCAGGGCAAGCAGGGAAGCGATCAGGAAAAGGGTCAGGCTAAGGTAAATGGCGTGGCCATTTGAATAATTCCTGAAGTAGTATAACTGCGGGCAAGTTTCCAGAATTTCCTTAGGCCAAAGTGTCTTCATTTTGTGGGGATTCTAACTCGGGTGGCAAAAGATGGAACAATATATAGATTATTTTCTATATTCCAAATTAAAATAGTATATTTTCTCTAAACAGATCGTAAATCCCTGCGCCTTTATTGGAAATATTGTGTATTTTTGGAAACCGATAGCGAATATTTTCTCGAAGATGATTAAAACAATCGACCGATTGATGGAGTTTATAGACTACGCCGGGATGAGCGCCCGGCAGTTTGATATGTCTATCGGGGCAAGCAACGGGTATATCCTTCGCATGCAAAAGAACAAAGCCTCCATCGGTAGTGACGTTATTGAAAATATCATTAAGACCTACCCTCAATTGAATGTCGTCTGGTTACTTACCGGAAAAGGAGATATGCTAAAATCAGAAAAAAGAAAATCGCTTAAGGAATTCAACGATTTACCCAGAGCCAGGCAGCAAGAAATTGAAGCAATTATTGAAGAAAAAATAAAAGCGAGGCAGGACGAAGAGAGGAAGAGGTTGCTCCGGGAGGTTACCGAAGAGATAGAACGAGCACAGAAGAATTTAAAGGGCTAGTAATTAATTTCCACATCTCTGATAATTTCTTCCCTGATTTTCAAGAGCGCATCCAGGTTTTTAAGTGCATTTGCCCGGTCCACCACTTTTCCGGAGGTAGCTTTCAAAGCGTTCAGACGCTCCTTCAGCGATGCCATCTGTCCCTGGTTCGCCCGGCTTCCAATGAGATCGTCCAATTCCCTTGCAATTGTTTCCTGCAGCCCCGTCATCTTAAATTCGTATTTAACGCAGTTAGAAAGAATTATCAGGGTGGCAATGATACACAACACAAAGGGAAATGCCCTCAGATTTCCCCAGGCATCGATATAACGCACATCCTGGAACATTTCCCAGATCTGATACGATATCAGGATGATTGGGGATAGAATTGCGTATTT
>Ga0102953_1002292_pt1 | contig 11494 bp, 7 predicted proteins | sample SalPon2A_C_D2_MG_FD_78509 | JGI IMG/M metagenome (GOLD analysis project Ga0102953, IMG submission 78509) | Soil microbial communities from South San Francisco under conditions of wetland restoration - Salt Pond MetaG R2A_C_D2_MG | ecosystem: Environmental > Terrestrial > Soil > Wetlands | place... | reverse complement strand
TCGGGGGACCCGCCCTCACCAACTCCGGCGCCATGGTGCTGCGTGACGCCACCGGCCTGGTCGTCGACAGCCTCAACTACGGCGGACTGGTTGACCCGTGGGCCGCCGAGGGCTATCAGGCCACCTCCGGGGCGGGAGAAAGCGGTTGCACCGTACCCGTGCCAAGTGAAGGCAGAGGGCGGTTCCGATTCTTCTTCATGCAGGACAACTCCACCGCCAACGCACCCGACATGAGCACCGGGCGTTTCCCGGACGGCCGAGACACGGACAGCAACTGCACCGATTACGTGGTGCAGTCCGCCACGATCTTGGCGGCTGCCCCAGCTGCCGGAGCGACCAACATCAAGGTCGTCGGCGTGGATGGCTTCGCCGCCGGCCAGAAGATCAGGATCGATACGGGGGCGAATCTCGAGACGGCCGTCATCGCGACGGTCGGCACCCCGGGTGCCACGACGGCGGACAGCGCCACCGAGGTCGGCGCGACCGTCATTCCCGTCGCCAACCCGATCGGTTTCAGCGAAGGCCAGACCATCACGGTCGGCAGAGGTGCGAGCCAGGAGACGGCGGTCGTGGCCTCCATCCGTTTCGGCCGTAGGGGCTTTGGCGGGTCGGGGGGCCGTCCCAGCGCCATCCTCACCGTCACCACACCGCTCAACACCGCCCATGCGGCAGGCTCACAGGTCTCGGGCTCCGGGATCACCCTGACCGGTGCTTTGACCCGCTCGCACAAGGAGGGTGCGCCGGTGGCCAACGGGACTCCTACGCCCGGAGCACCCAACCAGTACTATCGGTCCGGCAGCTCACGATAGAAGAGGTGCTCGAGCGGGCCCCCGGCAGCGCCGATTGACGGCGAGGCCGGGGGCCTGCCCCAGACTGCCGCTCGCTCTCCCAAACCCGTTGGACAACCGGGCTAGAATCCCACGGGCCTCAGTCGCTCGATGAACGAGGCATCCGTCCAGTAGATGCCGGCGTTGCCGATCTCGGGCATCATCCGGTACCCACGGATGTACTGCCACGTGAGCGTGTCGGGGATGCGGTCCCGGGCGGTGACACGCGTGGACATGAAGAAGAAGAACCGGCCGTCGCGCGACACGAAGGGAGAGAACTCCCCGTCGGCCGGAGTGTTCACCTTCTCGCCGAGATTGACGGGTCCACTCCAACGATCGTCGGGGCTCCGGAACACCACGTAGTAGTCCGTACCACCCACGGAGTCGTCCCGCCCTCCCGTCGAGAAGATGAGGTAGCGTTCGTCCGGCGAGATGAATGCGTTGAACTGGTTGGAGGTGGAGTTCACCTCCGGCCCCAGTCGCTCGGGCTCCTGGTAGCGGCCTCCCTCCAGCCTGGATCGGTAGATGTAGCTCTCCTGCTCTTCATCACCTGACCGGGTGAAGTAGAGGGTGCCGTCCCGGGTCAGGGACGGGAAGAACTCCGAGGCCTCCGAGTTCACCGGGGCTCCCAGGTTGTAGGGCGATCCCCAGCGATCTCCCTCCCGGTCCATGACCCAGATGTCCTGGTTGGACCAGGTTCGAATCTCATCCGCCTCGGGCTCTCGGCCCACCACGCGGGTGGACAGGAACATGAACCTGCTTCCGTCCGGGGCGATGGCGGGCTCCAGGTTGAAGAATCGGGAGTCTCTGGAGAACGGAGCCACCTCCGGCTCGGTCCAGGTTCCGTCGGGTCCGCGATGCGTCTCCACGATGGCGGACACGGGCCCGAGGAGCACACCGAAGTAGAGCTCCGAACCGTCCGGCGTCATGGCCACGTCGCGGGTGTAGATCCCGGTGGTAACGAGTCCCGGCGCGAAAAGCTCGGGCTCATCGCCCGGAAGGGGTTGGCCCAGGTAGTCCCCCGACGGGCCGCGCGCGTCTTGCGGCGTACAGTCCAGGACCACAACCGAGAGGACGCAGCAAAGCGTGAAACGACCAGGTAGGATGGAGAGACGCTTCATGATGAGAGCTCCACGGTTCACGGAGGGTCTCCATCTCCTACGGTGGGAGGGCGCGGATATGTCAGGCTCTCTCCGAGCCGGTGAGATCGAGGTGGGTCCGACCACGCCCCCTCCATCATCCGGGCCACATCAGTCGACGAAGAGGAGTGGGGCGAGCGCGATGAGATCCCGCCGCCACACCTGCCACTGGTGCGCTCCGGGCGTGGCAACGAACGTGTGACGCACGCCGTGTCGGTCCAGCAACTTCGCGAACGTCTCATTCGGCGGATACCATGCGCGATCTTCCGTGCCGCAAGCCGTCCACAGGAGCTTCAGCGTCTCGTTCGTACGGGCCGGGTGGTCCAGCACCGAGGAGAACGTCTGCTCCAGGGCTGCCTCCCGGCGAGGGATCGCGGCGCTGAAGCCGGCCACCCAGTGGAAGAGCCCAGGATGGGTCAGCCCGATCTGGAGCGACTGTCCACCCCCCATCGAGAAGCCCGCTATCGCACGGTGATTCGGGTCCGTGAGCACACGATAGGTACGCTCGATCAACGGCATCACGGTCTCGAGAAGATCCTGACTCACGAGCGCCGGATCGGGATCGGGCGGTGTGTCGAAGCCGAGGGTGGTCGCCGTCTGCGGATGGCCGGACGGCATCACCACCACCATCGGCTTCACCTTTCCCCGGGCGACGAGGTTGTCCAGGATGAGGTTCGCTCGGCCGGTGGTGGTCCATCCAGCCTCGATGAAGCCGGCGCCGTGCAAGAGGTACAGGACCGGATACCGCCCCCGCCCCGTCTCATAGCCCGGCGGCGTATAGACATAGACCGCACGCAGCCCGCTCAGCGCGTCGGAATGGTACCAGTCCATGTGCACCGTGCCGTGCGGCACCGGCTGCGGATCCCACATCTGCAGTCCGTCGCCCGGCACTTCGATGAGGCTGGACGATGTGCGCGGTCCGAGCGTCACGCTCGGATTGACGGGATCGAGAACGGTCGCCCCGTCGATTTGGAACGTGTAGTCGTAGAGGTCTGGAGCGAATGGGCCCATCGTCACGCTCCAGACTCCCGCAGAGTCCTTCGTCAGCGGACGACGCGGCTGCCCCTGGATCATGTCGCCACCCACACTCACCGATGAGGCTCCGGGAGCGTACACGCGAAAGGTGATCGTGCCGTCGGCATGCACCTCCGGAGACCGGACCGGAGCACGGCCCGGCCGACGCTGCGCCGTCAGGTCCACAGGCACGCCGACGAGGGACACTGCGAGCACGAGCACCAGCGCCCGACGCAAAGTGGCTCGAACCGGCATGATGACCTCCGTGCGGTGGGTTTCGTTCGCTCGACGACGGTCTCCCGCAAGCGAGCCATCCTAATGCCCGCAGCGTTCCCCTGCGAGCCAGGAGACAGGAGTCGCGCACGCCGCGGCCGGATGATCGATATCAAGGCGTGTAAGATGCTCGGAATGGGTCTTGCGTCTCTCATAACCACACCAACGATGGTCGCGTCATAGACGCCTCTGTGCACGCGGAGACATCCGCGTCGGTGAAGGTACCCGAGGCGCGGCTCAATACTGCCCATGAGAGAGGGAATGATCATGCGAAGAACGACGCTCATCCTGCTTCTTTTCGGATTTCTCGTCCCACTGTCTTCGACGCACCTGGCGGCCCAGCAGACCTCCGGGGACGACGGTGCTGCGCTGCGCTCCCTTACCGCCCGACCCACCCGGCAGGAGCGAGACCGCGCGACCGTGAGGGACTTCCTCAAGAGCCCGAGCGTCCGTAAGACGGCAGCGGCTCACGGAGTCGATATCCAGAAGCTCCAGGCGCGGGTCGGCACGCTCGATTCGACGGACGCGGCCGATCTTGCTCAGCGTATTCGGGATGCCAAGAGCCCCGCGGCTCAGGCCGGCGGCGACACGTTCGTGATCACGTCTACGACCGTCATCATCATCCTGCTGGTGCTCATTCTCATCGCCGTTTCGTGACGAGCGTTCTTCCCTTTTGGCTGGCCATCCTGCTTGCGCTCCCGGCTCCGGCCGGGAGCGCCGGGGCGCCGGCGGACACCGCGGTCGGGCCTGGTACCGAAGTGCCCTTCGTAGCACAGAGCGGCCTTCTGTGCGGAGGTGCGGCGGCAGCCATGCTCGAGCGCTTCTGGGGTGCTCGTGGCGTATATCCGACGGATTACGCCCGCTTGGTACATCCCGACGAAGGAGGGATCCGGACCGACGACCTGGCACGAGCCCTCGAGGCCCGCGGGCTCGATGTCACCGTGCGATCCGGTGATCCGTCCGTGGCCGACGCGGCATTGCGGCATGGACTACCCTTGATCCTGCTCATCGGCTCCGGTGGAACACGGCGCCACTATGTGGTGCTTATATCGCGCTCGGGCGAAACAGCCAGGATCCACGACCCGAATTGGGGCCCCGATCGTCCCATCGCATGGAAGGCCCTCGAAACGTCCTGGGCGGCATCGCACTATTGGGCGCTCGTCGCGACGGGACATCGGCCCGCATGGATCCGGACCGTCGCTCGTTCCGACAGTGCATCCCACCCCGCCGTCCGTCTGCCCCGCGGCGCTTTGTCGGCCCTGCGGGCGGGGAGGTACGGGAAGGCGAAGGACATGGCTCGGGACCTCCTGCATGGCCCCCATCGGGATCCCGAGTCCGGATGGCGACTGCTTGCCACGGCCCGCTGGCTCGAGGGTGACTCCCGTGGCGCCCTGCAGGCCTGGAACCGCGTGAACGAGCCGCGCCTCGACCTGCTGGAGATCCATGGCCTCGAGCACGTACGCTTCCAGGCTCTCGCCGGCCGGGTCCCGATCACTCCGGGCCGACTCGTCACGCCGAGGCTGTTGGCCCTCACGCGTAGGCGCGCCCGTAGCTTCCCTGCCCTGGCCGCTTCCCGGACCGATTACCGGCCGAACGTGGATGGAACGGCCGACGTCGAGATCTCCGTGCGGGAGCGCCCCCGGGTCCCGTCGGGGCCGTGGGCGCTCGCATCACCGGCGATGCAGGCCCTCCTGCGCCACGGCATACGGGTGGGTCTGGGACCCTTCACCGGAGCGGCCGAACGATGGACGCTCCACGGCACATGGAACCCCGCGAGCAGCGGGTGGGGACTATCCCTCGCGACGCCTGCCCCGGTCATCGAGGGAATCGTGACCGTTCGGGGCGACTGGCGTCGCGAGCGATTCCGGACGGCGGTCGCCGGCCTCACGGGGATCGAGCAGCGCCGGAGGGCCGAGTTCTCCGTGCGCGAGTGGCTCACGCCGCACGTCCGTGCAACCGCAGGAGCCGCGCTGGAGCGCTGGAGCGACCGCGGCGCGGTCGGATCGGCATCGCTCGGACTGGTTCTCGCCACGTCATCCGACCGTACGTGGCTGCGCTCGACGGTCGAACGTTGGGCCGGGCACGGGCGGCCGTTCGGAAGAACGGCGATGGAAGGTCGCCTCGGCCTCTCTTCGTCCGAGGACGCGCAGTGGTGGATGCGGGGCGGACTGATGCTGGTCGACGGCGCGGCCCCGAAGATGCTCTGGCCAGGTGCGGGCTCGGGCACGGTGCGGGCACCGCTCCTCCGAGGCCACGCCCTCGTCGTGGATGGACGCATCACCGGTCCGGTCTTCGGCCGCGGACTCGCGCACGCGACGCTCGAGCGGTTCCGGTTCTGGCGGTTCGGTCCTCTACGAGCCGGATGGACGGCGTTCGCCGATCTTGCCGGAGCCTGGCGGTCGGCCGCCGGAGGGACGGCGGGGCCCTACCTGGACCTCGGAGGAGGCCTCCGCGTGCAGACGCACCGTCAAAGTGCCGAGGTCGCGCTCGCTCACGGCGCCCAGGGATGGAGGTGGTCCGGTACGGTCCATACCGGTCTGCCCTGGTCCGGTCGACGGTGACATCTCGGAGTCGCGCTGTTCCGTTGTGACCCGTCTTGTCGTCGGGGTCGACGGCAATCAGGGTGCCAGAGACAGCTTGAAGATCCACTCCGGACCCCGGGGGACCCAGTACGGCGCGTCCGGGTTCTCGGCCCGTTCGCCGGCCGGATCGAGTACCCGGCCAATCGCCTCGAAACGTCCGGTCGCAAGGAGCGTGTCGGCGGTCGCCACCACGCTCGGGTCTCCGACCCAGTAGACGTCGGCGTCGGGCCGCCAGCGGTGAATGTCGGTCATGACGGCCTGCACGAGCTCGCGGTCCGACAGCCCACGATAGTGGCTTCGCAGGTCGGCGCCGCGCGCGATCTGCGTGGGCGCGGGAGTGTGGGCATATCTGCGCGCGATCTGCGGCGAAACCTCCCAGGGGAGCAGCATGGTGCTCCGGTCCGGGTCTCCCGGAAGGAGCCACTCCGGAACGAGGCTCCACCTGTTTTCGTACTCGAGCGTTTCACCCAACGTACGGGGGGCAATCACGACGGCCCCTCGCGGGATCACATGCTCCGCTGCCGCGACGATGTCCTCGGCTCGCGTCAGGGCGACGGCCTCGTCACGCATGCTTCGCTCGGATCCGAACACGCCCACCGCCATCTGGAAGGCGACCATGGTCCCCAGCGCCCACCGAAGCCGTCCATGGGCATGGGAGACACACCAGACGATGACGGGAATCAGACAGACCAGGGCCGGCAAGAAGAACCGAAACGCCAGGCGTGGGTCTTCTCTTCCACCCCAGTAGTAGGCCGAATAGACCGCGGTCGAGGCCACCACCGCGGACGCGAGGAACACGCCCCATCGGCGGACCTCGCGATCGCGGATCATCATCACGAGCCCGACCATCCCCAACACGACGACTCCGATGATGCTCGGCTGCCTCGCGAGGTTCTCAAGGTAGAACTTCAGATTCGGGCCGATGTTCGCCCAAGCGAAGGCGGTCTGCTCATGCGTGAACGCATAACCGGTCGTGAGGGGTGCACCGTAGGTGACGGCGTCGAACAACAGCAGAGAACCCACGGGGATCGCCGCACCCAGGGCCGCGGCGAGGATATGCCGGGCCCCTACCTCCCGAACGCGCATCGATCGCCAGAGGACATAGACTCCGGCCACCGCCGACATCACTCCCTCGGCGTACCGAACCGTCGGCAGCACGCCCCAAGCCAAACCGACCAGGAAGGCACCCGCTGGTGTGGGCCTCCGATCCCATCGCAACAGAGCCCAGAGGCCGAGGAGGACGCAGACGGTCGCCGGCACGTGCGTGTCACCGTGAAGGGCCAGGCGATTCGCCAACGGAAAAGTCGCGAGCAGAGCCGCCCCCAGGATGGCCGGGGCGGCATCGGTCATCGTTCGGGCTGCAGCGAACAGGAGCGCTACGGCGAGGACCGCCAGCAGGGGGCCGGCCAACAGGGACAGGGCCGGTCCGAACAACGCATCGAGGAAGGCCAGCACGAACGGATAGGCCGGCGGATACCGGCCTGCGTACGTATTGCCTCCCAGTTGAACCCAATGGCTGTCCACGAGTTGGGCCGGAGAGGCCGGGTGAAAGGTGCCCGAACCAGCGGTGGCCAGTTGGTGGGCCTCGGCGCAGATGCCCACGGCGTCGGGACCGACGCATGCAGGTTGCCAGTGCACGAGAAGCCAGGCGGCCTGAGCCGCCACGAGTGCCGCAAGCGCCATGCGAATGCGTCGATGCATAGAGGCCCGCCTCATCTACGAAGCCATGGTCCGACCGATCCCGAAGAACACCGATCGTGACGGGGCCATCGGAATCAGGCCGGGATCCCGTTCTTCACCAGGTCCCCCATCGCCGACACGAAGCGGTCCAGCTCCGGCCGGGTCGTGTAGACGCTCGGAGAGACGCGGATCCCCCGGAACTCCTTGTGGTTGATGGCCACCACGATGATCCGGTGGTTGTTCCAGAGATGGGTGACCAGGTCGTTCGGCTCGATCCCCTCGACTTCCACGTTCGCGATCCCGCAGGCCCGGCCCGGCTTCAGGCTGGTATGCAGACGCACACGGTCGAGCTCCATGAGCGGCTTGGCCCAGTAGTCGCGCAGGAAGACCATGCGGGCCTCCTTGCGCGCGCCTCCGATGCCCTGGTGGAAGGTGAGCGCCTCGCCGATGGCCAGGTAGTTGGCGGCCGGGTGGGTGCCGATCTCCTCGAACTTTCGGATGTCGGAGTCCATACGCTCCGGCGCGGCCATCAAGGGCCATACGTCGGGGATCTTTTCGCGCCGAACATAGAGGAGGCCCGTGCCGTGCGGAGCGAAGAGCCACTTGTGGAGGCTCGTGGAGTAATTGTCGACGTCGAGCTCGGCGAGCGTGAAGTCGAAATGCGCCAGCGCATGTGCGCCGTCGACGATGAGCGTGATCCCGTGGCGCCGAGCCATCGCGGAGAGCTCCCGCACGGGCAGAATCTGGCCCGTCAGGTTGATCATGTGGCACGCGAGGATCACGCGCGTGCGGGGCGTGACGGCCTCCTCGAAGCGCCGCACGACCTCTGCGGGGTCCTCGGCCGGCACCGGAATCTGGATCTCCTTCAGCACGATTCCCTCCCGCCGCTCGCGCTGCCGGAACGTAGTGATCATGCGCCCATAGTCCTGCGTGGTGGTCAGAACCTCGTCGCCGCGGCCCAGCTCGACGCCGAGCTGCATGGTCTGCAGTGACTCGGACGCGTTGCGCGTGAAGGCGATCTCCTCCGGATCCACGCCCCACTCCCTCGCCATGCGCTGCCGCACACCCTCGCGTTGGGGCTCGAGGACGGACCACATCGTGTAGGACGGCGCCAGGTTGGAGAAATCCAGGTAGCGCTTCATGGCGTCCTGGACGAACGCCGGAGCGGGACTCACGCCCCCGTTGTTCAGATTGATCAGACTGCGGTCCACCGTGAAGGCACGCTGGATCTCGGACCAGAAGTCTTCGTCGCCGGCGAGATCGGCTGGCGTCCCGGGATGGCGAGACAGGTCGCTGATCCGCTCGAGCGCATCCCTGCGCAGAAGGGCAGGAGGCGCGATGAGGGCCGCGGCGGGCAGGGTGAGGGCACCGAGAAAGCGACGACGGGTCGGCATGGCACGCTCCTGGCCGGGGAGAACGATGAGCGCAGGATACGTCCCTCGGAGCCGGAGTGCCAAGCATTCCTACCCGGTCTCCGGCCCGCAGGCATGGTCACACTGCTTGCGGGTCTTGCCGATCCGTGCCCACGCTCCTGCCGTCGGAAATAGGTACCGCAGCTCGATACTCGTTTCCCGAAATCCGGCAAGAAGAGCCTCGTCCCGACACCGCTCTGGGATGGCATGTAGGTTGCTTCGATCGTACTGAAACACCGGTATCTCGGTCGCGCCCGTCGATCGCTGGCGATTTCCCCTCCCCCCTGGAGACCACCATGCGTGCCATCAGAGCTGTCGTATGCTCACTACTCCTGAGCTCGCCCCTCGCGGCGCAGCAGCCCGACGTATCGGCCGGTGGGCTCATCGGGTACCAACGCGGCTTGGGCGTCGAGTCCTTCGCCACGGTCAGTCATTTCGCCGAAGGCTTGCCCATCTCCGTTCGGCTCCGAATCGGCCGAACCGCAACGGATCCCGGTGACCCGACCGCCGCGCGCCGGATCTTCATCAACACGGCGACGAATGGGACACCCGTGGAAAGCGGCCGCACCTGGAACGGGGCGCTCGACGTCCTCGTCCCACGAGGGCCCCATCATCGGCTTTGGGCAGGCATCCGGTACACCCATTTTCTGGCCAACTTCAAGTTCATCGGTGGCAACGAAGACTTCGACGTCCGTTCCTCGATTTGGGGCTTGAGCGCGGGGGCGGACCTGATCTACGGGGTGTCGCCCCGCATGGATCTCATCATCTCCGGCGGTCTGGAAGCGTACCGCTCCAGTCGACTCCAGGGCCACGACACCTCGTACAGCCCGAACGGGCAGAACGTGAATCCCCGTGAGGACTTCACGTATCGGGACGCCGACCGGGCCATCAATCAGCCCAGGCTGCGACCCACGATCATGGTGGGTCTGAGTCGGAAACTCGGGCGCTAGTTCCCGCCACCCTCTGGCGAGTGCGTGGAGCTCCTTCTTCAGGGCCCGCTCGCAGACGCTTCCCCGCACGTGGTATGGGTGACGAAGGGTGTTCGATGCTACGGACAGGACAGGTCATCCTTGCGAGGCTCTCCGCACCGGGTAGAATCAGCGAGAACCCACTCCGGAGAGGACCATGAGACCCGCGCTCGTTCTCACATGTCTGCTGACCACCGTCCTGACTCAAGCGTGCAGCCAGAAGCCGTCCACGTCGGACACCGACACCTCCAACGACCCCTTCCTCTGGCTCGAGTCGCAACACGGCGCGCGGGCCATGGCCTGGGTCGACAGCCAAAATGCCAGGACCGCCGCCGTTCTGGAAAATGATCCCGCCTACGCGGCGCTACACGAGGAGGCACTGGCCATCGCGCAGTCGCACGACCGGATCGCGTACGCCTCCTTCCTCGGAGGCGAGCTGTACAACTTCTGGCAGGACAGTGCCCACGTTCGCGGCATCTGGCGGCGCACCACCCTCGCCAGCTACCGGACGTCGTCTCCACGGTGGACGACCGTGCTCGACCTGGACTCTCTGGCACGGGCCGAGAACGCGAACTGGGTGTGGAAGGGAGCGAGTTGCGCGGCACCCGCAGAGCGCCGCTGCCTGATCGCGCTCTCCGACGGCGGTGAGGACGCGGTCACCTACCGTGAGTTCGACGTCCAGACGCGCTCCTTCGTGAAGGGCGGGTTCGAGCTGCCTCGCGGGAAGCAGCGCGTGACCTGGCAGGGCGAGGACACCGTCCTGGTCTCGCGCGAATGGGAAGAGGGCGACCTGACTCCCTCGGGCTATCCGTTCATCGTGAAGCGCCTGGTGCGTGGGCAACCGCTCGATGCCGCGGTCGAGATCTTCCGCGGCGACCCGAAGGACGGCGGATATGGCGTCTCACCTGCGACGCTCACGGACGGCACCGGTCACCGAGCCGTGGTGATCGTCCGCCCTCTCACCACGTTCGAGTCGGAGAAGTACCTGGTCACACCGTCCGGGGTCGAGAAGCTCGCACTCCCGCCCAAGTCGGGCTTCGCCGGAATGGTGGACGGGCAGATCCTCGTTCAGCTCTCCGAGCCATGGCAGGAAGGAGGAAAGACCATCGAGGCAGGCGCGCTGGCCTCGTTCGACGCGGCAGCCGCCGCCACGCACCCGGACCGGCTCGATCCCGTGGTCCTGTTCTCTCCCGGTCCGCGTGAGTCCATCGACGGCGTGACGACGACGCGCGACCGGGTGCTCGCGAGCGTCTATCAGAACGTGCGTGGCAGGGTGTTCACATTCGCGCGCGGTGCAGACGGGGGTTGGACGCGACAGCGTCTTTCACTGCCCGACAACCTCTCCACGAGCGTGATGAGCGGAAACGATCGCGGACATCGAGCCTTCGTCAGTGTCAGCGGCTTCCTCACGCCCAGCAGCGTGTGGCTCGCCGACGCGCAGAAGGAGGAAGCCACCCGGATCAAGTCGCTCCCGGCTCAGTTCGATGCCACGAACGACACGGTGGAACAGCTCGAGGCGACGTCGAAGGACGGAACCCGGATCCCCTACTTCGTCGTTCATCAGCGAGGGATGAAGATGGACGGCTCGAACCCGACCAT
>Ga0102953_1002290_pt1 | contig 11498 bp, 9 predicted proteins | sample SalPon2A_C_D2_MG_FD_78509 | JGI IMG/M metagenome (GOLD analysis project Ga0102953, IMG submission 78509) | Soil microbial communities from South San Francisco under conditions of wetland restoration - Salt Pond MetaG R2A_C_D2_MG | ecosystem: Environmental > Terrestrial > Soil > Wetlands | place... | reverse complement strand
CCGCAGACGACAGCCTGCGGTCACTTTACCCCAGCAGTTCGATGTCGCTGATCTCTATCTGGTAGCGGCCTTCCTGGTCGCGGGCGGGGGAGGCCTTGGTGAACCAGAGTAGGAAGTAGGTGGAGGGCTCGTGGACCTGGAGGGGGATTTCCTGGGTGCTGCCGGCGTTCTCGACTTCGCCCACCGGTTCGTCCCAGCCGCTGATATCCGAGGGGGGGCCGGCGGGGGCGGCGAAGACCTGGGCGTTCCAGCCGGGGGTGGGGGTGCGGACGATCATCTTGCGCGGGATTGCGGGTGAGCTGGTCGTGACGTAGATGCCGACGCCCGGGTCGGGGCCGGTCTTCGTGCCGGCGAAGGTTTCGGAGTCGTAGTGCTCGGTTTCCCAGGCGGTGCCGGTCGGGTCGCCGTCGGTCGCCAGTTCGACCTTGCTGCCGATCTCTTCGCCGTCCCCCTCCGGGTCGTAGTCGGTGGCGCCGCTGATCGTCACGCTGCCGCCCTTGCCCTGGTTCGCCCCGCCCCCGCCGACGCCGCCGCTGGAGATCAGTTGCACGGCGAGGAGCGCGCCCCCGCCCACCAGCAGCAGGATCGCGATCGCCGCCCACGACCAGCGAGCGCGGCCCGAGAGCTTGCGCTGCGGCGGCGGCACCGCGTCGAGCACGCTGGTCGCCTCGCCGGTGGTCGAGCCCGCCCGCGCCGCCTCGACCTCGAGCGCCGTCTCCAGATCGTCGATCATCTCGGCGACGCTCTGGTAGCGCTCCTCCGGGTTCTTGGCCGTTGCCCGCTCGACCACCAGGGCGACCGCCGCCGAGCACTCGGGCCGCCGCCGCTGCACATCGGGCAGTTCCTCGTTGACATGTTTCATCGCCACGCCGACCTGGCTCTCGGCGTGGAAGGGGACCTGGCCGATCAGCATCTCGTAGAGCACGACGCCGAGCGAGTAGATGTCTGAGCGCGGGTCGACGTCCTTGCCCATCGCCTGCTCGGGGGCGACGTAGTCGGTCGTGCCGAGCACCCGGCCGGTCGCCGTGACCCCGTCCTGTTCGAGCTGGCGCGAGATCCCGAAGTCGGTCAGCTTCGCCCGCCCCTCCTCGTCGATCAGCACGTTCTGCGGCTTGATGTCGCGGTGGACCATGTTGCGCCCGTGGGCGACGCTGAGCCCGCGCGCGACCTCGATCGCGTAGGCGATCGCCTCCTGCGTGTCGAGCGCGCCGACCCGGCCGATGCGCTGCTTCAGCGTCTCGCCCTTGACGTACTCGAAGACGATGTAGGGGTGGCCGCCGTCCTCGCCGGCGTCGATCACGGCGACGACGTTGGGGTGGGTCAGCTTGGCGACCGCGCGCGCCTCCTGGCGGAAGCGCTGCAGCTGGTCCTCCTGCTCGGACATCTCGCGGTGCATCACCTTGACCGCGACCGGCCGGTCGAGCGTCTCGTCGCGCGCCAGGTAGACGGTCGACATCCCGCCGCTGCCCAGCTTCGCCTCCAGCCGGTAGCGGCCGGAGAGCACGGTTCCGATCATCGAGCTGGAGGGGCTGGCGCTCATCTAGGTGCGGTCATTGTCGAGCACGCTGCCGATGGCCGTTCTCTACCAGGCCGCCAGGAGCTCGTCGGGGCCGAACCTTGCATCCGCGTCGAGGCCCTCGGCGAAGCCGCTGCGGCTGACGGCGACGAGCTTGGCGCCCTCGGCGCCGGGCACTTCCGCTCGGGCGGTTGCCAGCCCGTGGAGATCGTTGGTCGAGAAGTGCCCCCGGTCACGCCACTTGATCGAGCCGACGAATCCGATTCGGGTCGGCGCCGGGCGGTCACCGCCGACGAGGTCGACCTCTACGGAGTGGTCGCGTCGCCACCATCCACCCACGTGGCGCGCCCCGCCGAGGCGTTCGGCGGTCCCGGGATCATCGAGGAGCCGCTCCAGCGCCGTTCGCACCAGCGGCTCGATCGCCCGCCCGCGGTATGTGGCCCAGTCGCGCTCGATCCGGTCAATGACGAGATCCGACCTTCCCCGAGAGATCTCGTCCAGGTGAGGGCCGACGAAGCGGAGCCAGAAGCGAAGGTAGGGGTCGGCCACGGCGTATCGTGGCGCCTTCTTGCCGAGGGGAACTGCGTACGGAAGGTCTCTCGAAACCAGGATCTTCTTTTCGACCAGGACCTCGAGGGCCTCGTTGAGAGTGTTTCCTTTGACTCCACTGCGAGCCTGGATGCGGCTGTAGGCACTCTCTCCGTGGCCGATCGCCTCGACGACGTCTCTGACTTGTAGCTCGCGTGGAAACTCCGAGAGCAGGATCTGCAGCGCCGTGGCGGCCAGCGGCGTCCGATCGTCAGCGAGCGCTTTTCGCAGAAACGCCTTCCGGCCGACGCCCCTCGTCCATGAAGACGCCAGCAGCGGAAAGCCCCCGACGATCAGATAGCGGTCGAATGCGGACGAAGCGTCGGGAGCCTCGGTGAGGTTGGCCACCTCGGCAGGGTTCAAGGGCGCCACACGGCGCTCCAGCGTGGGCCGTCCATGCAGCGGCGAGCGCTCGGCGAGGAGGCTCTCCATCATCCGCACATCGGAGCCGACGCAGATCAGAAGCACCGGTACGTCCTCGAGCACCCGATCCCAGGCCTCCTGGAGATCTGCCGTAAACCCGTTATCGCGCTCGGCCAGGTAGGGCAGCTCGTCAACCACGAGGATCGCGGGCTGTGCGGGGGCGACCCCCTGCACGGCTGCTCTGATGGCGGTGCGCCAGGAGTCGTATGAAGCTCCCGCAAAGGCCGGTGCGGCGGGAAGAGACGATTGAGCTACCGCATCGGCGAACGCCGCAATCGCCTCGCGCATGTCGCGGCGAGGTGCCTGGTAGAAGGCGTAGGGAGCGCCCGCCCGATCGCAGAGCTCTTGAACGAGTCGCGACTTTCCGACTCGTCTGCGACCGCGAAGCCAGGCGAATCGGCCTGCGCCGCTCTCCTTGACCAGATCGAACTCCGCCTCCAGGGCTGCAAGCTCCGCGTCACGCCCGATGAATGGCATCAGGGAACCCTAGCAAACTAGACACTACCTAACTAGTGGCTAGTCAACTAGTGTTTGCCTGGCACGCCCGATCCGCTGAGCGCCCGCATAGTGCCCCTGCAGCAGCCCCACCGCCGCCTTCTCGTCGCCCGCCGCGACCACGCAGCAGAATCCGCAGCCCATGTTGAAGACCTCGTGCATCTCCTCGTCGGATACCCCGGCGCGCTCCTGGATCAGGCTGAAGATCGGCGGGACGGGGAGGGGGGCGTCGATCTCGTAGGCGACGTCGGCGGCGAGGCGGTCGAGGTTCTTCAGGCCGCCGGAGGTGATGTGGGCGAGGCCGCGCACATCGACCTCGGAGCGCAGCAGCTCGAGCACCGGCTTGACGTAGATCTCGGTCGGCTCGAGCAGGACGTCGCCGAGCGGGCGGCCGAGGCGGCCCTCCGGGTCCTCGTCGAGCGGTAGGCCGTCGAGCGCGCGGCGGGCGAGCGTGTAGCCGTTGGAGTGGAGGCCGGAGGAGGGCAGGCCGACGATCGCGTCGCCCGGCTCGACCGCCGAGCCGTCGACGATCGCGTCGAGCGCCACCGTGCCGAAGCAGGCGCCGGCGACGTCGAAGCCGCGCACCATGTCGCCGAGCTGGGCCAGCTCGCCGCCGGGAATCTCGATCCCGGCCAATTCCGCGCCGCGCGCCAGGCCGACGCCGATCCGCTCGCAGACCTCGGGGTCGGCGCGCTCGATCGCGATGTAGTCGAGCATCGCCAGCGGCTCGGCGCCGACGCAGATCACATCGTTGACGTTCATCGCCACGCAGTCGATCCCGACCGTGTCGAAGCGCCCGAGCTGCTCGGCGACCAGCAGCTTGGTGCCGACGCCGTCGGTCGAGAGCGCGATCCCCAGCCGCTCGTCGATCCGGATCACGCTCGCGTAGTGGCCCGGCAGCGGCACCTGGCGCGACGGCCGCCCCAGCTCGATCGCCCCCAGCGCCCGCACCAGCCCGGCCACCGCGGAGTCCGCCGCCCCCTGGTCGACCCCGGCCTGCGCGTAGGCGTCTTCGCTCACGCCGGCGATTCTTTCAGGCGGGTCGGTAGGTCTGATGCGGGCTCGAAGATGTATTCGCGGCCGACCCTTCGGCGGATGAGCAGCCCCCGGTCGGCGAGGCGCGAGAGGTCCGAGCGAGCGGTCTCGTGAGTGACTCGGCTGGCCTCCGCATGGCCGCCGAAGGAGAAGGAGCTATCCGGATGCCGGAGCGCGTCCGAGAGCAGGGCGAGCTGACGGTGGTTGAAGTCGTCGGTGTCGTGGATCAGCTCCTCGATCTCCCGCACTTCGCCGATCTTCCGACGCAGGTAGCTGTGCAGATCGTCGATCGCACGCTCGATCGTCCGCATCTGGTGCAGGAGGAAGTAGGTCGTGTCGCCCTCGTCGGTCTCGGTCTCGAGAAAGGCTCGTTCGTACTGCGCCGGCGCTTCGCGCAGGATCTTTGAGATCGGCAGGTACTCGACCAGCCAGTAGCCCTGCTTGCGCATCGACCAGAAGAAGAGAATCCGCGCCGTCCGCCCGTTGCCGTCCTCGAACGGATGGTCGTAGGCGAGGGTGAAGTGCAGAAGGATCGCCCGGATCACCGGATGCACGAACCGCTCGCTCGTCTCGTCTTCGTTGGCGAAGTCGCAAAGGCGACGAAGGCGCTCGGGAAGCTCCTCGGCCGACGGCGGCCGATGGATGCGCCGACCGTCGTCGCGATCGTAGACGGCCACTCGCTCTTCGTCGGGACGTTGCAGCCTGCCTGCCGCGAGAGGGTCCTTCAGGGTGCCGTCGGTGACGATGCGATGAAGCTCGAGCACCGCCTCCGGGCTCAGCTCCGAGCCGAGCTCCGCGTGCATGAACTGAAGCGCCCGGTAGTTGTTGAGAATCATCCGCTCGCTGCGGTCTCTCGGCTCACGGCCGCTGCGCAGCAGGTCTTTGGCGACGCGTCTCGAGGTGGTCGCGCCCTCGAGCTGACTCGAGCGGATCGCCTCCTCCATAAGCGAATTGACCAGATAGCGCTCGCCGGCCTGACGGTCCGAGGTGACCACCTCCTCCATCGCGACCTCGCCTCCGCAGCGTTGATCGACATGGTGGAGGCTGCGTAGGAGCGAGTCCGGCAGGTTGTATGCGAACGGCTCTGCGTTCTTGTCGAGCAGCGGCAGCTGCCGCATGTTCGGCCGCCGCTCGACCTTCTTGACCCTCCACCACCACTCTTCCGCGGTCAGGCCGCCGGGGGGCTCGAGGTGACGGAGGTTGTCCCAGTGGAGATAGCGCTCCACCGAGCGGGGATCTCTAGCGCAGTTCAGGACATCGACCAGCCGCTCTCTGTCGATCAGCTCGAAAAGGCCGCTGGTCGTTGGGGGGGCCTCTACGTACATCTCCAAATCCAAATCTGTCCAAATCTGTCCAAGGATTTGGAAGTGTATCCAAATTAAGCAGATTTTTGGATAGAGCTACCGCGCCGCAGTTTTGCCAGCACCGTGGCCGCCAACCCGGCCCGGTACGCGGCATACGGCCACAGCGCCCGGTCGCGCTCGACCAGGCGGATCAGGCGTTGGGAGGCGAGGGTCGAGGCGAAGGAGGCGGCGACGCCGATCGCCAGCGAGCGGCGCAGGCCCGGCGGCGCGCCGCGGCGGCGCAGGCGCTCGCCCTTGAGAACCGTTGCGCCGACGATGATCGGCAGGGCGATCGTGCGCGAGAGCAGATTGGCCTGGTCGCGCGAGAAGCGGCGCCAGCGGGCGGCAGCCAGGGTGACGCCGTTGCGCGAGACGCCGGGCGCCAGCGCCGCCGCCTGGGCGATGCCGAGCGCCAGCCCGTCGGCCGGGGTCGCGTCGCCGCGCCCGCGCTGCTGCGGCCGGGTGTCGGCGATCAGCATCGCCGCCGCCCCGGCGAGCAGCCCGATCGCGGTCGCCTTCGGCCCACCGAGCCGCTGCTCGATCGGCCGCTCCAGCGTGTAGCCGACCAGCGCCGCCGGCAGGAAGGAGAGCCCGAGCGTCAGCGCCCGCCGGCCGTCGAAGGAGCGCAGCTCCTCGACGATCATCCGCCGCTGGCCGATCAGCAGCGCCGCCGCCGCGCCGCCGTGGACCGCGACCTCGAAGCTCTTGCGCACCTCCGGGTCCAGCCGCTCCCAGTCCCAGCCCGCGAGCCAGGGAATGAGGACGATGTGGGCGGAGGAGGAGACCGGCAGCAGCTCGGCCGGGCCCTGGACTATCCCCAGCGCCAGCGCCCGCCGCGCCGGGATCACGCCGTCGCCGGCTTGCGCCGTCGCCGGATCACCAGGTAGATGACGCCGCCGACGATCGCCGCGAGGACGACGTAGTCGAGGTAGCCGAGGTTGTGGCGCCAGTGCTCCCAGTTGTCGCCGACGCTGCGGCCGACCAGCGCCAGCATCAGCACCCAGGGGATCGAACCCGCCAGGGTGAAAACGGTGAAGCGCCAGAACGGCATCTTCGCCACGCCCGCGGGCAGCGAGATGAAGGTGCGGATGATCGGCAGCATGCGGGTGAAGAAGACGGTGGCGTCGCCGTAGCGCTTGAACCAGTCGTCGGCCCATTTGAGGTGCTTGGGGCTGATGTGGATCAGCCGGTTGCGTTCGAGCAGATCGAGCCGCGCGAAGTAGCCGACGCCGTAGGCGATCCAGGAGCCGGTCAGGTTGCCGAGCACCCCCGCGGCGACGACGCCGAACAGGGTCAGTTCGCCTTTCGAGACGCTGAAGCCGGCAAACAGCATGATCGCCTCGCTCGGCACCGGGATGCAGGCCGACTCGAGCACCATCAGCAGGTAGACGGCGACGACCCCCGCCGAGCCGATGAATTCGGTGGCGACGTCGACGATCGGTTCGACGATCTTGTCGGAGATGCTGGCGAGAAAGAGAATCGGCATGCGCGAAGCGGAGATTCTAGGGAGCGCGGCCAACAGCAACTAAACTCGCTCGTTCCGATGGGTCGCTTGAACCACCCGGTCTACCGCAACAGGGTCCTGCAGGCGGCGGCCGACGCGCTGCTCGTCGCGCTCGCCTTCTACTGCGCTTTCCGCCTGCGCTTTCTCGACGAAGGCGTGCCGCACCGCTACACGGTGCTGTTCTTCCAGTCGGTCGCCTTCGTCGTCGCGATCAAGGTCGCGGTCTTCGCCGCCTTCGGCCTCTACCAGAAGTGGTGGCGCTACGTCAGTGGCCGCGACTTCCTGACGATCGTCCGCGCCGTCGCCGTCGCCAGCGCCCTGCTGATCGTCGTCTTCACCGTGCTCAAGCCGTTCCACCACGCGGTGCCGCGCGCGGTCGCGGTGATGGACTTCATGCTCACCCTCTTCTTCATCGCCGGCGCGCGCCTCGCGGTGCGGCTGATCGTCGAGCGGCCCAGCCACGGGCACCGCCTGCCCAAGCACGAGGTGCTCGTCGTCGGCGCCGGCTCGGGCGGGCAGATGGTCGTCCGCGAGATGCACCTCAACCCCAACCTCGGCGCCACCGCGATCGGCTTCGTCGACGACGACGCGCGCAAACGGGGGATGCGGATGCTCGGGCTCAAGGTGCTGGGGACGACGGCCGAGATCGAGACGATCCTCGACGAGACCGAGCCCGACGAGGTGGTGATCGCGATCCCCTCGGCGCCGGGGACGCTGCGGGGCAAGGTCGTCGCCGCCTGCCGCGAGCGCGAGGTCCGCGTGCGCACCCTGCCGACCGTGTTCGAGCTGCTGCGCGGCGGCGTGCAGCTCAGCAAGCAGCTGCGCGAGGTGCAGGTCGAGGATGTGCTCGGCCGCGACCCGATCGTCGTCGAGCTCGACCGCGTCGGCGCCTACCTGCGCGACCGCATCGTCCTCGTCACCGGCGCCGGCGGCTCGATCGGCTCCGAGCTCTGCCGCCAGATCGCCCGCGTCGGCCCGCGCCTGCTGGTGATGCTCGACCACGCCGAGGACAACCTGTTCGAAGTCGAGCGCGAGATGACCGAGGAGCGCCACTTCTCCAACGTCGAGGCGGTGCTCGCCGACTGCAAGGAGCCGCACCGGATGCTGGAGACGATGCAGCGCTTCAAGCCCAGCGTCGTCTTCCACGCCGCCGCCTACAAGCACGTGCCGCTGATGGAGGCCAACCCGCTGGAGGCGGTGCGCAACAACGCGATCGCCACGCGGATCACCGCCGAGACCGCCGCCGCCTCCGAAGTCGAGCGCTTCGTCCTGATCTCGACCGACAAGGCGGTCAACCCGAAGACGGTGATGGGCGCCTCGAAGGCGATGGCCGAGTGGATCGTCGAGGCGGCGGGGCACAAGCACCCGGGGACGCGCTTCGCCAGCGTCCGCTTCGGCAACGTGCTCGCCTCGTCGGGCAGCGTCGTGCCGATCTTCCGCGGCCAGATCGAGCGCGGCGGCCCGGTCACCGTCACCCACCCGGAGATGACGCGCTACTTCATGACGATCCCCGAGGCGGTGCAGCTGGTGATCCGCGCCGGCGACATCGGCGCCGGCCGCGGCGAGGTCTTCGTCCTCGACATGGGCGAGCCGGTGAAGATCGTCGACCTGGCGACCAACATGATCCGCCTCGCCGGCTACGAGCCCGGGGCGGAGATCGCGATCGAGTTCACCCAGCCGCGGGCGGGGGAGAAGCTGCACGAGGAGCTCTACGGCCGCGGCGAGGATCTGCGCCCGACGGCGGCCAAGCGCATCCACCGCGCGGTGCGCGAGACGGAGCTCGACACCGAGTGGGTCGAGGCGACGCTGAACTCGCTCGAGCACCTGGTGATGGCCGGTGACGAGGCTAACCTGGCCGAACGGGTCGTAGCGTTGATCACCAGCCCCGGCGGGGACGCGGCGGCGGTCGGCTACGACGGATAGCCTCTCGCAGCCAACTTGGAGCTGATCAAAGAAATCGGTGCCTACGCGGGCCTGGTCGCCTTCATCGGGTTGGCTGTGCTCGCTCTGTTGTCGTTCGCGCAGGGGCGCGACATCCGCCGGCTGCGCGAGTGGGCGGGCTCGGCGCCGGAGCGCGACAGCGAGCGCAAGGAGTCGACCTCCGCCGCCGCGGCGCAGCGGGCGGAGGAGATGCGCCAGCTGGAGGAGACCCGGGAAAGCGAGCGCCAGACCGCCGATCTGCGCGAGACCCGACGCGAGCGGCGTGAGGCGGGCCTGCCGGAACTGACCCGTGGCGAGCGCCTGCGCGAGCGCTTCGGCGGCGGCGAGGCGCGGGGCGGCGGCGGACTGGGCTCACGGCTCGCCGACCCGCGCTATCTGGTCGGCATCTTCGTCGTCCTGATCCTGATCGGCGGCGGGGTCGCCTATGCGGTGACGCAGGGCGGCAGCGAAAGCAGCGGCAAGAGCGCCGGCAAGTCCGGCAAGCGCGCCGCGCCGGCCGCGCTCAAGCCGGGCGAAATCGAGGTCACGGTGCTCAACGGCACCGCAGTTGACGGGCTCGCCGGCACCTACGGCAACAAAGTCGAGCGGCACGGCTTCCAGCTCGGCGCGGTCGGCAACAGCAAGGCGAGCTTCTCCGAAAGCGTCGTCATGTTCGAACGGGGCGAAGGACGCGCCGCGCACCGCGTCGCCGACGCGCTGGAAATCTCGCGCGTGCGGTCGATGAGCTCGGAAATCGCCCCGCTCGCCGCCGGGGCCTCCGTCGCGGTCGTGGTCGGCGAGGACAATGCCTCGGCGACCGGCTAGCGTCGCCGCGGTCGTCTTCGCCCTCCTCGTCCTCGCCACGGTCGCCGCCTTCGCCTGGTCGCAGCGCCTCAAGCGCGACCCGCTGGTGCTCGACCGGGTCAGCTTCCGCGCTGTCCCCTACCCGAAGGGAACGGCTCCGGCGCGGGCCTTCACCCCGAACGGCGACTGCCGCCTCGACCGCATGCGGATCCGCTTCCGCACGACCGTCTCCGACCGTGGCGATGTCCAGGTCGTCAAGCCGGGCGGCAGGCTGATCGTCACCCTCGCCCGCGACACCTACCTCAAGCGATACGCCTTCCACACCTTCTACTGGGACGGCCGCACCCGCAACGACGGCATCGCCCCGCCCGGCCGCTACAAGCTGCGGGTCAAGCTGCACGAAGAAGGCCGCACGCTCGTCCCCGGCGGCGCGATGAAGCTGCACCGGCCGACCGGCGGGCCGGTGCGGAGGTGCAAGTGATCGCGTGTGGCGAGTTAGTCGCGCATAGAGCGACTAACTCGCCAACGGCGAGCGAGGGCGGGCGTTGATTCTGGCGGCGACAGGCGTTCTCGTCGCTGCCGCAGCGGCCGCAGCATCGATCCTCTTGCCGGCCGGCCGTCTTCGCGCGTCGACGATGCTGCTCGCCCTCGTCCTCTTTCCAGTCTTGATCCTCGGCGACCAGTGGCACTCGACCCAGGTCGCCGACCTGCGCGAACACACCTCCCGCATGGTTGGCCTGGGGGTAGTGGGGGCGCTCGGGGCGATCACGCTGGCCGTAGCCTTCAGGCGCTGGGCGCTCTTGCTGCCGTTAGCGATCGTCGCTGTGCTTCCCCTCCGCGTTCCTCTTCACGCCGGGGGCGACACCGCGAACCTGCTGGTCCCGCTGTATCTGGTGATTGCGGGTGGGGTGCTCGCGTCCGTCTCTCGCATGTGGGCGGCGGACGCGCCTCGCGCGGGTGGCGTCGTAGGGGGGACCGCCCCCGAGGACGCTTTAGCGACCGCAGGGGGCGGTGGGTCCCCTGCGGCGACAGGACCCGCGCGCCTGCTGCCATGGGTGCTGGCCGGGGTGGTTGTGCTCTATGCGCTGCAGACGCTGTACTCGCCGGACTTCTCCAAGAGCCTTCAGAACGTCTGTTTCTTCTTCGTGCCGTTCTCATTGGTCTACGCACTGCTGCGGGAGGTCGTTTGGGAGAAGAAGCTTCTGCTCCTTGTGCTGTGGGTGATCGCCGTGGAGGCTGTGGCATTCGTGCTTGTGGGAACGGTCGAGTACGCGAGCCGTGAGCTGTTCTGGAACGCCCAGGTGATCAGGTCGAATGAATTCCACACCTACTTCCGTGTCAACTCGATCTTCTGGGACCCGAACATCTACGGCCGCTATCTGGCCCTGGTGGTCGTGGTGGCGATGTCGGCGCTGTTGTGGGCGAAGGAACGGAAGACGCTCGCGCTGCTCACCGCGCTGGTGGCGGTGCTCTGGTTCGGGCTCGCGCTTACCTTCTCCCAATCGAGCTTCGCCGCCTTGCTCGCAGGACTCGCGGTGCTGGCGGCGATTCGCTGGAGCTTGAAGTGGACGTTGGCGGCGGTGGGAGCCGGAGCCGTACTGGCCGTGGTGATCGTGCTCTTTGCCGGCGGCGCTTCGAAGTTGAGCCCCGACCGCCTCAACGTGGACACGGGCGGCCGCACCAATCTCGCCTCCGGTGGCGTCACCCTCTTCGGCCAGCGCCCCCTCTGGGGCTACGGCGCCGGCAGCTTTCCGAAGGCCTACCGGGACCACATAGCCACGCACAAGGCCCCGGTGTCCGTATCCCACACCGAGCCGATCACCGTTGCGGCCGAGCAGGGCGTCATCGGCCTAGTCGCTTACGCAGCTCT
>Ga0102953_1002288_pt1 | contig 11504 bp, 9 predicted proteins | sample SalPon2A_C_D2_MG_FD_78509 | JGI IMG/M metagenome (GOLD analysis project Ga0102953, IMG submission 78509) | Soil microbial communities from South San Francisco under conditions of wetland restoration - Salt Pond MetaG R2A_C_D2_MG | ecosystem: Environmental > Terrestrial > Soil > Wetlands | place... | reverse complement strand
TCGGCAGGCTCTCGTGCAGACCGAACTCGGCGCAGAAGTAGGCCACGACGTCGTCGCGCTGCAGCTGCGCCGTATGATCGCCCTTGGTCGGCGGCTCGTGGTAGCTGTCGTACTCGGAAAGGACGCGGTGGAAGCTGTTGAGGAACACCGGGTCCTCGGCCGCCTCGTCGAGCCGCTGCTGGTCGACGTTGCGCAGGAAAGCCTTCGGGCTGTGGCCGATGATCTGCCACAGCGAGCGGTCGAGGCGCGCGAACAGGGTGCGCGTGGGCCGATCCCAGCTGTACCAGAGATTGTTGGCAAGCTCTTCCAGCCGCTGCAGGCGCTGCGGCAGTTGGGGCCTGACATCTAGGCGATAGGGAGTGCCGCGCAAGGTGGCGGCGATTTTACCACCGCGGCCGGGATGTGCTCAGCGCACGTGGTTGACCTTCTGCCCGAGCATGTCGGGCGTTACGATGGTGAGGCCGTGCTCGGTCACGCTGAAGCGCTTGCGGTCCTGGTCGTGGTCGAGCCCGATCACCATGCCGTCCGTGATGCGGCAGCCGCGGTCGAGGATCGCGCGCTTGACGATCGAGTTCGGCCCGATTTCGACGTCGGGCAGTACCACCGAGTCCTCCACCCGGGCGTGGCTTTCGACCCGCACGTTGGAGAACAGCACCGAGCGGCGCACCGTGGCGCCGCTTACGATGCAGCCGCCCGAGACCATCGAATCGACCGCCATGCCGCGGCGCTCCTCCTGGTCGAAGACGAACTTGGCCGGCGGCAGCTGCTCCTGATAGGTCCAGATCGGCCACTCGGTGTCGTACATGTTCAGCTCCGGGGTGACCTTGAGCAGCTCCATGTTGGCTTCGTAATAGGCGTCGAGCGTACCGACGTCGCGCCAGTAGGGCACATCGCCGCTCATGCCGACGCAGCTGTCGGCGAAGCGGTGGGCGTAGACGCGATAGCGCGGCAGGACGTGGGGGATGACGTCCTTGCCGAAATCGTGGCTCGAGGACCTTTCGTCGGCGTCGCGCGCCATCTGCTCGAACAGGAAGCCAGCATTGAACACGTACACCCCCATGTTGGCGAGGAAGCGGTCGGTCGAGCCGGGCATCGGATCCGTGCGATCGGGCTTTTCGATGAAGCTGACCACCCGCCCGTCGTCGTCGACGTTCATCACGCCGAAGCTTTTCGAGTCGCGCAGCGGGACATCGACGCAGGCGGCGGTCATGTCCGCGCCGCTCGAGGCATGCTGGGCAAGCAGCTTGCCGTAGTCCATTTTGTAGACGTGGTCGCCCGAGAGCACCAGCACGTAGGCGCAGCCGTCCGAGCGCAGGATGTCGAGATTCTGGTAGACGGCGTCCGCCGTGCCGCCGTACCAGCGCTCGGCGACCTGTTGCTGGGCCGGCAGGATGTCGATCGATTCACGGATGCGGCCATCGAGGAAGCTCCAGCCGCGCTGCAGGTGGCGGATCAGGCTCTGCGCCTTGTACTGCGTGGCCACGCCGATGCGGCGCACGCCGGAATTGACGCAATTCGACAGCGTGAAGTCGATGATGCGGAACTTGCCGCCGAACGGCACCGCCGGCTTGGCGCGCCAGTCGGTGAGCGCCTTCAGCCGCGTCCCGCGCCCGCCGGCGAGAATGAGCGCGTAGGTCTCCTTGGTGAGATGGCTGACGTAGCGCGAGCCCGCCTGTTGCTTCGATTCCACGCCGTCCCCCTGTGCGGTCGTTCCCTTTTAGGCCGCGGCGCCGCCGCGAAGTTCCTCGTAGTGCTCCACCACCGGCGCGCCGTCGAAGAACGGCCCGATCACGGCGCGCCACTGCTGGAACAGCGGCGAGCCCCTGAACCCTTCCGTGTGCGCTTCGAGCGTCTCCCAGCGCACCAGCAGCAGGTAGCGGTCGGGGGTTTCGATGCAGCGCCGCAGCTCGTGCGACAGACGGCCCTTGGCCTGCACGAGCACTTTCTCCGCCTGTGGGAACGCCTGCTCGAACCTGTGGCCGTCGCCCGGCTTGATCTGCAGCAGCGCGACTTCGAGAATCATCGGCCGTCCCCCCATAAGTTTTCTCCTAGCTTACACCGCTTGCCACTCCAGCACGGCGCGCAGCGGCAGGTGATCCGAGGCTTCGCGCGCCAGCGGGCTCCGATGCGGGCGCAGCTCGCGCAGCAGCGAGCGCGGTTCGACCCATATCCGGTCGAGCGCCAGCAGCGGCCGGCGGGCGGGGAAGGTGGCCGGGGCCGGGGTGCGGCCGAAGCGCGCGTGCAGCCAGCGCAGCGGCCGCCCCCACAGGAACCACTCGTTGAGGTCGCCGAGCAGCACCGTCGCCGACGCCCCATCGCGCGGCTGCGCCAGCAGGCGCCGCATCTGCTGGCGCCGCTCGTAGGGGCGCAGGCCGAGATGGGTCGCGATCACGCGCAGCGTACCGCCGGAGGTTTCCAGCACCGCGTCGAGCGCGCCGCGCGGCTCGCGGCCGGGTACGCTCAGGTCGACAGTGCCGGATTCGCGTACCGCGAGACGTGTCAGCACCGCGTTGCCGTAGTGGCCCTCCGTCTGCAGCAGCGTCGGGCCCGCGAGGGCGACGTAGCCGAGCTTGAGAGCGAATTCCTGCAGCAGATGCAGCGCGTCGGCGGGCCGCCATTGCAGCTCCTGCAGCGCGATCACGTCGGCGTCGAGTTCGCGCAGCACGGTGAGGGTGCGCTCGGGGTCGGATCTGCCGTCGCGGCCGATGCAGCGATGCACGTTATAGGTGGCGACGACGAGCCGCACGGCGCTCAGCCGGCGCGACGCGCCAGCCATCGATAGATGGCGAGCGCTCCGAGCGCGATCAGCGCCGCCGCGGCGAGCAGCATGGCCAGCGCCGCCGGAGAGGGATCCCACAGCGCGACCGCGAGTCGATCGGAGAACACCGTGACGGCGAGAATTCCTGGGCACATCCCCAGCGCGGTACCGAGCATGAAATCGCGCGCGCGCAGATGCGTCGCCCCGGCGACGAGATTGACGACGGTGAACGGCGCGACCGGCACCAGGCGCAGCACGAGCACGGCGAACACGCCGCCATTGCCGATGCGCCGGCTGAGCTCGTTGAGCCGTGAGCCGGCCAGCCGGCGCACGAGGTCCCGCCCCAGCAGACGGCCCAGGGCGAACGTCAGCGCCCCTCCCAGCAAGGAGCCGGCGAGCGCATACGCGAATCCCGCGGCGGGACCGAACACCAGCGCCGTCACCACGATGAGCAGCGTGATCGGCATCGCCACCAGGCCGGCCAGAACGTAGGCGCCGAGCACCCAGAGGGGGGTCGACGGTTCCCCCTGCAACGCGTCCACTGCGGCAGTGACGGTCTCGACGTCGAGCCACGCGTGCAGCGGACCCCAGCGCCAGGCCGCGGCCAGGCCGCCGACGGCGAGCAGCAAGACGGTGATCCAGGCGACGCGCAGCCCGGCATGGGGACGCTCCTCGCGCGGCACGATCTGGTCGACCAGCCGATCGGGGTCGATCGGCTGCTCAGGATCGATCAGTCCGCCTTCCGGAACCAGCGCGTCGACTTCGGGATCGATGTCGTGCGGCAGCGGCGTCAGGGTACGCACATTTCCGCGCAGGCCTTCGATCGCCGTGGCGAGCGAGCCGCTGCGCTCGAGCGCGGCCGCGACCTCGGCGACGCTCGCACCCAGGTGCTCGGCCAGCAGCCGGCAGCGCAGCGCGGCAATGGCTTTCGCGATGCGCGGCTCGGTGGCTTCGATCGCCAGGTCGCACTCGGTGTCCAGCCCGAACGAGCGGTTGTTGAGATTGGCCGAGCCGAGGCGCAGCAGCCGCTCGTCGACCACCATCAGCTTGCTGTGCAGATCGATGCACTGCTCGCGCAGCCCGGCCTGGTCCGGGAAATACGCATGCAGGCGCGCATGCGCATCGAGCGCGCGCAGGCGCCGCAGCAGGCGCGCGCGCAGTACGTACATCGTGTTCTGCTCGAGCCAGCCGCTGGCGTTGCGCCGCGACAGGACCACCACCTCGGGGCCGTCGGGCTCGCGCAGCCGGCCGGCGAGGGCGTCGCCCAACGCCGGCGAGGTGAAGTACTGGTTCTCGATGTAGATCGACTGCCGCGCGGCGGCGATGGCGTCCAGGTAGAGCTGCTTGACCTCCTGCACCGCGGCTTCGCCGTCGTACTCGGGAACGGTCCGCGCAATGGCCACGTCGACGTCGGTGAGGTCCGGCTGCAGCTCTGGCGGCCAGGGGTCCGAGCCCGGAGGATGCCGCGGCGGCGCCTTGCCGGTCGCGCGCCGCCAGCGCTCGCGCGCCAGCTCGCCGAGTGCCGCGGCGGTCTCGCCGTCGACCGCCAGCTGCATGTCGTGAAACGGTGCGTAGCGTGCGCCATCGGGCCCGCGACGCAGCGGCTCGTCGGCACGGTGCTCGGGGCGGTCCCAGCGTCCCTTCGTCAGATCGATGCCGCCGACGAAAGCGAGGGCGTCGTCGATCACCACGATCTTCTGATGGTGCGAGGCGCCCGGCGGATGCCGGTTGTCGAGGTGGAAATGCAGCCGCCCATGCGTGCGCCAGCCGAAGCTGTAGATCGGCAGCACCTCGCGATCGAGCGCGTAGAGCATGGCGAAGTCCCAGTCGAGCACGTGGACCTCGAGCTCCTTGCGTCGCCTGACGAGCGCGTCGAGGAAGGCGCCGAGCTGTTCCGGCAGGCCGTCGTCGGCGCCTTGCGGCGCGAGCGAGACGCGGCTGTCGACGTCCCAGCCGATGACGAAGATCGAGCGCTGAGCGCGCGCCGCTGCCGAGCGCAGCGCCGCGAAGTAGGCCGCGCCGTCGATCAGCAGGGCGGCGCGCTGCGCGCGCGCGATGCGCCAGCAGTTGCGTCCGGGCTGAAGAATCATTCGATGCAAGCTAGCAGACAAGTTCGTCCATTGCGAGCCTGCGGGAACAACTGGCATGAAACCGTTGTCCTTACAATCGCATGCCCGAACCGCCGCCGATCGAAGACTACGCACTGTTGGGGGACACGAACACCGCCGCGCTCGTCAGTCGCGGCGGATCGCTCGACTGGCTTTGCGCGCCACGCTTCGACTCACCGGCGTGCTTTGCCGCGCTGCTCGGCGGTGCCGGGCATGGCCGCTGGCTGATCGCGCCCGCCGGCGCGCTGCGCGCGACGCACCGCCACTACCGCGACGGCACGCTGGTGCTCGAGACCGAATTCGAGACCGACGAGGGCGCAGTGCGGCTGATCGACTTCATGCCTTGTCCGCCCGGCGACGAGCGGGTCGACGTGGTGCGGATAGTGCAGGGCGTGCGCGGCACGGTGCGGATGCACATGGAGCTCGTGATGCGCTTCGACTACGGCCGCATCGTGCCGTGGCTGAGGCGCGAGGAGGGCGGCCTGCGCGCGGTCGCGGGCCCGGAGTCGCTGCGGCTGCGATCTCCCGTCGAGCTCACCAACGAGGACTTCGCGACGCGCGCGCGATTCAGCGTTGCGGCGGGCGAGAGCGCCGCGTTCGCGCTCACCTGGACCGCGTCGCACCGGCCGATGCCGGAGACGCCGGACGTCGAGCGCGCCCTCGAGACGACCGACGCCTGGTGGCGCGACTGGAGCGGGCGTTATGCCGGCCACGGGGCCTGGCGCGAAGCGGTCCAGCGTTCGCTGCTCACGCTCAAGGCGCTCACCTACGCCCCAACGGGCGGCATCGTCGCCGCGCCGACCAGCTCGCTGCCGGAGCAGCTCGGCGGAAGGCGCAACTGGGATTACCGTTTCTGCTGGCTGCGCGACGCGGCGTTCACCCTCTACGTCCTGCTCACCTCGGGCTACGTCGACGAGGCGCGCGCCTGGCGCGACTGGCTGCTGCGCGCGGTCGCCGGGCGCCCCGAGCAGCTGCAGGTGCTCTACGGCATCGCCGGCGAGCGGCGCGTGCCGGAGATGGAGCTCGACTGGCTGCCGGGATACGCGGGCAGCGCGCCGGTGCGCAGCGGCAACGGCGCGCACGGCCAGGTCCAGCTCGACGCCTACGGCTCGATCATGGACATGATGCACGTCGCGCGCATGCACAAGGTGGACTACGACCACGATGCCTGGCGCGTCGAGCGCGTGCTGCTCGATGCGCTCGAATCGCGCTGGCGCGAGCCGGACGCGAGCATCTGGGAGGTGCGCGGCAAACCGCGCCAGTTCACGTACTCGAAGGTGCTCGCCTGGGTGGCCTTCGACCGCGCGGTGAAGGCGGTCGAAAGGCACGGGCTCGAAGGTCCCGTCGATCGCTGGCGCAAGCTGCGCGACGCGGTGCACCGCGACGTCTGCGCCAACGGCTACGACACCGGGCGCAAGGCCTTCGTGCAGTACTACGGCGGCAGCGCGCTCGACGCCTCGCTGCTGATGATCCCCAAGATCGGCTTCCTGCCGGCGCGCGATCCGCGCGTGGCGGGCACCGTTGAGGCAGTGCAGCGGGAGCTGACCAAGGACGGCTTCGTCCAGCGCTACCTGCAGCAGGACGACGGCGTCGACGGGCTGGCGCCGGGCGAAGGCGCGTTCCTGCCGTGCAGCTTCTGGCTTGCCGACAACCTGGCGATGATGAGGCGTCGCGACGAGGCGCGCGAGCTGTTCGAGCGCCTGCTCGCGGTGCGCAACGACGTGGGGCTGCTGGCCGAGGAGTACGACCCACGCGCGCGCCGGCAGCTGGGCAACTTTCCCCAGGCCCTGTCGCATATAGCGCTGATCAACACCGCCGACAATCTCGCGCGCGGCTGACGCACGGCTTGCTAGAATCGTCGGCGTGTCCGAATTGCGCCAGGATCCGATCACGCGCGACTGGGTGATCATCAACCCGGCGCGCGCGATGCGCCCCCACGATGGTGGCGCCGGCGATGTGGCGTCGTGCCCGTTTTGCGCCGGGCACGAGCAGCACGCCACCTCGGCGGTCGACGCCATCGAAGGGCCGGACGGCCGCTGGCTGGTGCGCGCGCTGCCGAACAAGTATCCGGTGCTCTCGACCCCGCCCGAGCCGGCCACTGACGGCAAGCACGCCGGATCGGGACGTGCGCTCCCGGGCCGCGGCTATCACGAAGTGATCGTCGAGTCGCCGGAGCATGCAACCACGCTCGGGGCGATGCCGGTCGATCAGGCGCGGCGGGTACTCGAGATGTACGCGCGGCGCTACCGTGCGCTCGCGGCGCGCGACGGCAGCGTGCGGCAGGTGGTGCTGTTCCGCAACCAGGGGGCGCGCGCAGGCACCAGCCTGAGGCACCCGCACTCGCAGATCGTCGCCACGCCCGCGGTGTCGCCCGAGACGCGGCGCCGGGTGAACGACGAGATCGCGTTCTTCGACGAGCACGGGCGCTGCGGCCTTTGCCGGGTGCTCAAGGACGAGCGCAGCGCCGGCGAGCGCATGGTGCTCGAGAGCTCGAGCTTCGTCACGATCGCGCCGTACGCTTCGCGCAATCCCTACCAGCTGCAGGTCGTGCCGCGACGACATTGCCCGAGCTTCCTCGAGGTTGAGGAAGGGGAGCTCGACGACCTCGCGAGCCACCTTACGCGCGTCGTCGCCGCGCTGCGGGCCTGCCTCGGCGAGCCGCACTACAATCTGGTGGTCGCCAGTCCGCCGCTCGACCTGGTCCACCGGGCCGCCAGCCACTGGTTCATCGAAATCCTGCCGCGCGTGACGACCCCGGCGGGCTTTGAGCTCGGTTCGCGCATCGTGGTCAACGTGAAAGCGCCGGAGCAGGCAGCGAGCGAGCTGCGCGCCGCGGCGCGCGAAGCGCCCAGGACATTCTGAGGAGCAGGCATGGAGAAATTCTTCTACCCGCTGCGCATTGAGCAATACGAGGAGCTGATCGGCGGCGAGGCGATCGAACGAATCATGCTCAAGGCCAAGCGGCTGCACGACCTGCGCGTGGTCAACATCAGCTCCACCTTCTACGGCGGCGGCGTGGCCGAGATCCTGTCGTCGCTGACCTTGGCGCAGCGGGCGATCGGGATCCGCGCCGACTGGCGGCTGATCCAGGGCAGCCCCGATTTCTTCAGCGTCACAAAGAAACTGCACAACGCGCTGCAGGGCGGCGAGATCGACCTGACCGAGATGAAGAAGCAGCACTACGAGCAGATCGTGTTTCACAACTCCCTGCGCATGGACGTGGACGCCGACGTGGTGGTGGTGCACGATCCGCAGCCGCTGCCGCTGGTGACGCATTTCCGCCATACCTGTCCCTGGATCTGGCGCTGCCACCTCGACCTTTCGCGGCCGAACCAGGAGGCCTGGGACTACCTGCGGGGGTTCGTCGAGCAATACGACGCGGTGGTGATGTCGCTGCCGGAGTACGCGCAGAGGCTCGAGATCCCGCAGCTGTTCTTCATGCCTGCGATCGACCCGTTCTCGATCAAGAACCGGGAACTGGACGATGCCGAGATCAAGGACCGGCTGGAGCACTACGGCATCCCGGACGACCTGCCGATCGTGGCCCAGATCTCGCGCTTCGACCGCTGGAAGGATCCCAAGGGCGTGATAGAAGCGTTCAGGCTGGCGCGCAAGGAGGTCGACGCGACGCTGGTGCTGCTCGGCAATGTGGCGACCGACGATCCCGAAGGCCAGAAGGTGTTCGAGTCGCTGCTTGAGTGCAAGGAGGAGCGCATCCTGATCCTCACCGCCGAGGACAGCGCGCTGGTCAACGCGCTGCAGCGACGCGCGGCGGTGGTGCTGCAGAAATCGCTGCGCGAGGGCTTCGGGCTGACCGTCACCGAGGCGATGTGGAAGGGGGCGGCGGTGATCGGCGGCGACTGCGGCGGCATTCGCGAGCAGATCGAGGACGGGGTGAGCGGCTTTCGCGTGTCGACCGTCGAGCAGGCCGCCGAGCGCATGGTGCAGCTGCTGAAGGACGCGGACCTGCGGCGCCGGATGGGCAGCGCGGCGCGCGAATCGGTGCGGCGGAACTTCCTCATGAGCCGGCTGCTCGAGCAGTATCTCGATCTGTTCAGCGCGTTCGAGCCGCGCTTCTCGCTAAGACCTCAGAACAACTTGCCCGGCAACCAGATCGAGAGCTGAGGCACGTAGGTCACGAACACCAGGAACAGCAGCAGCACGGACAGCCAGGGCAGCGCGGCGCGCACCACCTGCATGATCGACATGCCGGTGATGCCGGAGGTGACGAACAGGTTGAGGCCGACCGGCGGTGTGACCATGCCGATCTCCAGGTTGACCACCATGATGATGCCGAGGTGAATCGGGTCGATGCCGAGGTGGGTGGCGATCGGGAACAGGATCGGCGCCAGGATCAGGATGATCCCGGTCGGTTCCATGAAGTTGCCCGCGATCAGCAGCAGGATGTTGACCACGATCAGGAACTGCCACGGCGCCATGCCCATGGCGACGATGTGCTCGGCGATCACCTGCGGGATGCGCTCGGTGGTGAGCACGTGGGCGAACAGCAGCGCGTTGGCGATGATGAACATCAGCATCACGGTCACGCGCGCCGCGTCGACCAGAACCTTCGGCACCTGCTTGAGGCCGATGTCGCGGTAGACGAACACGGCGACGAAGAAGGCGTAGACCGCCGACACGCCCGCCGCCTCGGTGGGGGTGAACACGCCGCCGTAGATGCCGCCGAGAATGATCACCAGCAGCAGCAGGCCCCAGAGCGAATCGCGCCCCGCGACCAGCACCTCGCGCAGGGTGGCGCGCGGCTGGCGCGGCAGGTCGATCATGCGCGCGCGGACGTAGATCGCGACCATCAGCATCAGGCCGAGCACGATCCCCGGAATGACGCCTGCCATGAACAGCTTGCCGACCGAGGTTTCGGTGGCGGCGGCGTAGACCACCATCACGATCGAGGGCGGGATCAGGATGCCGAGCGTGCCGGCGTTGCAGATCACGCCGGCGGCGAAGTCCTGGGTGTAGCCGGCGCGCATCATGCCGGCGATCACGATCGAGCCCACCGCGACCACTGTGGCGGGGGACGAACCCGACACCGCGGCGAACAGCATGCAGGCGAGCACCGAGGCCATCGCCAGCCCGCCGCGCAGGTGGCCGATGCAGGCGATGGCGAAGCGGATCATGCGCCGCGCCACGCCGCCCGTGGTCATGAAGGCGCCGGCCAGGATGAAGTAGGGAATGGCCAGCAGCGTGAAGTGCTCGGAGGTCTCGAACAGCTTGAGCGACAGCGAAGCGAGCGAGTCCTGGCCGAAGAACAGGATCGTGAGCACCGACGACAGGCCGAGCGCGACCGCGATCGGCATGCCGAGCAGCATGAACGAGAACAGCATGATGAACAGGGCGGCGGTAGTCACGCCTTGAAATCGTCCTTGTGCTTCAACGCGTCGGCGGCCTCGTCGGCGACCTGCAGGCGCGTCTCGCGGCCCGTCACGATGCGAAAGAAGGCCTCGGCAAAGCGAACAATCAGCAGGCCGAAGCCGAACAGCAGCGAAAGCCGCGGCACCCACTGCGGAATCGGCAGGTCCTCGGCCATGATGCCGATCTCGTACATCTTGGCGACGTAGGTCCAGGCGCCGATGAAGATGATCACCGAGTAGGCGACGCACAACAGGGCGGCCGTGGCGCCCACGATGCGCGCGGCCGTCGGCTTGAGCGCCTTGACCAGGGCGTCGACGCCGATGTGCGTGCCGACCCGTACGCCATAGGCCATGCCGAAGAAGATCAGGAAGCCGAACAGGTAGGTAACCAGCTCGAGCGCCCAGACGAAGCTGAAGTTGAACACGTAGCGCGCCACCACCTGGCTGAAGGTGATGAGCGTCATGACGGCGAGGAGGAAGGCGATCAGGCCTTCCTCCAGCCGGTGGAACCAGTCCCAGCGCATCGATGCCGCCTGCGCCTGCGTTGCGGACGGGTTAGCGGTTCGCCTTCTGCGCCGCCGCGATCAGATCCTTGCCGATGTCGCCCTCGAACTTCTGCCACACCGGCGCCATCGCCTTGCGCCAGGCGGCGACGTCATCCTTCGACAGGGGTTGAATCTTGGCCTTGCCGGCGTCCGCGATGCGCTTGCGGTCGCGCTCGTTGAGCTTGCTGGCGAGGTCGTTGCCGAACTTGGTCGCTTCCTCCATGGCCTGCGCGAGCCCGTTGCGCACGTCGGCCGGCAGCCCATCCCACCACTTGGCGTTGGTGATCACCATGTAGTCGATCACGCCGTGGTTGGTCTCGGCGATGGTCTTCTGCACCTCGTAGAACTTCTGGGTGTAGATGTTGGACCAGGTGTTCTCCTGGCCGTCGACCACGCCGGTCTGCAGCGCCTGGTAGACCTCGCTGAAGGCCATCTTCTGCGGGTTGGCGCCGAGCGCGCGGAACTGCGCCTCGAGCACGTCGGAAGCCTGGATGCGGAACTTGAGGCCCTTGACGTCCGTCGGACGCTTGAGCTGGTCCTTGTCGCTCGAGAGCTGCTTCATGCCGTTGTGCCAGTAGCCCAGACCCTTGATGCCCTTGGACTTCATCGCGTCGAGCAGCGCCTTGCCCTCCGGGCCGTGCTGAAAGCGGTCCACCGCGGCGATGTCGTCGAACAGGAACGGCAGGTCGAACAGCTGCAGCTTCTTGGTGTAGCGCGAGAACTT
>Ga0102953_1002287_pt1 | contig 11506 bp, 4 predicted proteins | sample SalPon2A_C_D2_MG_FD_78509 | JGI IMG/M metagenome (GOLD analysis project Ga0102953, IMG submission 78509) | Soil microbial communities from South San Francisco under conditions of wetland restoration - Salt Pond MetaG R2A_C_D2_MG | ecosystem: Environmental > Terrestrial > Soil > Wetlands | place... | reverse complement strand
GCTTGCAACAATTAAGATAATCGAATACTGAACGCAACAATGATAAAAGGTTCCCGGACATATTGATTAACCGTCTTCATGATTTTAAGCTATAGCTTATTGAAATCAAGCACCAGATCCTTGTCACCTTTACTGATTCTAATGATACCGCTTTTATAGTTGGATTTTATGTAAGGACTATCAAACAACATGTCAGGTGAGTAATCAATTCGCTTTCCGTCAACCATCGATATTTCTTCGTTTGCCAGGTTGAAATACATCTCTTTGGCACTTTCATCACATCCCCGATAGTGCAAAATATTAAAACCGGCAACCACGGTTTTGTCCAGCACCAACGGATTGTCCAAAACATCAACCATAAAGGCTTCCAATGTTTTGTGGTGAACCCGTCGAGATGTTTCAAAAATCATCCCTGCGTACTTGTCTTTGAGATAGATCATTTTTTTATCCGTGCTCCAGGTATAACTGTCCTTTACCAATTCACTATGCAGCCCTGGAACGTTGTCATTGCCCATCACAACCCGCACCGCTGCATAGGCATCTCCATGTACCACAAATATCCACCCCTCCTTTTCCACCACACGATCATGGTTATCTCCAATATAGATACCGTAGTCATTGCCTATCATTTGTTTTGAGGGATACCAGTCAGGATTAACCTGAGAAAAACGGCGGGCTTGTTGGACCAACATCACATTTTCAGATTGCACTGCCCTGCAAAGTGCATGTTCGTATGTCCAGCCTGCGGTATTCACTGCCGCATCAGTAGGATAAATCCGTGGCCCATTTTCTCCTTTCAAGGTAATCCCCAACCACCGTGCCTGAACGCTCAAATGACTATGAACAGCTGCTGGGTGATCCATTTGACAACCGATGATATAATCAGGTGTGATCCAGCTATATCGCACAAAACGAGCTTCCGTATTGCACAACATGGTGCGTTCAGTCCCCAAAGGTCTGGGCCATTTGTTTTCCTCTTCACCGGGTTTGCGAGAGATATAGGCAAATTCGCCAAGGCCTTGGCGATCTAACGCAATATCCCAAATAATCGGCTTTAACTGGTAGTTACTTAGTAACTGTGGAAAATAATGATCTCCCGCACTACCCACACCACCAAAATAGAAGCGGCTTTGAATATACATTGCACCGTCCCACTTATTTCCATCCTTAACACGTGTTTTAGCGCCACCTCTAACCCCATTTAGCTGATCAAGTGCCCAATCTGCCCAAACCACATCGAGAAATTTTCCTGCTTTTTGAGCTAACGGCCGGTCATCGCAGAGATCAAATACATCTGTTAGGTACGGTACACTCACAGCCATGTAGTGGGGAGAGGCGACCTCAAGGAAAAATCCTTTCTTCGCCCGTTCCGAAAAATATTTATCAAAATAAGCAACCCATTCCTTGTAATGGTCGGCCGCAGTGTACTTATTCCCATCTTTATATTTTCCACGGGGTCTCGGCCCGTCATCTGTTTCATCTCCATACATGCTATGAAACCAAAACTTATAACCGCCCCCATTCCCTAAATCAGGATATATGCGGTCCTTAAATTCCGGCTCGTTCATGAAAATTTGAGAAGTAATCAGGCTACTGACCTTTGCGACGATATCATGGTTTTCGCTGCCCTCCATCCACCAAGTGCTCCACCTCGCCAAGAGGATATCATCTTTATACTCCATTCGTTTCCAGAGCAATTCCAAAAGTGCCTTTTCTGTTTTTGGATACAACCGTCCGGGTGAAACAGTGCCCTTGGCGCCAAAAGCGTAGTAGATATGATAAAGCCACTGATTGAGGCTTAGGTTCCAGTAATCATCCAATCCATTTATGTGAGGGTCATCGCTTATGAAGATATCAACCAAAGCCGCATTCACCTGATCAAGGTCTTTGCCCAACCACAAAGCTGCAAAATAATTGCTATACGATTTCCTCCCATTTCGATTAAACTGAATAGCAGCTTGTTCAAAAGCTTGTCGGATACGAATTGGTTTGGTATCAGCAGCCGTTTTCATGTATTCCAGAACGTTTTTTTCAGAATAAACAAAATTTTGGTTCTCAAGCGGATTTTCAAATTCATCGGCCAAACAGATGGACGAGGATACCCACAACATTGAAAAAAAATAGAGAATTAACTTTTTCATTGGATTTAAGGTTAATTGCTAATTTGGTAAAATCAGGCCCAATATCGTTCGGTTATAGTTCAACGATTATTCGATCTCAGTTATGCTTACAAATCCGATCTCCCCCACCGCTGATGAGCAAGATCGGGTTGGGTATTAATTAAATTACCAGCCCGATCTGGTCGCCATATTGATTTTCTATTTGGATTTTTCTTCCTGTACTCTCGGGTTGTCATTGGGTATTTCGCTGCCAACCAATTGCAACAGTTCAATGGCGTTCAGGCACCACTGTGCGGTATTGTTGGTGGAAACGCCTTTCACCTCATAAACCGGTTGCAAGCTTTGAATGCTATCAAACTTCATCCTGTTGAAATCCGTATGGTAGCGCTTCTCCCCAGCATTGAAAAACTCATTCCAGGCTCTTTGGGCATATGACTTATCACCCGTAACATACGCATAGTAAGCCGGAAGCCGAGCGAACCACGGGCCGGGATTTCCAAATTCAACTGATTTGCCAAACGCTTTTTCAATTTCGCTTTTAGGTGCAGCGTACAATTTGCAATATTGCAACCAGAGTTTGTCCCACTTTTTACTACGCAGAAGATGAGTCAATTCAAAAGCCACTTCCGGCCCACCCATCAATGCGGAAAGATGGATGATCCCGATGTCATTTTTATCCAGTCGATATAGTTTATAAGTTTCCGGATCGTAGCCAAAAGCGCCATTGTTCCCAGAGAAAAAACCATACGGCATTTTGTACAGACTGTTCACACCCGCCATGATGCGGTCGCGGTATTGCGTATCGCCCGTACGTTCCCACTCGGTCATCCAGTTGCCAACCAGCGCCAGCCAGTCAGGGCCAACACGCGCATGTGTTGGGTACTCACTTTTGGGCATAATCAGCCGCAACGGATCAATCTTGCCAATCGCAGCATTCGAAGCCTCAACAGAAGCATGCATCAAGTCGCCGGTGCGTTCATCCGTGGTCAGGTAGTAATAAAAGCGTCCCAAGGCAGCCTGCGAAATGCGTACTTCCTTGGCACCGCCACCCCAATGACGAACGTTGTGCCGCGAACCCAAACCTTTAAATCGCCCCAAATGATAGACATCCACCTCGCCGGTGTGGCGGGTCAGCGCTTCGGCCATGCGGAAAACATCTTCGCGCCCCGACCGCAGATAGCTGTACCAAAACCACATGTTCGGCATCAACTCCGTGTTGTCCCAGGCAAAACCACCCATGTCATATTTCCAGGTGTGCCGCTCACGATCGTAACTATGTCGCAAATCGCCATAATTCCAAAAGCCATACCAATGTCGCTGATCCACTTCCAGATGATAATAGTCGAAGGCACTATCCAACTGATTTTCAACCCAACGTTTTCCTTTTGAACTATAATCTAGCAAACTCCATTCGCCAAAAACAGGAATGCGGTGGATGTATTCAGGCGAAACAGTCAACAAAGGCGGCTGATTTCCCAAATCGACAATTTTATCCAACGTTTTATAAGATGGCACTTCCGAAGAAACGTATAACAAAATCTCGCTGGTTCGCCCAACGCCGGTGGCTGTGCTGAAGCCCGGCTGAACATCTTCGTAGCTGGCTTCCAGCGTGTGCCCCCAGGCAATCGTATCGTAATGGCGCATGTCCATCGCATCGGCCTCCGGCGACCACAGCCAGGCTTTCAGCTGGGCTTTGTCGGTTTTTACATTCCGAACTTCCAAAGCTGACGGAAAAGATTGCCAGAAATTGCGAACGCAAACAGTCAACCCGCCCGACACATCGCCGATGAAGGCCATCCCGGCGGAACGTTTACCATAGCCGGCGCCAATCCAGGCACTCTGATCGTTGGTGCGCTTTTGCACCCTGAACCCATCGGCATTTAGCTGTTCAAGCTTGAAATCGTTCCAGCTCGCCCAGTGGTCAATCAGAAATTGCTGTTTTTCTGAAAAAGTTTCCCGTTCGGGAATGCGTTCACCAGTGAGCTGTTTGGCGTAAAGATCTTCATGATTGTCATAAAGCGGGATTCGACCATTGAGCGGTTCGCAAGGCTCGTCCCACAGTCCCCCATTTTCGCCGGAAAAGCGAATGTGGCGATTGTACAGCTGTTCATTCAGAGGAACATCGAAAACCAATCCCAGTCCGCGAATGAAATCCTTTTGCTGATCACCATCATAGATAATGGTGTGCACCATTCGAACGGATTGTTGCCCAGCGTAAAAATACAGGCGAACAATAAATGGCAGCCAAGTCCGGCTTCCGTTTTCGGCAACATGTTTCCCTTCAATTTTTACTACTGCCCGAACAGGCCCGTTTTGTTCCACGGTTACCTTTTCAACATTCCCAATGAATTTCTCTTTGGAAGGTTGTGCTCCAATTTCTGTACTTGACCCATTCTGCAAAATACAAACCAACCTTCCGCCCGAAGAAATCTCCTTTCCATCCAGATCCAAAGAACGAATAAGTTGCGGTCCATGTTTCGGAATATCGCACTGCAAAACACCTGTATTCACCAGAATATCATCATTGGTCTCGGTCACTTCAACTTTTGTTTTTAACGGTTCTGTCTCAGTATTTTTCACGGGTTGAAGCTCGAAAACCGTGTCTGCATGTGCCCCAACAACCGTGCTGAGTCCGACCCATTTCAGCGAGCCATCCGGCCAATAGGCCAATGGCCAGGATTGTACCGGCATGCTTTTCCCTTCGCCATTTTTAAGCGAATAGCTGCTTGATGGCGCGACTTTCCCTTCAGGGAGCGGCACGCCCCAACTAACGCCTGTGGAAAGTTCAGGGGATTTTCCGCCCAACCACGATAATTTTACAGGAGCGGTTTCCTGGGCGGATACTGGATTCAGATTGAACCCGGTGATCATTAGTATCAATGCAAAAAAAATGATTAAAAATCTCCGTTCATCCCCAAAATGTCTTGGTAATTCTTTTGTTCTGTTTTTCATCATGAGCGTCTAATTTATAATTGTGGGAATAATGGAACCAACATGATGTCGCTGTCGGTGAACAGGCTGGAGTTGATGAGCACCCATTTTCCGTCGGGACTGATGGACGGATGCAAATGTGCTTCGCTCGTAAACGGGCTCGCACTGTTCGGCCGGTGTCCTTGAGTGAGCAGCACCACGTCGTTGTTATCTGACGCATTGATCCGGTAAAGTTTTCCATCGAAGGTATCGGCAACCATCCATTTGCCATCGGCTGTGGCGTTGCAGTGCCAATAGCCGCCCCAATCGGCTGTTGTCTGTCCATGAAACGTTAATTTGTCATTTCGCAGGTTCAAAGAGAACAAACCCGTTTGATTTTTCTTTAAGCGATCCAGATGCCCCATTAAATGAAAAAGGATTTCGTCCGGTCCCATAAATACTTCGTGGGTCACCCAGTCGTCGTCGCGCTCATTGTAAACCGGTCGATTGCTGACTTTCCCATTGTCATCCACGGTCATGTACCAAATGCGCTGGGGCGAATCGCCTCCCGTTTCCCAGCAGTACATGACCTGGCCAGTTCGATATGGATTGGCTTGAATATGCCCAATGCGGAATGGTACTTCCAGCAACCTGGTTGTTTTACCACTTATAAAATCGACGCTATAAATAGCTGACAAATCCTTGGCCAGCCGGCTTGAAAAATAAATCCGGTTTTCTTTGGCATCCAGCGCCAGGCCTGTTGGCTGAATGGTATCGGGAACCGTTGCTAAAATGGTTTCATAATCTTCCGGCTTGCCAACCTTGTCCTGTTCACTGTCGCTCAAAAGCCGCCCCAAATCAATCTGAATCAACTGATTGCCATGCATCATAAATGCGTCGTTTTTATGCCAGCCCAAATGGAGGTCACGCCCCCGCTTTCCGGTTGTAATTTGGACAATTTCGAAATTATCCATGGAAACGGCATAATACTGCACATCATGTTCACCGCGTGTTGAAGTCCGATCGGAAGTGAAAACAATGTATTTGCCATCGGCTGTCCATTGCGGATGCGTTTGGTACATTTTCACATTTTTGTGGCGGGAAGTCGTCAGCGCATTGATCGTCACACCTGTCACCCGGTCTTTAAAGGTGAAATTTTCGGCAGGGAAGCGCTGGCCAAAGATGTCTTCGCCATCCATATCGAACGTTTTATAGACATTTGCCCGCGAGGAATAATCGACGCCTTCAACGACCTGTGAAAAACTTTTTGTAAGTAGAAATAATGAAAGAATGGTAACTAATAAGATTTTGATCGCTCCAATTCGAATCAAAAATAAATCATCCGAAAAAGGAACACAAAGAACAGTTGTCTTTTTCATGTTATGTTGGTTTAGTGTTAGGTTGAATCAGCAATTGCGTTAAAGCAATTTCTTCTCTGGTAAAAAGAAGCAATTAAAAGTACAAACAAATATCAAAAACAAGAAACAGCCCGAAATTAACGGTCTTTCGGGCTGTTTGCTATACTGTTCAGGATTAATATCCTGGGTTTTGTTGCAGTTTATTATTCGAGTCGATAGCTCGTTTAGGTATTGGGAAAAGGTTCCAGTGGTCGTCGGATGAGGCTTCTTTGAACTCCCAGGCATCGTTGAATTTTCCGAAACGGACCAAGTCGTTCCTCCGCTTCATTTCGAATGTCAGCTCACGGCCCCGTTCTTCAAACACATCATTCAACGTCAATGAAGTCAATGGCGTAGCATGGCTTCTTTCCCTGATTTGGTTCACCAGTGGTAAAGCAGCACTCATTTCGCCTTTGCGAGCCAATGCTTCAGCTTTCATCAAAATAACACCAGCCAAGCGGAAAAAGGCAATGTCATTACCGGCGTTACCACCGTTCGTATTCGGATCGAGTCCCCATTTCAACCACTTGATACCAGCATTCATCGGTTGATTTCGAATACCCGTTGCATTAATAATCACATAAGGAACCGGTCCCTCGGTCGATGTTGCAGGATCATATAATTGCGAATTACCGTCGGGAACAATTTTCTCAACCATGACCGTGTCACCATTCCTTGGATCAATCAGTGGCCCAGGCATCATAAACATTTTGAAACGATCATCCTGCGCTTCATATAAAGCAGCTACGGAGGGTCGTGTCCCAAAACCATCCTGTGGCGTGTATGGTAAACCAAACAACCCACCACCGATACCTGGCATTACTTTTTGCACAATTGGGTGACCAATTCCACCAGTCACATCCGGCGTGTAAACACCACCCCAAATCATCTCTTTATTGCCTTCGTTATTATAAACAAAGTTATCCGCATAATTATCAAGCAACTCGAATGCTCCAGAGTTGATGACTTTATCCGTGTAGGTGATCACATCGTCCCAATGTGCTGTTCCAGTGTACACTTCGGCATTCAGGTAAACCATGGCCAACAAACTGTACACCGCTTCTTTTGTCAACCGACCGTAATACTCATCACCCACATCATTTTGTGAAGGCAGATCAACAACAGCCTCAGTCAGTTCTTTTATAACAAAGTCGAAAACTTCAGTTCGTGTATTTTGATCCGGCAAATTGTTTGGATCAACCTTTGGCAACGTGAAAATAGGTACGTTTCCATATAAATCCATCAGGTAGAAATAGGCATAAGCGCGCAGCGCACGCAGCTCAGCTTTTGCACCAACAACATTGTCCAATCCAGAGGCATCCAATGAGGCGATAAGTGCATTGGCTTGTCCTACAGTTGTAAACAAGGTATTCCACATGCTCCAGAGATAACCATGACTTGCATCCCACTTATGTTCTGCCAATTGTTCAAAAGAGCTATTAGCCCACCATCCTTGAATTTTACCATGCACAACTACCTGGTCTGTACAACATTCCAATACACGATAAGGAGCTCCAAATGTTGGGATACTGGCAAAGTTCCGATAAGCTCCTGACAACGATGAAAGCACTTGCTGATCATTCGAATAAAAGCTGTCTGGCGTGTAAATTGAATAGACACCTTCCTCAAGCGAACAATTGGAGAACAAAAGCAGCAAGAAGGAGATACCCAGAATCAATTTTTTATTTAATTGTTTTAAATATTTCATAATCTTAAATTTTAATCGTTAATCTTCCTTCTGTTTAAAATGCCAAACTTGCTCCAAGCATAAAAATACGAGGTCTGGGATACGACAAATAGTCAATACCAATTGGAGCAACACCACCACGATTTGTGTTGGTACGTACTTCTGGATCAAAACCGGAATAATTTGTGATTACGAATAGGTTCTGTCCGGTCAGGTAAACCCGGGCTTTTGATAAGAATGAAATATGATTTGTATTGAAGGTGTAACCAACATTCATATTATCCAATCGCAGGTAACTTGCATTTTCAATCCATCTTGATGAAAACTGTGAAATCTGACTCCTGCTCATTCCCAAATCAAGAGCAGACTGAAGAATATTTACACCAGGTGTCGCATTGACGTAAGAGAATTCAGCTGCTGTATTATTGTATACATCGTTTCCGACAACACCTCTCAAATTAATGGACAAATCGAAATTTTTCCAGAAGAAGTTGTTGGTAATTCCGTAGGTAAAATCCGGATTCGCATTTCCAATCACAACCAGATCAGCAACACCATCGCCATCAGCATCCTGGTATGTTTCCATGCCATCAGCGTCAAGCCCAGTGTATTTGCGACCATAGAAAGTACCCAATGCTTCTCCTGGCTTGATGATCTGTGTTGAAGTTCCATTACTTACAACGCCGGATGTCGCATTGACTAAAATTTCATCGCGTGAGAAATTATCGTTTGATAGCGTAATCACTTCATTTTTGTTGGTTGAGAAATTGATGCTTGCATTCCATTGGAAATCATTCTGGCGGATAATCTTTCCATCCAATGACAATTCAAATCCATTGTTTTCTACTTCACCAACATTCGCCCATTGACTTTGAACAACAGAAGGAGAGGCGGTTGAAAATTCCAACAAAAGGTCAGTCGTATGCTTTTTATAGACATCCAACGACCCCGTTAAACGCTGATCCCACAATCCAAAATCAATTCCGACATTGGACTGAGCTGTCGTCTCCCATTTCAGGTCGGGGTTGGGGTAATTGCTTGGCAAAACACTTGGAATAGCGGTTCCACCCAACACATACACGTTCGATCCGGAAATTGATAATTGCTCCCGGAACAAGTCATTTGGTATTTCCTGGTTACCAGTTACACCATATCCCAGACGCACTTTCATATTACTGATCCTGGAACTATTAAAGAACGGCTCGTCAGACAATTTCCAGGCAAAAGCACCGGATGGGAACAAACCATATTGGTTGTTGCCACCAAAACGACTGGAACCATCACGTCGCAGGGTGAACGTAAACAAATAACGATCATAAAGCTTATAATTCAACCGGGCGTACATGGATGCCAAACGGTTAGCCGACTTGTATGAGGTATTTGAAATCATGCTACCCGATTGCATCAAATTCCATTTCACTGAGGTGGACACAAATTGATTTGCTGCGGAAAATGTGTTCTCAGTGACAAAGCGCTGGAAAGAGTAACCGGCAAGAGCTGTCAAACTGCTGTTTTCAGAGAAATCTTTGTTGAATGTCAAAGTTGTTTCAATCAAATTACTTGAATTTTGCAGTTTGCTGATTGAAGCCCGTCCGTTCTCTGCCTCACCGATTGGATGAGTTGCAGGAACAGAGGTATAACGGTTAATAATTTGATCGTCGTGACCAAGGTTCACTTTAACTTTCAGTTCTTTAATAATTTCAAACTCTGCGCTCGCATTTCCCAGAAACAAATTCGTATTGCGTTGATCATCAATCTCAGTAGCCCAGGAAAGCGGGTTGACACGCAATTCTCCAATTTGATAATAACTTCCATCAGCATTATAAACAGGAAGTGTTGGCGCCCAGCGAATGGCATCTTTTAAAATGTTACCACCTTCGTTCCCAATATTGGAAGAAATGGGTGTCAGGTCATCAAATATTTTCCCATAAGTCATATTGATGTCAACTTTTAATTTACCGTCCATTCCTGTTTGGCTTGCATTCAGGCGGGCTGTATATTTTTTAATTGAAGACGACTCAATAATACCTTGTTGAGAATTGTAACCTAAGGAGGCCCGGTAATTGCTTGTTTTCGAACCTCCGCCAAATGAAAGGTTGTGGTTTTGACTTAAGCCTGTACGGAAAATCACATCCTGCCAGTTCGTGTTAGCACCTTCGTCAGGAAATGGTAAATTATTACTTTGGGCATAATTGCGGTATTGATCAGCTGATAAAACATCTAATTGTTTGCGGATTGCTGATGCACCAACATAGGTATCATAAGTAATCGCATCGCCAAAGTTTTTACTTTTCGTTGTGATAATGATTACCCCATTTGCTCCCCTTGATCCATAAATGGCCGTTGCAGAAGCATCTTTCAAAACTTCAATTGACTCGATATCAGAGGGATTAATAGCATTTAATGGGTTGGAACCTTCTGAAGAAAATGGAGAGGTACTCGACTCCCCGGCAACATTGACATATTTGTTGGCTGAGCTGAATTGTAATGGAACGCCATCAACCACATACAATGGATCATTACCGGCTGAAACCGAGCTGGATCCACGAATACGAACTGTAGATGCAGAACCGGGTTGTCCACTATTTTGAATAATGTTAACACCAGCAACTTTTCCCTGCATCAATTGTTCAGGGGCAACAGTCAATCCAAGGTTAAAATCTTTCGAACTAATGGAAGAAATAGAACCGGTAACATCGGCTCTTCTTACACTTCCATAACCAATAGCGACAACTTCATTCAATCCAATGGTTTCTTCCTGCATGACAACATTCACCGTATTTTGTCCGGTGAGGGCCACTTCTTGCTTCTTCATTCCTACGAATGAATAAACCAGGATTGCATTAGTGGGAACATCAGACAGGACATAGTTTCCATCAACATCTGTAATCGTACCGTTGGTCGTACCTTTGACAACCACAGTCACCCCGGGAATGGGTTCCCTGCTTTCATTCGTAACTGTGCCACTTATTTGTTTTGTCTGCTTCATGGATGAGGAAAATCCGTTTTCATCCTTGTTGAATAAAGCCACTTGTCGGCCGACAATTTTATAACCGATGTTTGTTCCTTTCAGAATTTCATTCAAAACCGATTCAATGTCCATGTCGCGGCTAGTGATGGACACTTTTTTGTCCGTATTGATATTACCAGAATAAAAGAAACGGTAGACACTCTGATCTTCGATTGTTTTCAGCACATTTTCGATGGATTCATTCTGAACCATCAGAGATAGTTTAGTGGTTTTTGTTTGCGAGTAAGTTCCTGTGGCAAAAGCCGAAAGAACCGAAAAGCATAAAAGAAAAACACTTAGCTTCATAATCATAAGAAGTTTAAAGAAGAATTTCCCCAAACGAGGTTTCTCCAGTACATTTTTTTTCATAAGTTTGAATTGT